>JAEEGF010540106.1_pt1 | contig 18998 bp, 15 predicted proteins | sample 9134171 | NCBI WGS metagenome assembly JAEEGF01 (sample SAMN16246542, study PRJNA631951) | gut metagenome | biome: gut microbiome; feature: rumen; material: AP-attached | host: Bos | place: Iran: Karaj | collected 2018-10
GGCCCTTTTACTCTGTTTCAAAATCCTCCGAATCACATATCGGCCCCTTACCTTTTGAAAGACAATACGATATGAGCATTTGTTAATTTTTTCTTGGGACAGCCGTGCAAAATTTTGCGTCTCTACATTGCCTCTCAGCGTGGGGCCAAAGAACGCGGATGCCAATTAGTTTAATTCGTTAAATTCGCAGACCATTAAAATTTTAGCGTGGGGCCAGGGTGTTGAGGGTGGCGATGAGGTCGCTGGCGGTGGGGGCGACGAGGGTGCGGGCGAGGTTTTTGCCGCGGGCGAAGGGGGTACGGGTCATGTCGGCGAGCTGTTGGACGGTGGCATCGTACAGGCCGTTGATGTTGGCGACGATAACGGGGCGCGGGTCGTCATTGCCGATGGTCAGGACGGCGAGGGTGGACATCCACTCGTCGAGGGTGCCGATGCCGCCGGGCATCACGACGAATACGTCGCCATGCTCAATCATGTACTGCTTGCGGTCGCCCAGGTTGGTGGTATAGACCACCTCGTCGCACACGGGGTCGATGCGGTGCCTGAACATCTCGGGAATGACACCGATAACGTGTCCGCCAGCCTCGTGGGCTGCGGCTGCGGTGATGTGCATCAGTCCCGCGTTGGAGCCTCCATAGAGCAAGGTGTGCCCATTCTGGCCAATCCAAGTGCCCAGGTTATGGGCCAACTGCTGGTATTTCTCATCCAGTCCCGCTTGCGAGCTGCAATAGACAACAATGGTCATTATTTGGTTTTTAGTTTTTAGTTTTTAGTTTTTAGTTGTTAGTAGGGATACTATCGCCTGAAAGTCACTCCACACTTCTCACTTCTCACTCAAAGGACATTGTCGTATTTTAACTATGAATTGCACAAATTTCACGAAACCATGTCGCGGATGTCAATTAGTGAAATTTGAAATAATCACGAGTGCGGATGCCAATTAGTTTAATCCGTGCAATTCGTAGTTTGTTTTTAGAGCACGGTGTTGTTGATGATGTGCTTGACTTCCTTGAAAAGGTAGCTGTGGGTGGAGCCGTCCTCGTGCAGGAGGGTGAGGGTGCCGTCGGGGGCGATACCGGCAACGCTCGCCATGAATCGGTGGCCTGCTGCGTCCTCGTAGGGGTGCTGCTGCCCGTCGTTGCGGTACAGGGCCTGCATGTAGCGCTGATGCAGGTCGGCGCGGGCATTGTCATCGTTCAGCGAGTCCACCAGCTCCTCGATGCGGGAGCACACGCGCTTGAGCAGTGCCATCAGGTCGTGCTCATGGCCCGTGATGTTGATGAGCGAGACGGGATTGGGCGCATCGCTCACGAAACGCTCCTGGTTGACGTTGATGCCGATGCCCACGATGCAGGTGGCGATGTCGCTGCCGTCGAGCGAGTTTTCCAATAGCATGCCGCACACCTTCTTGTCCTGCCAATAGACGTCGTTGGGCCACTTGACGGCAAAACCGTCGCCGGCCTCGGCCGTGAGCGCCTCGACAACCGCCAGGGCGGCCGCCTCGCTCAAGTAGAACTGGTCGCGCGCCTTGACAGGCGGACGCTTGAGCAGCTGCGAGAAGGTGAGGTTCTTGCCGTCCTCGCTCTCCCAGGAATTGCCCTTTTGGCCACGTCCCGCCGTTTGGCTGGGGGTATAAATGACCGTACCGCCCGGCAGCGTTGCTGCCAAGCGGGACAGGTAAGTGTTGGTGCTCGCCGTCTGGCTGACCTTGATGTAGTGTGGCATGGTCAGACGGTGGGGAAGGTCATCTTGAGGGTGCGGCTCTCGTCATCGTTGACGGTGATATCGACACGCACGGTGTCGTCGGGCAGCAGGCCGTCGATGCGCTCGGGCCACTCGATAAAGCACAGCGCGCCGCTGTCGAAGTAGTCCTCGGCGCCCAGGTCAACGGCCTCTTCCTCCTTCTCCAGGCGGTAGCAGTCGAAGTGGTAAATCAGCTCGGCTGTGGTGTCGCTGCGGTACTCGTTGATAATGGCAAACGAGGGCGAGTTGGTCACGTCGCTCTCGACGCCCAGCTGCTTGCACAGCGCGTTGATGAATGTGGTCTTGCCGGCACCCATCTCGCCGTAGAAGGCATAGACGGTCAGGTCGCCCATCTCGGTCATGAACTTGTAGGCAGCCTCCTCGAGGGCCTCCAGATTAGGAATTGCTATTTCAATTACTTTCTTATCTTCCATATATCAGCTACATTTTATGTTTAAATAAACTAAAAACCAAAAACTAGGGACTAGAAGCTAGAAACTAAAAACTACTTCGGCGCCAGCGTCACGATGGGCACAAGCATCTCTTCCATCGAGATGCCGCCGTGCTGGAAAGTGTCGTTGTAATACGAGACGTAGTAGTTGTAGTTGTTGGGATAGGCAAAGAAGTCGCGGTTCATCGCAAAGATGTAGGTGCTCGAGATGTTGGGAGCGGGCAGCCCCACACGCTTGGGCTGTTTGATTTCATAGACTTGCTTGCCGTTGTAGGTCAGGCTCTTGCCCACCTTGTAACGCAGGTTGGTGTTGATGTTCTTGTCGCCGATGACGTTGATGGGACGGTCCACCTTGATGGTGCCATGGTCGGTGGTGAGCACGACCTTGTAACCGTTCTCGGCCATGAGTTTGAAGATCTCAAGCACATTGGAGTTGTTGAACCACGACTCGGTGAGCGAGCGGTAGGCTTTGTCCGAGTTGGCCAGCTCGCGAATCATCTTGGACTCGGTACGAGCGTGCGAGAGCATATCCACAAAGTTGAACACCAGCACGTTGAGCTCATAGTTCTTGAATTTGCCGAAGTTCTGCATCACGCGCTCGCCGGCAGCGCTGTCGTTCATCTTGCTGTAAGAGAAGTGGATCTTGCGGCGGTAGCGGTCGAGCAGCGTCTGGATGAGCGGTGCCTCGTTCAGGTTCTTGCCTTCCTCGCTCTCCTCGTCCACCCACAGGTCGGGGAACATCTTCTCGATGTCAACGGGCATCAGTCCCGAGAAAATGGCATTGCGGGCATACTGTGTCGCCGTGGGCAGGATGGTCGTGTAGAGTTCCTCGTTCTCGATGTTGAAATAATCGGCCAGCAGGGGTCTCACGGTGCGCCATTGGTCGAGCCTGAAGTTGTCGATGACGACAAAGCACACTTTCTCGCCCTTGTCCAGCAGGGGCAGCACCTTGGTCTTGAACAGCTCGTTGCTGCGCAGGGGGTGCTCGGCCTGTGTCAGCCAGTCCTCATAGTTGCGCTTGACAAACTTGGCAAAGGCGTTGTTGGCCTCCACCTTTTGCATGTGCAGCATCTCGTCCATCTTGGTGTCGGTGTTGGACAGGGTGAGTTCCCAGTGCACGAGTGTGTTGTACAGCTCATACCAGTCCTCGATGCTTTGCGCAGCATTGATCATCTGGCTGATGCGCATGAATTCCTGCTGGTAGTCGCCGGTGACTTTCTCGGTGATGAGCGCGTCGCTGTGCAGATTCTTCTTGATCGACAGCAGAATCTGGTTGGGGTTGACGGGCTTGATCAGGTAGTCGGCGATTTCGCTGCCGATGGCCTGGTTCATGATGTCCTCTTCCTCGCTCTTGGTGATCATGATGACGGGGACGTTGGGCTGCAGCATCTTGATGCGCTGCAGGGCCTCGAGTCCGCTGATGCCCGGCATGTTCTCGTCGAGGATGATGAGGTTGAAAATCTGGTTGCTGAGGCAGTCGATGGCGTCACGGCCGTTGGTGACGGTCTCGACCTCGTAGCCTTTGTTCTGCAGGAACAGGATGTGCGGCTTCAACAGGTCGATTTCATCGTCGGCCCAAAGGATTCTTTCTTTACTCATGTGTTTTGTTTCAACGTTATGTCGTGATTGATAGTTGTCTTAATCGGGCTTCTTGGGCTGGTTGGGCTGGCTGGGCTCATTTGGCTTGTTAGGCTTGCTCGGCTTGCTAGGCTGAGTGCCTTTAGGGTCCTCATTGCCCTTATTGCCCTTGTTTTCGTTAGCCTTGTTCTCGTTGGCCTTGTTCTTGGCTTCCTCCTTGGCTTGTTGCTGAGCGGCTTTACGCTCGTCGGCCTTATCCTTGCGCTCCTGTTCGCGCTCCTTGGCCTGTTGCTTACGCTCTTCGGCCTTTTCCTTGCGTTCTTGCTCACGCTCCTTGGCCCGCTCTTTGCGTTCCTGTTCGCGAGCCTTGGCTTGCTCTTTACGCTCCTTGGCCTTTTCCTTGCGCTGGCGCTCACGTTCTTTGGCTTTTTCTTTGCGCTCACGCTCACGCTCCTTGGCCTGTTGCTTGCGCTCCTTAACCTTGTCTTTGCGAGCCTGCTCCTTGGCCTTCTTGGCGTCTTTCTTAGCCTGTTCGGCGGCTTTATAGGCAGCCTTAGCCGAGTCTTCACGCCACTTGTAGCGGAAGTCACGCTCTTTCTCTTTCTCCTTCTCGGCTTGCTCGATGGAGTCTTGCTCGGCAATCTCCTCGAGGCGTGCCAGCTTGCGTTGGAGTTTCTGCTCCTTCTTGATGCTGTCGTCGATTTCCTTCTGGCGCTTGCGTGCGGCCTTCTCGCGGGCCTTGGCTTCGCGTTCCAGCTGCTTCAGGTGCTCTTCCTCGGCACGTTCCTGTGCCTTGAGTTCCTTCTCGCTCAGTGGCGCTTGAGTAGTTGTCTCGGCCGTGCGGTTGCGGTAGTTGTCGGCCTTGATTTCCTTGCGCTCGGCTTCCTTGCGTGCCTTCTCCTCGGCTTCGAGACGTGCCTTTTCCTCGGCTTCGGCCTCAAGACGGGCCTTTTCTTCGGCTTCCTCCAGGGCTTTGGCCTCGGCATCCAGGCGGGCCTGTTCGGCAGCTTCGCGTTCGAGCTGTTCGGCCTCGATGCGATCCTTCTCCCTCTGGATAGCGGCTTCGCGTTCGGCCTCTTCCATGGCCTTCTTTTCGGCCTCGTCAAGTTCTTGCTTCTCGAGGTCGCTGTGTTCCTTGTCGTTCTTCTCTTCCAGGTAGTTGAAGTAGTCCTCAAAGGTGCGGCCCTCGTTCAACAGCAGGTTGAAGTTGTCCACACTGATGATGACATAGTGCACTTGTCGGGGGATGGTGATGGACTGGTCCTGCTCAAACACGCTGCGGTAGTTGACGGCCTCCTTAAAGTTGTCCATCGTCTTGACCACGAGCAGTCCCAGCGAGCCGAAACTCATCTGCTCGATGTCATAATCCTTGACACGGAACGAATTGAAGTTGTGGCGCGCTACCTCATAGAGCAGCATGTTGCCGTTGATGCTGTCCTGGGGATAGAGCAGGATGAATACCTGCGGCTTGTCATTGTCCTCGGCAAAGGGCGTGAATGTGCGTTCCAGTGCCTGAGGAGTGGTGTCGTTGCTCAATCGGGTCGACCACAACATGCCGCGCATATTGCTGCCGCCGCCCTCCAGGCGCCTGCCCTGGTTCAGTTGCTTGACGATTTCGCTGGCCACAGGCGTGATGTCGGTCTGCGGGTATCGTTGCAGCATGTCCTTGAGCGTCTCCTTGAACTTGTCATGGTCTTTCTCGGTGAGGTAGCTCAACGCGTCGATGAACATGAACTTGGGCATGATCTTGGACAAGGGGTACTTGCGCATCATCTCGGCATAGGCTTCATGCACGGCGCTATGGTTGTTGGCCAGATAGTTGGCATAGGCTGCCTCATACATGTGCTCCTGGTCCTTGTTCATGTTCTTGAGGTTCTCCAGGTAGTTGGGATCCTGCATCGCCATGCCGTATTTCGAGTCGGCAAACTCAGTGAGGATGCTGTCTCGATAGGGTTGCGCGTCGGCTTCCTGGCCGTTGCGCATGAACATCATGTACATATTATAGAAGACGTCCAGCCGGTAGGTGTTGTCGGGGTAGAGTTCCAGCAGCTGCTTGAATTCATAGGCTGCGGCATTATAGTCTTCCATCTTGTCCTTGAGGATGATACCCATGTTGTACAGGCCCTCTTGGATAATCTCGTGAGCAGTCTGGATGTCTTCCTCGGACTTGGGAATTTGCTTGAGGTAATATTCCTCGAAGTGCGGGTCTTCGGCCCGCTTCAAGGCTTCGAGATCCACCTTGACGGTGTCGCCGTTCTCGTTGACCGTCATGCTGTCGGCCAAGGCCAATAATGCACTGTCGGCTTCTTCGTCGTCAAACGAGAACGTGGTCTTGTTATAGCGGCGCCAGTTATCTTCGAGTTTACGGCTACCCCACGTCTTCTGGAACTGGGTCTTACCGGCATTCTTGGTGGCCGTATTGTAGAAGTACCATGAATTGTCGGTATTCATGGTGTATTGTGTGGGACTGTTGCCTTGGTCCCTGAGTTGGCTGCCCTTGGCGTTCTGCTGTGCGAGATAGGCTTCGCGCTCGGCATTCTCCTTCTCCTCTTTCTCTTTCTTCTTTAATTCCTCGATGATTTTGGCGATGACGGCCTTCTGTTCCTCGGGCGTCATCTTGGCCAGCGTGAGCAACGAGTCCTGCAGGGCGACGTTCTGGGAATAGACCGCGAGTTCGTCGAGCACGTCGCTGCGCTTCTTGAGCAGCTTGTAGTTGGGATAATCTTCATTGACCAACGGGATAGCCTCGGCATAGCACGGCTGGGCAAAGTCATACTGCCTGCGGTTGAAGTAGATGCCGCCCAGGGTGAGCTGGCTGATGGCCTTGTCCACACCATTGCGGGTGCTCTTCTCGGCTGCCAGCCTGTAGTTCTCGATGGCGGTGAGGGTGTCGCCGTGCGACAGGTACAGGTTACCGATTGCATAGTAGATCTGGTCTAGGTATTCCTTGTTGCGGTCATAGCGGGCCATGCGCTTGAGCGCCTTGACCTCGCTGGCGATGTTAGCGCCCTCATACACGGCGCTCTGCTTGATGCGGGCGTTGAACTTGGTGCGGTAGGTCGAGCCGCTGCTGCTGCCGGCCTGCTTGTAGGCCAGATAGGCGCTGTGCTTGTCACCGACGTCCTCATAGAGCTGTCCCAACAGGAAACTCATTCGCACCTTGTCACTGCCCTTGAACCCCTTGACGGCCTTGGCCAGATAGGGGATGGCCTGTTCGGGCTCCTGAGCCTTGATGTAGTAGTCGGCAAATGCGGCGTTGGCCAGTGCCCTGACCTTTTTGTTGGTGATTTCGTCCATGTGCACGCGGCTGAGCACGTTATCGGCCTCGGCCGTCCACCCTAGGGCGCAATAGCACAATGCCTCGCGAATCTGGCACTCCTGCACCAGGTCCTTTTTCCAAGTGAAATGACGTGCGATGTAGCGGAATGTGGCTGCGGCATCTAGGAAGTCGCCTTTCATGTATTGCGCTTTGGCCAGCAGGTGCCATGCGTTGTGCAGATAGGGGTTGTACTCATCGCGTGCGAGCCATTCCTGATACTTGGGGTCGCGGTTCTTGCCGCTCTTGCGTTTGGGTTTCTTCTTGATGGAGTGCAGGGTGATGGCCTTCTCCATTTTCTCGATCGTGCGCTCAAAACTGCCGCTGGGCTGCGGCGCTTTGGGGTTGGAACGCGCTTCGGCAGGATGCATGTACAGGTGTTGTGAATAGTCGTCCTCGTAGGCATCCATCATGGCCTTCATCTGCTCGTCGTAATTGGTCTTGCCATGGAAATAGACGTTGTATTTGGTGGTGAAGGATTGCCAAAAACGTGACCTCGCGGTGTTGGTCTTGTTGCTGCAAGCAGCAAGCGTGACCAGCATCGCAATCATCATCAATGGTATGAAGCGTCGTGTCCTGTTCAAATCTCAGTTGAGTTGTTGTATGTATCTAATAAACGCACGATGTGCCGTTTTATTGTTTTCTCTCTATTTTTAGGCTTTAGGCATTAGGCTCTAGGCTTTAGGGTAGCCCAACTCCGAACTCTTAACTCTTAACTCCTAACTCCTAACTAATGCCTAACCTCAGCTGCCAGTTGCAGGAATTCCTCGTGGATGGCTGCAGGCATGACCAGGCCCCGGTGCTTGATGCTCTGTCCCCAGCCCAGCAGGTCGGCGGGTTGCAAGGTGTAGAGCACATCGCGCCACTGTTCCACTTCCTCGTCGGTGTAACTATCCGCATCACACCCCACAAAGGCGTCCAGCTCCTCGTCGTCATAGTAGGTGACTACCTGTTTGCATTCACCCATGAGGAGCTGTTCGCTCGGGCAGATGGGTCGGATGCCGCAGGACTCGTCGGTACAGCCTTGTGGCGTCGTTGTAGTGGCATTTTCTTCGGTTTCATCGGCGTTTTCGGCTGTTTTGCCGTAAAACAGCTTGTCGATGAGCCACACAATAGCGCCGCCCACCACCAGTATCGCCAAGAGTATCATCGCCGGTTTCATCGTCGTTCTCTCCTTATTTTTGTCGCAAAGATACTACAATTAGTTTGATGCTCACCTCGCGAGCCCATGTTTTTAATCAAACGCTGATTACGCCGATTAAACGGATTAGCGCTATCATGCAATCCGCAAAAACCAGCGTAAAAACGAAAATGCATCAATGCGGATGCTTGTCATGAGAAGACAAGAAAGACAAGAAGGACAAAAATATTGATTTTCGACAAACAGAAATCAATCGTCTTTCTTGTCCTTCTTGTCTTCAAATATGAAAAGTCTTAGCGCGAGTTGGCTATTTTTTCTTGACGTGGGTGGCCTCGTCGGCAAAGGCGAGGAGTTCAAGGTCGCCGCGACTGTCGCCGTAGGCGTGCAGCACGTAGGTTTCCCTCTCGGGTTCAACCTTCAGGAGGCGGTCCACCTTCTCCTGGCCAAAGCAGTTTTTGGTCTTGAAACGGCCCGTGATGCGCCCCTGGTCATTGACCTCGATTTCGGTGGCCAGCACGGCGTTGACACCCAGTTGCCTGCACCAGGGCTCCACCCACTCGGGCAGGCTGGCCGAGATCACATAGACGGTGTCGCCATGGTCGATGTGTTCTTTCAGCCGACCGATGACAGGCTCGTTGCGCATCGTGTCGAGCTCGGTCGCAAAATCCTCTCCCAAAGCCTGGAACCAACTGTATTGCCATCCCTTGAAGAAATGGGCAAAGATGCGCTCCTTGGCCTTCCAGTTGGGGTACAGGTGCATGAACATCAACAGCAACTGCGGGGTAAACCTAAGGAAACCGACATAGTAGCTCACCGGGCCACAGGCCCACTTGATGAATGCGAGAAACGAGTCGCGGGTGGTCAATGTCCCGTCAAAATCAAAAACGGCGATATTCCTTTTCATGCTCATAGGCTTTTAACTTAGAATCTTAGCTTTCTCATGACGAACCGTTCTACAGGATAGGTCAGAAAAGACAGCCCTGTTGACAATACCAGCACCATGCCGGCATCAAGCAGCGTCCTGACGGGTACCGACAGGTCGCAGTAGGTCTTTTGCCTCAACACGTGCACGATGGCGAACACGACACTCTGGTACAGGTAGATATTATAACCCCGCTCGCTCCAAATCCTGAAAAAACGATTGTTGCTGATGGTGAAACGGCTGACAACCAGCGCAATCAGGCATAGTACAAACAGATTGTACATGACAAACATCCAGTCGGGCGGGAACTTGTGGCCCTGCATGGGGCAGAAGTCCACGCCTAGTCCCCAAACACCCACCAGCACGAGGGCCAATGCAGCGGCACCGGCCAGCGCTATCGCGGTGCTGTTAAGTTTCCTGTAAAAGAGGTAGCCGCTCACCATAAAGACGTTGTAGCACAGCACTTGCCGCAGCAGCGAAATGTTTGTCAATGCCTGCGCGATTAGGAACAGCGCGAGGCAGATGGCCAGATACAGCCAGGCGTTCGTCTTCTGCATCAGCTTGGTCTGCAGGGGGAAGGTGCAGCTCAGTATCAGGTAGGGCGGTATGAACCACAGGTGCCAGATGAAAGGGAATTGCGGGATGTTGTGGCACAACATGACGGCTGCGACGTCTTTCCAGCCATAACGGGTGATGTCTATCGGCCAGGATGTGAACCAGCCCGCCTTTGTGCACAACAGCGTGACGAACAGGCCAATGGCCAGCAGCACGGCGGCATAGATGTAGTAGGGGAGGACCACACGTTTCACCCTGTTGAGGAATGTGGGCCACAGGCCTCGTTTCGACCTGCTCACCGAGAAAGCGACCCCCGACAGGAAAAAGACGAGCGGCATCTCCACCAGCAGGAGCGACAGGTAAGGCTCGCTCCCGTTGCCCAGCCAGTACATGACATGGATGATGCAGGGGATATACATCATCAGGAGTGCTCGGTAGATGTCCAGCTGGGTGTCTCTCATCGTGTTGAACAGCAAGTACTTACAGGTACAGGATAAGGGCGAACGTCACGAGCCAGCAGATGACGCAGCCCTGGATGAAACGGTCCTTGAGCAGCACCTTGGTGGGACTGCCGCTCTGCATGTCGACGACGGTAATCTGCAGGTAACGGATGATGCCAGCCAGCACAAACAGCGACGTGAGATAAACGTATGGGCTGTTGAAGCGCTCCACGACCCTGGGCGAGACGCTGTACATGATGTAGCACACCATCGTGATGCTGGCGATGATGCTGATGGCCAGGTTCATAAAGGGCAGATTGTAACGGTTCACGCTCTGGCGCATGGCAACACCGCTCTTCTCGAGGGCGACCACATCGTCACGACGCTTGGCAAAGGCCAGGAACAGCGTCAACAGGAAGGTCAAGAGCACAATCCAGTGGCTCAAGAAAATGCCTGTCGCCATACCGCCCGCCAGCACGCGCAGCACAAAACCGATGGCGATGATGAACACGTCGATGATAGCCAGCTGCTTGAGTTTCAGGGAGTAAGCAATGTTCATGACCACATAGCCACCAACGACAAGGAACAGCAGCCCGTTGCGCCCGTCGGGGCGATGGATGAACGCCAGCAAGGCCAGCGAGATGATGAAGCAGACGGCCATGATGATGTAACCCGCCCGCTGGCTCACGGCACCGCTGGCGATGGGACGCTTGCACTTCTCGGGATGTTTCCTGTCGGCCTCCACGTCGATGATGTCGTTGAGGCAGTAGATGCCGCTGGCCGCAAAGCAGAAGGCGAAAAACACCAGCACGCAAGGCAACAGGTACTCGACGTCAAACAGGTGACGGTCAAAGAACAAGGGCAGAAACACGAACAGGTTCTTGACCCATTGCTGGGGGCGCAGTAGTTTGAGTATGGAGGTCATGAGAAGAGGGATGCGAGTTGGTTGAACATATCGAGAATTATCGTGAAGAACCGCTGCTGGAAGGTGTTGACGTGGTCGAGCGGTGCGTTATAGGTAGGCACCGGGGCCAGCAGCACCAGCAGGATGTAGGTGTAGGGGGAACTCAGCACTTTGCTCTTGGAAATCTTTTTCTGAATCCGGCTTGACATGCTTGTTAGTGGCGACGCAAACGTTGTGGGCTCTTGCTTGAAGACGTAGTAGAACATCAGCGACGAAATCACCCAATAGGGTATCGTCCGGCCCCAGTCACAGGACAGGACGGTGAACATGGGCAGCATGGCGACGAACTGGATCAGTGCCACGTTGCTCATTATGACATGGTTCATGGGTTTGGGACGGTAAAGTCCCATATCGACGGCATTCAGGCGGGTAACCAGATAATAGCCGGCCAGCAGGTTGAGCAGGACGACCGGAATTCTCCAGACGGCCGGCGAGGCGTCACCCATGAGCGATGTGGAGAAGTGGCTGGGGAAAATCAGCTCGGGCGACCAGGTCAAGGCGAACACGCCCCAACCCATCTTCGACACGTCGGCCTGATATCGGCCCACGACAGGACCCCATGAATCCCAGATGGCCTGTGCCACGTTTTCATTGCCCTTGAAGATGCATGCGGCGCCCATCACCAGTACCACGGGAAGGAACTGCAGGGCGCTGGTGCATAGGCTTTTCGCTATCGAGAGCCGTTGGCTGCGAAGGTGATGGAAACCATAGAGCATCAGTATCGGGAAGGTGTAGAAGAAGGAGGCCTCGTGCATCAGCAGCTGCAATGCCGACAGGATGTAGAAGGCCACCCATGCCAACCATTGCCGGGGGTGACGAAGCACATGCCTGAAGAGAAGGAACAGCGAGAACGTCAACATGAGTGAGATGTAGTCGCGTCGCCCCCACAGGTTGAACAGCGTGAATCCCAGGCAAAATCCAGTGGGAATGATGAGCAGCGACCAGCCTTCTTTCTTGAAAACCCGCAGGATGAGACAAAGGAAGATGGCCGAGGCGATGATGCAGATTCCCATCAGTGCCACCCTGATATCGTAGGGGAACCACTGCTCCAGCGACCACAGCAGCTGGCCCGTGAGCCCTCGCCTGACGAAGCCGCCCTCGTAGTTGATGAGCCACTCGCTGATCTCCCACGACTGATAGCTGGCATGCAGGAATTCGCGATGAAGGATTTTACCGAAACTGTTCAGGCAGGTGGCGGCAAGAAACAACAGGAAAACCAACCATGAAAAAGCCTTCTCATAGTTGGAACCGTTCTTCAGTTGACGCGTTCTCTTCATCGGTGCACTGTTCTTTTTACAAAGTTACTGATATTCGTTGATAGAGCCGTTTTTCATGCTGTTTTTAACATATTTTCAGAGTGCAAACGGCGCGATGATGTTAAAAAATATTAAATATTGTGAATACATCGACTGTTTTAAGGCGTCATTTCACCTTAAATATTGCGTGAATGCGGGAAAATGACTACTTTTGCGCCAGCATTCGTGAGAGGGGGCACTCGGGCTTCCTCGTTTTTATTATAATAAACTGAACTGATGATAGACAAAACGGCACTGGAACAAGTGATTAACGAGGCCCTGGAGGGCACCAAGATGTATCTGGTCACCATCAAGGTGAGCAAGGACAATGTCATCGATGTGGCTCTCGACAGCGACGAGGACATCACCATTGATGACTGTGTGGCGGTAAACGACGCCGTGCTCGCCGCGTTTGACCGCGACGATGAGGACTACGAGCTCACCGTGGGCTCCTATGGCATTACCTCGCCCTTGCTGCTGCCGCGCCAGTATCGCAAGAATGTGGGCTACGAGGTCGAGGTGCTTACTGCCGACGGCCGCAAGCTCAAGGGCATTATTGCCGATGCCGACGATGAAGGTTTCACCCTGACCACTACCGTGAAGAAGAAACTCGAGGGCAAGAAGCGCCCCGAGCTGGTCGAGGAACAGGAGCGGTTCAGCTACAACGACATTAAACAAACAAAAAATATCATAAAAGTCTGACAATTCAAATTATGGCTAAAAGAGAAGAAGCGGTTAACATGACCGCACAGTTTGCCGAGTTCAAGGAACTCAAGGACATCGACAAGACCACACTCATCAGCGTGCTGGAGGAGTCGTTCCGCAGTGTGTTGTCCAAGATGTTCGGCAACGACGACAACTTTGACGTGATTGTCAACCCCGACAAGGGTGACTGTGAGATTTACCAGAACCTGGAAGTGGTCGAGGACGGTGAGGTGGAGAACCCCAACAAGCAAATCTCGTTGAGTGATGCCCAGGCCGACGATGACCCCGACTGTGAGGTGGGCGAGGAGCACACCCGCAAGATTGACTTCGCCAAGTTTGGTCGCCGTGCCATCCTGAACCTGCGCCAGACCTTAGCCAGCAAGATTCTCGACCTGCAGAAGGACGCCATCTACAACAAGTTCAAGGCTCTTGAGGGCCAGCTTGTGGCAGGTGAGGTCTATCAGGTGTGGAAGCGCGAGGTGCTGTTGCTCGACGACGACAAGAACGAGCTGCTGCTCCCCAAGGAGGAGCAGATTCCCACCGACATCTACCGCAAGGGCGATGTGGTGCGTGCCGTCATCGAGAAGGTGGACAACACCAACAACAACCCCAAGATCATCGTTTCGCGCACCAGCCAGAACTTCCTGCGCCGCCTGTTTGAGCAGGAGGTGCCCGAGATTCATGACGGCCTGATTGTCATCCGCGCCGTTGCCCGCATCCCGGGCGAGCGTGCCAAGATTGCCGTCGAGAGCTATGACGACCGCATCGATCCCGTTGGCGCCTGTGTGGGCGTGAAGGGGGCCCGCATCCACGGCATCGTGCGCGAGTTGCGCAACGAGAACATCGACGTCATCAACTACACCAGCAATCCTCAGCTGCTCATCCAGCGCGCCTTGAGCCCTGCCAAGATCTCGTCCATCCGTCTGGACAACGAGAACAAGCACGCCGAGGTATTCCTCCGTCCCGAGGAGGTTTCGCTGGCCATCGGTAAGGGCGGCTTGAACATCAAGCTGGCCAGCATCCTGACGGGTTACAGCATCGACGTTTACCGTGACGTGGAGACCGAGGCCGAGGAGGATATTTACCTGGACGAGTTCAAGGACGAGGTAGACGCTTGGGTAATCGAGGCACTCAAGAACGTGGGCCTCGCCACTGCCAAGTCGGTATTGCGCACCCCGCGCGAGGAACTGATCGACAAGGCCGACCTCGAGGAGGACACGGTAGACTACGTGCTCAGCGTGCTCCGTGCCGAGTTTGAGGAATAAGCCCCTGGCAAGAGTAAACTGTTTTACATTAATCATCACTTCTCACTAAGCAACAAATATATTATAGCCGAAGCATATTGCTGAAAGCCAACAGAGATAAATGACATTATATGGCGATAAAGATAAGTAAAGTCATTAAAGATTTAAACGTGGGTAGGCAGACCATCGAGGAATTCCTGCACAAGAAGGGCATCGAAATCGACGCCAGCATCAATGCGCGCATCCAGGACGATGTCTATGAAATGCTTGTCAAGGAATTCAAGCCCGACATGGACCTGAAATCCAAGTCGGACAAGATGGCCAACGAGCGCCAGAAGGAGAAGGCCAAGCAGAACGCTGCCAAGGCAGAATCACACGAGATCAAGACCGAGATTCCGGGCCAGAAGCCCAAAATCCTGGGCAAGATCGACCTGGAAGCTGCCGGCAAGCCCAAGCCCAAGCCTGCACCCGCTCCCGCACCTGCTCCTGTCGAGGAAACCGTTAAGGAGACTCCCGCTCCCGTCGAGGAGAAGGAGCCTGCACCTGTTGCACCCGTTCAGGAACCCGTTGCCGAACCTGCCAAGCCTGCTGAGCCCGTCGAGCCTGCACCCCAGGAACCCGAAGTAGCACCCGAAGCTCCCGCCGAGGAGCCCGTCCAGGAGGAACCCGCTCAGGACGATGAGCCCGAGGTGTTCAAGCCCGTGTCCCAGACGGTGGGCGGCCCGCAGCTCAAGGTGGTGGGCAAGGTGGACCTGACCTCGCTCAACCAGCAGACCCGTCCCCGCAAGAAAACCAAGGAGGAGAAGCGCAACGAGCGCATCGCCAAGGCTCAGGCCGAAGGCGCCGGCAAGAAGAAGCGCAAACGCATCGGCAAGGAGAAAATCGACATCGAGACCGCCGGTAACCAGCCTGCACAGCCGGGCAAGAACCGTGGTGGCGGCAAGGACGATGCCGGCAAGCGCGGCAAGGACAAGAAGGGTAACCGCAAGCCCTTGCGTCCCGAAGTCAGCGAGGAGGATGTTCAGCGTCAGATGAAGGAGACGCTCGCACGCCTCACCGCCAAGACCAGCAAGAAGGCTGCCGCACGTCGCCGTGAGCGCCGTGAGGAGCATCGTGAGGAAGTGCGAGAAGAAGCCGCTCTGGCAGCAGCACAGAGCAAGATCTTGAAGCTCACCGAGTTTGTGACGGCCAATGACTTGGCCATCATGATGAACGTGCCCATCAACAAGGTTATCGCCACTTGTATGAACCTGGGTGTGATGGTGAGCATCAACCAGCGCCTCGACGCCGAGACCATCAACATCGTGGCCGATGAGTTCGGCTTCAAGACCGAATACACCAGTGCCGAGGTTGCCGAGGCCATCAGCGAGGAAGCCGATGATCCCGCCGACCTGGTACAGCGTCCTCCTGTGGTTACCGTCATGGGCCATGTGGACCACGGTAAGACCTCGTTGCTGGACTACATCCGCAACTCTAACGTGATTGCCGGTGAGGCTGGTGGTATTACCCAGCACATCGGTGCCTACAACGTGAAGCTGCCCAACGGCCGCCGCATCACCTTCCTGGATACCCCTGGTCACGAGGCGTTCACCGCTATGCGTGCCCGCGGTGCCAAGGTCACCGATATCGTTATCGTGATCGTCGCTGCCGACGACAGCGTCATGCCGCAGACCGTCGAGGCGTTGAACCACGCTTCGGCTGCCGGCGTGCCCATCATCTTCGCTATCAACAAGATTGATAAGCCGGGTGCCAATCCCGAGAAGATCAAAGAGGAGCTGGCCAACATGAACTACCTGGTCGAGGACTGGGGAGGCAAGTACCAGAGCCAGGACATCTCGGCCAAGAAGGGCATCGGCGTGGAAGAACTGATGGAGAAGGTGCTGCTCGAGGCCGATATGCTCGACCTGAAGGCCAACCCCAACCGCAAGGCTACGGGTTCAATCATCGAGTCGTCGCTCGACAAGGGCCGTGGCTATATCGCCACCGTCCTCGTCGATAACGGCACCCTGCACGTGGGCGACATCGTGCTGGCCGGTACCCATTACGGTAAGGTCAAGGCGATGTTCAACGAGCGCAACGTGCGCATCACCGAGAGCGGCCCCTCGACCCCGGCTCTGATTCTGGGTCTGGACGGCGCTCCCACCGCTGGTGACAAGTTCAATGTCATGGACACCGACCAGGAGGCCCGCCAGATTGCCAACAAGCGCGAGCAGCTGCAGCGTGAGCTCAGCCGCCGCACCCAGACGCGTGTCAGCCTCGAGGACATCGGCCGTCGCCGTGCCTTGGGTGAGTTCCATGAGCTCAACATCATCGTCAAGGGTGATGTGGACGGTTCGATCGAGGCTTTGAGCGACTCGCTCATCAAGCTTTCTACTCCCGAGGTACAGGTCAACGTCATCCACAAGGCCGTGGGTGCCATTACCGAGAGCGATGTTACCCTGGCTGCCGCCAGCGATGCCTACATCGTCGGTTTCCAGGTGCGTCCCGCAGCAGCCGCCAAGCGTGCTGCCGAGCAGGAAGGCGTGGATATCCGTCTGTACTCCATCATCTATGACGCCATCGAGGAGGTCAAGAGCGCTATGGAAGGTATGCTCCAGCCCGACATCAAGGAAGAGGTTACCGGCAGCGCCGAGGTGCGCCAGGTTTACCACATCAGCAAGGTGGGTACCATCGCCGGTGCCATGGTCATCGAGGGCAAGATTAAGCGTGGCAGCAAGGTGCGCGTGATCCGCGACGGTATCGTTATCCACACGGGCGAGTTGGCTTCGCTCAAGCGCTTCAAGGATGATGCCAAGGAGGTCACCAGCGGCTATGACTGCGGTTTGAGCCTCAAGTCCTACAACGACCTGCAGGAGATGGACATCATCGAGGCCTTTGAGGAAATCGAGGTCCACAAGTCCTTGTAACATGAACTATTACCTGAATATAGGTAGCAATATGGGCGATCGGCGCGATAATCTTTATCGCGCCGTCGTTGCTTTGGCAGCCCTGACTGATGACGGCTTTGCCGTCTCGTCAATCGTCGAGAGCGAGCCTTGGGGATTTGAGAGTGAACATGGCTTCTTGAATATCGGAATGCACCTGCGCAACAAGCTGTCCCCGCACAAGATGCTTGACCGCATCCACAAGATAGAGCGCCGCCTGGGCAGTGCCTCACACCGCGACAGCAAGGGCAATTACATCGACCGTCTGGTGGATATTGATATTGTGGCTGTGGATGATATGGTCATCGACACCCCCGACTTGCAGGTGCCGCATGCACACCTGGCCGAGCGCGAATTTTTCCTGCGCCCCATGATGGAACTGGCCCCCGAATGGGTCCATCCCCTCACAGGCCTCACCGCCGCCCAAATGCTAGAGTCCCTAGTTTCTAGTCCCTAGTTTCTAGTTTCTAGTTTCTAGTCCCTAGTCCTTAGTTTCTAGTCCCTAGTTTCTAGTCCCTAGTTAGTCTTTAAACTGTAAACTTTAAACTTTAAACTTTTAACTGTAAACTGCCTCACTTTCCATAGCCGTTGGCTTTGCGGTAGTGGTTGGGGGAGAGTCCGAGGTGTTTCCGTACGTATTTGCCGAAGAAGGAAAGGTTATCGAATCCCATTTCGCTGGCCACTTCCTTGATACTCAAGTCGCTATAGAGCAGCAACTGCTTGATGCGGCTGATGATGGCCGTGGCGATGAGTTCGCTGGCGGTGTAGTCGCTGTGTTTGCGGCACACGCTGGTCAGGTACTTGGGTGAGACGCACAGTTCGTCGGCATAGGATTTGACGCTGCGGTTCACGTTGGTGTTGTCGGCCAGCAGCAGCATGAAACGGCGGTAGATGCGGTCGCTCTGGCGCAGCATGTCGTCATCGTTGCCCTGGTTGAGGTGGCGGTTGATATTGGACAGCAGGTCATAGGCAAAGCAGCGGATGATGTCTCTCACCGTCTCACGCCCGAAGTTCATGTCGGGGTGGTCCATCTTGAAGACGAGCAGTTCGTAGTATTTCATCATCAGGTCAGCTTCGGCCTGTTCCAGTTTAATGACGGGGTTGGCCATGATGTGCATGATGGATTGCAGCAGACTCTTGTTGAAGAATCCGAATCCTACGTCGGTGCTCATGGCGCAGATCACGCAGTTGAAATTCTCGGTGTGTTTCACGTTGTCAATCACCACCTTGCGGTCAACAAACAGGGAACTGTTCTTGTCCAGCTGGTAGGTCACATTGTTCATGTCGATGGTGAGGCGTCCCTCGGTCACCATGACATAGGCGATGAAATTGACCTTGAACTGCTTCATCAGTCCGGGAATGGACGTGATGTTGTCGGCAAAATAGATTTCGCCGTCATTATACTTGAGGTTATGGTATACCTGTGGCACGTCATGCAGGTCCAGTTCGGTGATTTTGTGCTGTTGCATCGTTTTTTGCTTTTTCTGTTTTGCCTGCGAAGTTATCAACTTTTTTTCATAATCGCAAGCATGTGACCATGATAAACAAAAAAAGGCTAACGCAGTCAAGACTGCATTAACCTTGTGCTTGAGTCGGGGTGAGAAGACTCGAACTTCCGGCCTCCACGTCCCGAACGTGGCGCGCTAACCAACTGTGCTACACCCCGAATCTCATTTGAGCGGTGCAAAAGTACTGCTATTTTTTCACACAGCGCACGATT
>JAEEGF011409389.1_pt1 | contig 18993 bp, 18 predicted proteins | sample 9134171 | NCBI WGS metagenome assembly JAEEGF01 (sample SAMN16246542, study PRJNA631951) | gut metagenome | biome: gut microbiome; feature: rumen; material: AP-attached | host: Bos | place: Iran: Karaj | collected 2018-10
CAGAGAGTCAGAAAGGGAAGAAAAAGTAAACTAACTGAAGCTAAAGTGGGAACTCCCGTAGAGGAAGTTCTTGAAGGAACATTGTAGGGAATTTCGTACTATACATTATAGGGTGCAAATTCGGGTGTAACAACATTCAACGCGGAATCTTTGCTGACATCTCTGAAAAAGAGTGCAGTCACCATATCTGGTATGTGATGCGGAATTGTTGAAAATGATACCAGCTTATGGAACTTTCGCCGGTTAACATTGGCGAGACTGAGAAATCTATAAAACGGACTTTTGGAAAGCTTCTCTGCCTCATAAGTTTTTCCGTATATGATATAAGCATTAGGAGTGGCAGCGACAATAATCGCACAGATAGTCTCCAGGAGCAATGTGACAGCGGTAAGACCTTTGCTTTTGTAAAATCCGGCAACTTGGAGCACAGAAGAAAGAGATGAAAAAATCTGATGTTCTTAGAACTATGAGCTTATTTCTTGTTTGAGTATTCCTGCACAACTAGGATTACTCAGGTGGTTAACCCTCCATTCAATACGGTAACCATAACCCATAAGGGCAAAATGTTGGTAAACTTCAAAACTTAAAAATCGCTCAATGTCAACAAGGGCATTTTGAGATGTATAATGCTAGGCGTTATGAGAGTTCAGGTTGAAAAAACCTCTGGTAAACTCGAGTAATTATATTTGCTAAATTTTTTTCATTTGCTGCCGATATTGGTAACAGTAGTTGGTGTATCCGGATTATTACTTTTTTAAGTTCTATTGATTTTGCAAAGGAGATAGAAATGGCACTGTTTGTAAATACAAATGTATCTTCCATTAATGCTCAGAGAAATCTATCAAAATCCTCTAAGGCTATAAATGATTCTTATACCAAACTTGCATCCGGTTTTCGTATCAATTCCGCAAAGGATGATGCGGCAGGTTTGCAGATTGCTGATCGTATGACAGCACAGATAAACGGTCTGTCACAGGGAAACCGTAATGCAAATGACGGCATCTCCATGTGTCAAACAATTGAAGGAGCACTGGATGAGGTAACCAATATGCTGCATCGAATCCGTACTCTTACTGTTCAGTATAACAATGGTACAAATGGTACTCATGAACAGAGTGCTATCAACCTGGAAATAAGCGCTCTTTATACTGAAATCGCCAGAATCGGTGAACAGACGAAGTTTGGTAAGGATTTGGATGTATTCAAGCAGGGATCAGTAACTCTCCAGGTTGGTGCTTACCAAGGAAACACCATAACATTTTCTCAGAATAAAATGTCAGCAGTTCTGGGATTCACTGGTTTTTCAGCTTTTTCCGCCGCTCGTGGTATTTCAGATGTTGATACCATGCTGGAGAATGTCGATAAGTACCGGGCAAAGCTTGGTGCCGTTCAGAACCGTCTGGAGTCTTCAATCTCCAATCAGGAAAATGTGATAGAGAATCTCAGTGATTCCAGATCCCGTATTCGTGATGTTGATTACGCTTCTGAAACTGCAAGGATGACTCAGCAGTCAATACTGCAGCAGGCTTCTACCACAATTCTCAGTCAGGCTAATCAGAAGACACAGATTGCATTGTCGCTGATTGGCAGTTAGTGAGATAGTATTGCAGCGTGAGCTGGAGCTGGTTGATCCTTGTTTCAGTTTGGTTCTTTGGTACCAGTTGTAACGTCGGTACCGTGTTTGTCTTGTTTTATGCAGTCTGGAGGTTTTTATGTCAAGTGCAACACCGAATATATCTTCTCTTGGTGTGGGTTCCGGTCTTGACCTGGAAAGCATTGTCAATGCCCTTGTTTCTGCACGAAAAAGCACAAAACGTACCAAGGTTGATCAGCAGAAGGCTCTCAAAGAAATTGAGGTATCTGGACTCTCGACCATGAAATCTGCTCTTGCTTCGTATCAGGATTTCCTGAAGACGGTTACTTCCGGGGAAGCTGTCAACAAGCGGAATATCACAACTGATTTCAGCAGCGAGGAGAGTAAGACGTTCAACTATGAGACGACTTCGTCTGTTACTAACTCTTCTCACGACATTGCTGTAACTCAGTTGGCGAGCGGTGCGAAATTAAGAGGGGTGGCTGATTCGTCAGTTTTTGCTGAGGGTATTGATGTGGAGGGCAAGAATGCAATGCTTACAACGCGTGGCGGAACTGTCTCCTTTACCCTTGGTTCCGGAGATTCAGCCAAAACTTTTTCTGTTGATATTGCTGAAAATTCCACTCTTGATTCAATTGTCAGGAAAGTGAATTCTGCGGACGGAAATCCCGGTGTTTCTCTCAGTTATGTAATCGGCTCTGATGGCAGCGTGAATTTTTCCCTTGAGTCATCACAGACCGGCGATGGCAATGATCTTACGTTGAGCGGTGATGTGGAACTTCTCGGCATGTCCGGTGACGGTTCTGAAAATGTTGTACGTCATGCGCAAAATGCAAAGATGCTTGTTGATGGAGTTGAGATATCTTCCAGTACAAATCAGTTTGATAACCAGGTATCCGGAATTAAACTGACAGCTTCAAAACTTTCTGAACAAAAAGAGGATGGTACCTGGGTAACGAATCAGCTCAGTATTTCGGAGGACAGGGAGAGTTTTTCATCCTTTGCAAAAGATTTTGTTTCAAAATTTAACAGTGTTTTAACCACCTGCGACAAACTCTATGCGAAGAATACATATACTGACGGCAAGAATCAGTACGATGGAGGTGATCTGGCGGGTGATTCCCTGTGTACAAGCATCAAGTCACTGATTAAGGGATCAATAGGAAACTATGTTTCATCTTCAGGAAAAACTCTTTACGATTATGGCATTTCTCTTGACAGCAAGGGTGTGCTCACGATTGATGATGATAAACTGCAGAGTGCAGCCGCGGACAACTATGAGCAGTTTATTTCCGTATTTCAGGATCTCAGTGATTCGATAGACAAGAAGCTTGATGTTTATACGAAGACCAGAACTGGAGTTTTGGCACAGAGATCTGATTCTGCAAAGAATAGTATTGCTGATTATGATAAACGTCTGAATAATATTGACAACTATCTTGCGAATTATGAGTCTATGCTTCGTAAGAAGTACACCAATCTGGATAAGATGATATCTGATATGAGTTCCAGCATGTCGTATATTCAGTCTATAATGGTGGATAGTCAGTAGGATTTTTGCAGATATTGGAGAATTGAGATGGTGGGCAATACTTATCTAAGAGCCTACAAAAAGAATGGTCTGGATACAGATTTGGCGGTTGCTGACGGTCATCGTGTTATTCAACTGCTTTATCAGGGATTGATAGATACAATAGTCAGAGCAAAGGCCTCAATTGAGAGAAATGATATAGAAGGCAAAGCTAAGCAGATCAACAAGGCCTTGAATATTGTGGCTGGTCTTACGAGTGCCGTTCAGTGTGATCCTAATGATCCAGTTCAAGTCAGAGTTGCACAGAGTTTCAAGGATCTTTATGCTGTTTATAATGACAGACTCATGCAGGCATCTTTTGAACTTAAGACTGAACCTCTTGATGAGATCCTGACTTATGCCCGCAGTATCAAGGAGGCATGGGACAGTATTCCTGTAGCGCAGCGAAACGAGGGATACCGACTGCAGGCGGAAAGAGACGCTAATAAAGTTTGAGTTTTATGATTTCTGTGGAAGAACAACGTGAGTTGTATGCGAAGATTCTTGATATGACGCGGACCACATTAAAACTGCTTGATGAGGATCAGGTGGAGGAGGCTATGTGTGTCAACGCAGAGAAACTTGAAATTATCACTTTTCTTGCAGTGAATAGAAACTCCTGTGATGAGATAAAAGATGATTCAAAGCGTTTCTGTCTTGATTATTTTGCCCTTAATGATCTGATGACGGAAAAAATCCAGAAAATGAAAGAAATGATTAATCAGAGTATTAAAAACGGCAGGATCGCAGGCAGAAAGATCTGTAAGTATAACGCAGTAAGTCAGATTGGACATGATTTTTGAGGAATTTTGACCATTTTTGGCGCTTGAATATTTAAGTTTTATTGTTTACTAAATAAAAGAAGAATACAAAGTTGAGAGTAGATCAAAGATATTTTTGGTTTGTCATGGGAGGCTAGTATGTCAGTAATTTCATCGAGCACATTGTCGTCAGTCGGTGGTTCCGGTTATGTTCCTGCTGCCAGAAACGGTATTGATTCTGTATCTAAAGATGTACAGGAGGCGGAATCTGAACGCAGTACGGGAATTGAGGATCAGAATGGAAAGTATGTTGATGCTCTTGAGCAGAAATCCCAGATAGATCAACTTGAAAAGAAGATTGACAGCAAAGAGAAGGAAAAGTCCCAGAATATTGAGAAATCTGATGAAGAACTGTCTCAGCTTGAGAAGCAGCTGGCCGAGCTTATTGATCGTTTTTCAAAGAATCCTACGAATGTCACGTTTGGACACAGCAAAACGAGTTCCGGTCAGGTGATTGATGTTATAGACAGCGAGACCCGTGAAACCATCCGTCAGATTCCGAGTGAGGAGGCCATTGCCATAAAGGAGAGACTCCAGGAATTAAGTGAGATGTATACCAAGGACAAGTCTGCTAAATCCATATTTGACAGGGAAGTAAAAAGCATTCTGCTGGATGCCAAGGTATGATGGTGTCTGTTTACGCTCTCATGAAAAAAATCTCCTTGTTTTGCTGGAGATTTTTTTTGTGTGCTCGGCATGCACATTTTCTATAGGGTGAAAGTCCCGAACTCGGCATCTAGTGGCAAGAGTTAGCGAATCGCGAGGTGGTCACAGTAATGTGATAGCTGAAAGAAGCGATAGCAAAACTTCGAACTGACGAACAGAAATCATCTCAGGCAAATATGGTGGGTAAGCATGCAAAATAATGTGAAGCCCTATAGCTAGACGGAACCATAGGTGTAAAGATGGCAGCAATGAAGTGAAAGGAAATGAGCTTACCCGAGGAGGTCCTGTTAGCCGAAAGGTAGTAACAACGAATAACAGGAAGTCAGCAGAGGTCATAGTAGCGATGAGTATGCGTGAAGGACTGAACAAAACAAGTGTGAAAATTTAGAGGAACGCAATCTTGAGCACTGAAAATAAGGCATAAGGTAGAAGCGAAGGCCGACCGGAAGGGAGAGTAGCGGAGAGCGTGAGGGTACCGGATGGGGAGTGTGATGAGAGCAGTGATATAAAGAAATGAGTAACATGAACGAAAGCAAGCCGATAACATTAGAGAGAATACTCGAGAAAGATGTGCTGATGGAAGCCTATAAACGAGTGCGTTCCAACAAAGGAAGTGCAGGGATAGACGGGATGAAAACCGAGGAACTCCGAGACTACATCCGAAGCCATCCGAAAGAAATCTCTGAGTCGGTACGCAATGGGACGTATAGACCAAACCCGATAATGAGGGTCTACATTCCGAAAGACAATGGGGAGAAGAGACCGCTGGGGATACCAACGGTAAAAGACAGGTTTGTTCAACAGGCAATAGCCTTAGTGTTGTCAGAGGAATATGAAAAAGTATTCTCAGATAACAGTTTTGGATTCCGTCCGGGACGCAGCTGCCACGATGCAATAAACCGAGCACTAAAGTACGTAAATGAAGGTTTTGAATGGGTCATTGACTTAGATTTGAGCAAATTCTTTGATACGGTAAATCATAGCAAGCTATTGCAGCTTCTGTCTGACAAGATAGAGGATGGCAGGGTGATATCGCTGATACATCGTTTCCTAAGAGCTCCAATTTGTGAAAACGGTAAAGTGGGCAAGAAGAATACAATCGGCACTCCGCAAGGAGGGGTTATCAGTCCGGTACTTGCAAACATACTGCTTAATGAGTTGGATCAATTGCTAGAATCAAGGGGAATAAGGTTTGTCAGATATGCTGATGACATGGTGATACTGTGTGGAAGCAAAAAGGCGGCAGAAAGAATCCTTGCAAATGTAACAAAGTTTGTAGAGGGAAAACTATTCCTTAAGGTGAACACAGAAAAGACCAAGATTTTGCAAGCATGTGAGGACTCTCAGTTTCTGGGATTTGCATTCACCCAAAAGGTGAAGGCAAGGAAGAAGAAGGAGTTTCCCACGCAAAGATTCTTCGCAGTTGTCCATAAGAAAAAGCGAGTTAAGCTCGCTGAATCCTTGAAAACAATCCTCGACAGGAGAGCTAAAGGAGGAGTGGAGACCGTCAAACGAAAGCTACTGTTAAAACTGCGTGGCTGGTGCAACTACTTTAAAGGTGCGGTACCGGAAAAGTGGAAACAAGAAACAGACACGTGGATACGTAGAAGAATTAGACAACTTCTGTGGAAACAGTGGAAGAAACCGGGTAAACGCTGTGAGGAATTGAGCAAACGACTCAGCAAGCCACTCAGCATCAATGCCTGTGCTTTCTCGTCAAATCGCTACTGGTACATGTCTAAGTCACATGATATCTACAGGGCACTCGGAAACTTCAGATTGAAAAGTGAAGGGTGGACTTGGATCTCTGTGTTCGAATCCTAACCTATGATGGGGTGAGGGTTTCTTTGTTTTGAACCGCCGAATACGGATCCGTACGTTCGGTGGTGTGGGAGGCGTGGATTTACCCGCCTACCCGATTTTGCGTGTCTGAACCGGCGCAGACTGAATTTTGCCTGAGAGTACAGGGATGAGCTCCCTGCCTCTCTGATCTGTCAGGGACCCTCTGTTTTTCGTCAGAATGACGCCGGCACGGTTAAGGCAATGACTGATGAGATCAATTGTCTCTACGGCAAAGCGTATCCTGCACACCTGTACAGCTCGTACCATTCCTGCCTGGTTATCGTTATATCCCGAGCCTTGAGCATTTCAGCAAAATGATCACTGTTGCAGGTACCGGCAACAACCTGGGTATGAGGAGGAATTCTCAGGATCCATGCCGCTGCCACGGCAGACTTTCCGACACCGTACCTGTATGCCAGTTCTGAAAGCCTGCCGTTGAGCTTTTCGTATGCCGGATTGTTCAGAAATGTTCCTGCAAAGGTTCCGTACTGAAGCGGACTCCATGCCTGAAGGGTGATTCCGTGACATCTGCAGAAGTCAATGACTCCCATGGTTCGTGAAATTCCGTTGTCTGAATAGGTGTTGCTTTCCAGCCCCTCTGATATGGAGGGAGCAAACGCCAGACTGAGCTGGATCTGATTGATCGCAGGCTTGTGCTCCATGCTGCTGAGCAGATAGTCTATCTGGACTGAGTTGCAGTTTGACAGGCCGAAGGCTCTGATTTTTCCTGATTTGATCAGCCGGGTGAACGCTGCGTTCATGTCGTCCGGATCCCAGAGAACGTCAGGCCGGTGGATCAGGATGTAGTCAAGGTATTCACATTTAAGGCGGGACAGGATCCCGTCAACGCTTTTTTCTATGTATTCACCGGAATTGTCATAGCATACCCCGGGAACAATGCCGCATTTTGACTGAATTACCAGATCACCGCGGCTGTGTCCTCTCGACTGAATCCATCTGCCGAACAGCTCCTCACAGCGTCCGCCTCCGTATATGTCTGCATGATCGAACCACCTTACACCGCTGTCATAAAGATAATCGAGAAAGGAGAAGGCTTCCTGATCGGCAAGGGATCCGAGTCTCATCATTCCCGCCACAATTCTGTCTGTTTTTTCCATTCTGCTCTCCCGTTTAAGTGTCTGAAAAATTAAGAATTAATGATCTTAATCATAGCTTGCTGCATCTCTCAAATCAAACGGATACGGCGGCACTGTGCTGATTTTTGTGATTTAATGATTGAGTTTCAGTTCCGCCGCTTCGGGAAATCAGAACTGGAATATAAACCGGTAATCTGAGGGGAACAAAATGGGCATGATTATGATCGACAGTGACAATTTTCAGAAAGAAGTTCCTGAAGATAGGGAATTTAACTCTCCTGTTTTCGGTGCCCGGCTGTGCGGTCTGCGCAAAGCTCTGAAACCGGAAGTTATGGAATGCGGCTCTGGTCATCCGGAAATAAAAATCTGTTTTCAGGATGCCGGACAGGCTGCCGGCGCAGCTGAAAGGCTGAATGTAACAGGCATCCCATGGTGATTATTATGAAGGACGGCAGTGAATTTGCCGGACATAAAGGAGCCATGAGTGCAGGACAACCCAGCGATTTTATTGAAAAAAAACGGATCTGGCATCATTTGACCGCAAGAAGAAATGACGGCCTCAGGGACCGGAGAGTTGCCCGCACATACTCCGGTTTCTTCTTTCTTGTGCACTGTGCTGATCTGCATCAGCAGAAAAAGGCCAAAACCAAAATTTCTGTTAGAATAGCCGGCTAAAGAACTTTGTTCCCTTCTTTGGTTAAACCATGACAACCCGCAATGAATATGCCTATACAGAAAAAAGATGCAGCTGAAAGGATCGCAGTTGAAAATACCGTTAAAGAATCAGGAATCAGCAGGTCCTGCTTTTCCGAGTATTCTAAAACCGGATATGCACATATCATCAACCGTTTTCTTTACGCTTTTGTCGATCATAAATATCTGCAGCTGGAAGAGAAGCATCACGTCAGTGCCGTTCGTCCGGTTAAATTCAGCTGGATCAGACTGAGAACAGATCTGAAGGAAATCTGCACAGTTTCAGAACGTGAGCATGATTTTGAATCCATGGCTGATCTTTTGCCTGAAAGGTTTGTCTCCGGAACAGAAAAAATATTTTTGATCACCGGAGAAGGATGGGTGTATTTCGGGACTCTGAATGAAACAGTAACAGTGCTGAAAAACCTGGGTGGTATCCTTGATGAAATCTACCTTGTGACAGCCGATTTTCAAAAACTCGCTGTTTACAGCTCGGACAGCGAACTTCTTCGGATCCTGAGCAGGCAGTAAAAAGTTTGATTTCAATGGAATTTTAACCGGGGCAAAGGCTGCTGAATATGCTGTTTAACCCGTTTTCCGTGAAAGCGTCGACACGGCAGATGAAAAAGAAAACAGCCCCGTAAGAGACTGTTTCTTGACTTGTAAGTTGAAAAAGTATCTGATTAGTATGCAATACCCTGAGCGTACATAGCATTTGCAACCTTCAGGAAGCCGGCAATGTTTGCACCGGATACCAGATTGTTCTTGTCGCCGGTGTACTCTTCAGCAGCCTTTGAAGCGTTCTCATAAATTGATTTCATGATGTTCTTCAGCTTGGCATCAACTTCTTCGAATGTCCATTCAAGTCTCTGGGAGTTCTGGCTCATTTCCAGAGCTGATGTTGCAACACCGCCTGCATTGGCAGCCTTTGCAGGTCCGAAGAGGATCTTGCTGGACTGGTATACTGCAATGGCTTCGTTGGTTGAAGGCATGTTTGCACCTTCACCTACAGCCCAGCAGCCGTTGCTCATAAGGATCTTTGCGGATTCCTCATTGATTTCATTCTGGGTTGCGCATGGAAGTGCGATATCACACTTGATGGTCCAGATGCCTCTGCAGCCTTCATGATATTCTGCATCGCTGTGGTAGTTCAGATAATCCTTGATGCGACCGCGCTTAACTTCCTTGATTTCCTTGACTGCTGCCAGATCAATTCCGTTCTTGTCATAGATGTAGCCGTTGGAGTCGCTGAGAGCTACTACCTTGGCGCCCATCTGGGTTGCCTTTTCCGTAGCGTAGATGGCAACGTTGCCGGAGCCGGAAACTACTACAGTCTTACCTTCAAAGCTCTTGCCGTTGGCCTTGAGCAGATTGTCCATGAAGTAGCACAGACCGTAGCCGGTGGCTTCGGTACGGGCAAGAGAACCGCCCCAGCCCAGTCCCTTGCCGGTAAGAACGCCGGTGAACTCGTTGCGGAGTCTCTTGTACTGACCATAGAGATAACCGATTTCACGACCGCCTACGCCGATATCACCTGCTGGAACGTCGGTATCAGCACCGATGTGCTTGCTTAATTCTGTCATGAAGCTCTGGCAGAAAGCCATGATTTCACGATCTGACTTGCCCTTTGGATCAAAGTCTGAACCGCCCTTGCCGCCGCCGATAGGAAGAGTGGTTAATGAATTCTTGAAAATCTGTTCGAAACCGAGGAACTTGATAATGCCCAGATTTACAGAAGGGTGGAATCTCAGACCTCCCTTGTAAGGACCGATAGCTGAATTGAACTGAACTCTGTAGCCGCGGTTAACTTGAACTTTACCCTGATCATCAACCCATGATACACGGAACATGATCTGTCTTTCAGGTTCAACAATACGATCTACAATACCAGCAGCGAGCCATTCTGGGTGCTTTTCTACGATTGGCTCGAGAGACTCGAGAACTTCGTAAACGGCCTGATGGAATTCTGGCTGACCTGGATTGCGAGCCAAAACGCTGTCATATACAGATTGTAATAATTTCATAGTGTTACCTTCGTAAGTACAAACATTAAAACTAACAGATGGTTATCTGTGACTTTATGCGCATAATATATATCATAAAAAATGCTCATGCAAGTGAAAGTTTGTTTTATTAATTTTTAATGTATAAAAGTAATTTTTATTAAGTTTTAAACAGATATTTCTTAATATTTATCGGATTATCATAATCGATCGCTTAATTATTAGGCAGTGAACATCTGCCGCGGCAGGATTTTTTCTATCTGTCCGGGCCTGGAAAATAAACATCCCGGTGCAGCTGCACGGTTTCAGATCGGAAGTCCCGCTTTAGCGGTCCTGTAAGTCCGTGGATCCGAATTCCGCCATATTGCAGAGTTATTTGTCTCAAAACACAAGTCTTTTCTGACCGTGTTCCGTATTCCGCTCCGGGGATGTTTTTCAGCAGGATTCAGTACTTCGTATATTCTGCAGGGGAGACGGCATATATGCACGGATGTCTAAAATTCGTATCCTACAGCGTTCAAATTCTGTAAAATATGCGTGTAGTATATAGTTGATTAATAAATGATGAAAAATATAAGAAATTTCTCCATTATTGCCCATATCGATCATGGCAAATCCACTCTTTCTGACAGACTGATCCAGACCTGCGGCGGTCTTTCCGAAAGAGAGATGCAGGATCAGGTTCTTGATTCCATGAGTCTTGAGCGTGAGCGCGGAATTACCATCAAGGCCCAGAGCGTCACTCTCAACTACACGGCGGATGACGGACAGACATATGAACTGAATTTTATTGACACCCCCGGTCATGTTGACTTCAGCTATGAGGTATCCCGTTCTCTGGCGGCCTGCGAGGGTGCACTGCTGGTCGTTGATGCCGGTCAGGGAGTAGAGGCCCAGACTCTGGCAAACTGCTATACTGCCATGGAAATGAACCTTGAGGTTCTTCCCGTGCTCAACAAGATTGATCTTCCGGCCGCCGATCCCGATCGTGTGGCTGAGGAAATAGAGGACATAGTGGGCATAGAGGCTGTTGATGCAGTCCGCTGCTCCGCCAAGACCGGTGTCGGCATCCATGACGTCCTTGAACTTATTGTAAAGTCAGTTCCGGCCCCGGAGGGAGATCCTGATGCACCGCTTCAGGCTCTTATCATTGATTCATGGTTTGATGATTATCTGGGTGTCGTTTCTCTGGTGAGAGTTAAAAACGGATCTATCACCAAAGGTCAGAAAATCAAGGTTATGTCAACGGGCGTTGTCTGGAGCGTTGATCGAATCGGCATATCCACTCCGAAGCGCGTCGATACCGATGGTCTGTCCTGCGGCGAGGTAGGATGGGTTACCTGCGGCATGAAGACTATTCACGGAGCGCCAGTCGGTGACACTCTTACCGCTGCGAAGAATTCCGCCGCCGAGCCGCTGCCGGGATTCAAAACGGTGAAACCCCAGGTTTATGCCGGTCTTTTCCCTGTTTCCACCGATGACTACGAGGCATTCCGCGAGGCTCTCGACAAACTTTCGCTTAATGATGCATCTCTGTTTTTTGAACCTGAAACATCCACGGCTCTGGGCTTCGGATTCCGCTGCGGCTTCCTCGGTATGCTTCATATGGAAATTATTCAGGAGAGACTTGAGACAGAGTACGACATAAATCTCATCACTACGGCACCTACCGTTGTCTATGAAATCAAACTGACCAACGGTGAGGTTATTCATATCGATTCTCCGTCGAGTCTTCCGCCTGTAAGCAATATTTCCGAGATAAGAGAGCCCATCGCCCAGTGCAATATCCTGACGCCGGACGCGTATCTTGGAAATGTCATAAATCTCTGTGTGGAAAAGAGAGGTGTGCAGACAGCTCTTGTGTATCACGGCAAGCAGGTTGAGGTTACCTATGAGGTGCCGATGTCCGAGGTGGTGCTGGATTTCTTTGATCGCCTGAAATCAATTTCCAGAGGCTATGCCTCGCTTGACTACGGCTTCAAGCGCTTTGAGCGGGCCGACATGGTGAGGCTTGACATTCTGATCAATTCAGAAAGAGTTGATGCCCTGGCAGTTATTACGCACCGCTCGACTGCCCAGCAGCGCGGAAGGGAAATTGTGGAAAAGATGCGGGATCTTATTCCGAGACAGATGTTTGACATCGCCATTCAGGCGGCTCTTGGTAATCAGATTATTGCAAGGAGCACGGTCAAGGCTTTGCGCAAGGATGTGCTGGCAAAGTGCTACGGCGGCGACATAACCCGCAAGCAGAAGCTTCTTAACAAGCAGAAGGCGGGCAAGAAACGCATGAAGGCTCTCGGCAAGGTGGAGGTGCCCCAGGAGGCGTTTCTGGCAATTCTGCATGTCGGAAAGGACTGAGACTATTTCAGAAGAGTGTTCTGCTGCAGAGAATCCCCGCCGGGAATGATTCTGATCCGGATGTGTCCGCTCTGATTTACTCTGTCTGATGATGCAGATCATGAGAATGTACGATTTTAAGGTATATAAAAGTAATGAATCTCTTTACTACCATTCTGTTTACAGTGACCGGAATTGCTTTTATCGGTTACGTTTATGATTTTATCTTTCTGAGAAGGGCGAGGAAGGAGCGTATAGATGCCTACATTCATTCTGTTGTTGCGCCTCGCGACGGAGGGCAGAAAAACGGCAGACTGAAGCTTACCCAGGAAGACAGAAAGGCCATAGAAAAGCTGGATGAGGAAAGCTTTTTTATTGATCAGTGCCGAAGCCTTTTCTGGGTCCTGGTTTTCGTAATGATTTTTCGTTCCTTTCTGTATGAGCCGTTCAGAATACCCTCGGCGTCCATGATGCCTACGCTTTTTGACGGAGATTTTATTGCGGTAAACAAGTTCAGTTACGGGATCAAGAATCCGTTTACCAACAGGAACATCATTGACACTTTTGCCCCCCAGAGAGGTGATGTTGTGGTGTTCAAATATCCCGTAAATCCCAATACTGATTTTATCAAGCGGATTATAGGCCTTCCCGGTGACAGGGTTATTTACAGAGACAAGCATCTGCTGATAAAGCCGAAGGGCAGTGACAGTGCGGTCATAAAGGTATCAGAGGATTTTCAGGCTGAAGGCGAGTATTTTATGAATGGGGCTCCTCAGACCAGGTATACGGAAATGCTGGGGGATGTCCAGCACGACATTCTGATCAATCCCAAAGCTGACAACAGCAGATCCTATATGGTTCAGTCAGGCCGTGCCGGAGAATGGATCGTTCCGGAAAACCACTATTTCGTGATGGGTGACAACCGGGACAACAGTCTTGACAGCCGTTTCTGGGGTTTTGTTCCTTTTGACAATCTTATCGGAAAGGCCAGCTTTATCTGGCTGAGTCTCGGTTATAAGGAGAACCCTCAGAACTGGTTTGAGACTCATATTCCCAACGAGATTAGATTTAGACGTTTAGGTGGCATCAAATGACAGAAAATTATTCCGGTCTGGAGGCTTCTTTAGGCTATACCTTTAAAAACAAGGATTATCTGCGCCACGCTCTGACTCACCGCAGTATGGGGCATGCATATAACAATGAAAGATTTGAATTTTTCGGTGACGCCCTCCTCAGTGTAATTATTTCAAGACATCTGTTTGACAAGTTTCAGAAATGTGACGAGGGCGTGCTGTCGCGGATGCGATCCTCTCTTGTCAGAGAGGCGACTCTTGCTGAAATAGCCCATCGTTTCAATCTTTGCGATTACATTGTCACCGGACTGTCGGAGCGCAAAAGCGGAAGCTACCGCAGGGACTCAATTCTGGCTGATGCCGTCGAGGCGATAATCTGCGCCATCTATTTTGATCTGGAATCCGATCTTGTTAAACTCGATCAGGTCCTTATGGGTTGGTTCGGAAAGATGCTGGATGAAATTGTTCCGGGTGAACAGAAGGATCCGAAGAGCAGACTTCAGGAATATCTGCAGCACCGCAGTCTTCCTCTTCCGGTTTATGAGGTATTCAATATAGTGGGTGCCGAGCACAATCAGATTTTTACCGTAACCTGCAAGGTTTCTCTGTTCGATGAGACTTTTACAGGTACGGGAACCAACCGCCGGCGTGCCGAGCAGGATGCCGCAGTAAAGGTTCTGGCCAGAATTGAAAAGAAGTGAGAGCTGATTAGATATGAGTGAAGCTGAAAAGACAGAAACTGCAGTCAATGCGGAACATGCTGAAGCAGCCAATGCAGTGAGCGGAGAAGGATGCGCGCAGAAATGCGGCTTTGTTGCCATAGTCGGCCGTCCCAATGTGGGCAAATCAACGCTTTTAAACAAGATCCTGGGTCAGAAGGTTTCCATTACTTCCCGCAAGCCTCAGACTACCAGACACCGTATTATGGGTATTGACACGGAAAACGGGTGCCAGACTGTTTATGTTGATACTCCGGGTCTTCATTCGGTTGAAAAAAGAGCCATCAATCGTCTGATGAACCGGGCCGCGGAAAGTTCTCTCGGTGATGTGGGCATGATCTTCTTTGTAGTGGAGGGACTCCGCTTTGATTCTGAAGATGAAATGGTTCTTTCCAAGGTTGCCAGGGCTGAAGCTCCGGTAGTGCTTGTGATCAACAAGATAGACAAAATTTCGGAAAAGGAGAAACTGCTGCCTTTTATTGAAGAAATCAGTAAAAAGATGCAGTTTGCCGATGTTGTTCCCGTATCTGCAGTTCACGGCAACAATGTGGATAAACTGAAGGATCTGGCACGAAGCTCTCTTCCCGAGTCGGAATTTATTTTCCCTGAGGACTATATTACCGATCGTTCGTCACGTTTTATGGCTTCTGAAATAGTCAGAGAAAAGCTGATGCGCTTCACCGGTGATGAGCTTCCGTATTCGGTTACCGTTGAGATAGAGAATTTTAAGACTGATGAGAAGGGGATCTACCATATAGATGCGCTTATTCTTGTGGAAAGAGACTCCCAGAAAAAAATGGTTATAGGAGCGGGAGGCGCAAGACTCAAGCAGATAGGAACCGAAGCGAGACAGGATATGGAAAAACTGTTTGAAAACAGGGTCTGTCTTAAAACCTGGGTTAAGGTTAAATCCGGCTGGGCAGACGACGAGCGGGCTCTTCGATCTCTCGGCTATATTGATCAGGATTTCTTTTCGGAAAATGACAGGAAGAGCAGGAATTAGCTGTATTCCCAGAATACAGCAGATGTTTGTACTGAGGACGCGGGCCTATCTGGAATATGGGCAGCTTGTGGATCTGTTTACTTTTGAAAACGGACTGGTTACTGCCGTCTCCCATAATTCACGGCGCGGCAGGTCGCCTCTGAAGGCCATGCTGCAGCCGTTCAATCTTCTGACGGCATCCCTGTCGGGAACCGGCGAGCTGATGAACATATCTCATGTTGAGATTAAAAACAGGTATGTTCTTGGAATGGATGAAACCTTCTGCGGTCAGTATCTCAATGAACTGCTTTTTTATCTTATGGAAAGGAATGTTCCTCATCCTGACATCTTTAACTCCTACCTGTATTCTCTTTCGTATCTGACTGATTACGGCATGCCGGGTGTCGAGCCTGTTTTTCGTTTTTTTGAATTGAACGTGCTGTCACAGCTTGGATACGGGATAAATTTCAGCATTGATTCACAGGGGAATACCATATCTGAAGAGGAACGATATTTTTACGATCCTGAGGCAGGTTTTATTCCTGCAACCGGCTGGACTGAACTTACGACATACCCGGGGTGTGATATTAAACGGCTGGGTGCAGGTGAACTGCGGGATCGTAGCGTTCTTGCAACGGCAAAGAAGATCTGCAGGCAGGCAATAGATTCGCATCTTGGAAACCGCAGAATAAAGAGCAGGGAACTTTTTTCAAAATACAGGGCAATGATGAGACAGCGGTGAAGCCTTTTCGTTTATCGAGGATACAGGGTGATGCCGGTCAGAGCATGGTTCCTGCGTTTCATATGACGGAGATACGACTGCCGAGTTTATCGTGTAAAAAAGGCTCTCCATAAGATGCGGATCTGTTTTCCTGGGAAGTTTTGCGTGCAAGCTGAATGAAAAACCCTGTTTCTGAGAAGAATTTAATCTGTTTGCGATACTGACGGACAGGCTGTCAGATAAGCTCCGGGAATGTTCATCCGGATGTGACTGCTGAAGATTTGAGAAGAGATTTTGAATACTTTGGGTCAGCTGTTTTTATCGCAGCGAGTTTTTTGACTGTCAGCACCGGAATCATCTGTCAGACTTAATCCTGTGCTGTAGATAAAATATGTGAGTAAACAGACCGGTGTTTCCGTGACCCTGTGGTTTGGAGATAACCGGAGTTTTGAGGAGATGTTTTAATTATATGAAATCAAAGGTATATTTAGGTGTAAATATTGATCATGTCGCTACTTTAAGAAATGCACGCGGTACAAGTTATCCGGATCCCGTATATGCAGCCGCAATTGCGGAGGAAAACGGAGGCGACGGCATAACTACCCATTTAAGGGAGGACAGACGCCATATTACTGATCGTGATGTGGAAATACTCCGCAGGACAATAAAAACCAGAATGAATCTTGAAATGGCCGTTACGGATGAAATGGTTGATATCGCCTGCAGACTGAAGCCGGATTTTGTGTGTCTGGTTCCTGAACGTCGTCAGGAGGTAACCACCGAGGGCGGTCTTGATGTTGCAGGTCAGGTTGAGAAAATATCATCTGCAGTTTCAAAGATGGCGGGAGCCGGCATTCAGGTTTCTCTCTTTATAGATCCGGTCAGGGAGCAGATTGATGCTGCTGTTAAAACAGGAGCTCCTTTAATCGAACTGCACACCGGACGGTATGCTGACGCGGAAAGTGAAGTTGTTCAGCAGGATGAGCTTCAGCGTCTGAAGGAAATGGCTGCCTATGGCGCTTCAAAAGGTCTTAAGGTTAACGGCGGTCACGGTCTCAACTATCACAATGTAGCGGCTGTTGCAGCAATTCCGGAAATCAATGAACTGAATATCGGTCATTCAATTATTGCAAGGGCTGTTTATACAGGACTCCCGGAGGCGGTGCGTGAAATGAAGCGCCTTTGTGTTGAGGCAAGGAATGCTGACTAGTTAAGTTCCGGATCGGAAATATTCTGAATTGTGAACTGTTAGTCTTTTGCTGGTCACAGATCGTTAAAAGGACGTGATCGTTATCCTGTGATGCGATCATGTCCTTTTCTCAATTTTCAGATTTCGGATGCAGCCTGTTTCCCGTATGGGCAGGAGCGCGGAATTCTGCAGCATGTTTTTTGATATTTTTTCGTGCAGGAGCTTTTTTGTGGCTAATTTTTTCAAACCTGTGAAAAGTCAGACTGATCGCTATTTTGATCTGGAAATAACAGATCTTGACGGAAAATGCCGTGGTGTGGGGCATAACGCCGGCCGCACGTGGTTTGTCAGCGGCACCATGCCCGGAGACAGCATCCGGGCAGAAAAAAAAGAAATTTCCAAAGGGGTCGGCACAGCGTCTGTTCAGAAATTTCATGCACGTTCATCAGATCGAATTACGGAAAATTTATGTGAATTTTCCGACCGCTGCGGTGGCTGCTGCTGTCAGTTTATTCCTGTGGAAAAGCAGATAGATGCGAAGTGCCGGGGACTTCGGCAGGTGTTCAGAAAGAATGTCGGTATTGAACTTCAGTCTCCGGACAGAATAGTAACCGGAGCTGAGTTCGGATATCGAAGGGTCTGCAGATTATCAACCTACTATAACCGTTCAAATAGGATAATTGAAATCGGTTTCAGAATGGCGAATTCGAACAGGATTGTAGAAATCGCAGACTGCAGGGTTCTGCTGCCGGAACTGTCTGCCGTGATTGCCCCCCTTAGAACTGTAGTCAATTGTCTTGAGAGCCGCGCTTTTATCGGACATATTGAACTGCTCAGGGCTGATAACGGGATCTTTGTACTGATAAGGCATACAGGAAAATTTCCGGATGCAGACAGAGAAATCCTTAAAAAATGGTCTGCAGAGGCAGGTGTTACTGTTTACGTTCAGAATGAATCAAATTCTCTGATCTGTGTTTCGGATAAGGAATTAAAACCATGCTATGAAGTAAGAGGTGTCCGTTATGATTTTTTGCCTGATGCCTTTATTCAGATCAACGGCGCTGTAAATAATGAAATGATCGATACAGTTCTGGAGTACATGGCACCGAAGAACAATGAATCTATTCTGGATCTTTTTTCCGGTATGGGAAATTTTACTCTGCAGCTTGCGGGGAAGGCGGGATCAGTGACAGGTGTCGAGGTTGTTGATACCATGGTAAAAACTGGAAATTCAAATGCTGTCCTGAATGGTATTGATAATGTTTCCTTTGTGCGGTGTGATTTGAGCAGGGAGTTTCAGAAGGAGGATTTTGCCAGGAAATCTTATGACGGAATTCTACTGGATCCGGGAAGGGATGGTGCGGCATGTGCATCCTCATTTATTGCCAAGGTAAAACCGAAGAGAGTAGTTTATGTTTCGTGCAATCCCATAACGGCAACACGTGATTTCAAGATCCTTATCGATGCCGGCTACAATTTTAAGCGCTGGTCGATTTTCAATATGTTTACTCATACTGAACACGTTGAGACGGTTGTACTGCTGTCACGTGATAAAGCCTAAAGAAACCCAGTATTCATGCGGTTTCAGCGGTGGTGGATAAAATTTACACAATGAATTTTATGCTGTATTTCTTTGAAAAATGAGTTTGCTGAAACATATTTACAGTATGAAAAACAGGCATTTTT
>JAEEGF011791496.1_pt1 | contig 18986 bp, 12 predicted proteins | sample 9134171 | NCBI WGS metagenome assembly JAEEGF01 (sample SAMN16246542, study PRJNA631951) | gut metagenome | biome: gut microbiome; feature: rumen; material: AP-attached | host: Bos | place: Iran: Karaj | collected 2018-10
CCCGAGTTCACGAAGCCGACCAAAATGACAGTGGTGGCCGACGACGACTGCATCGCCGCGGTCGTGACCGTGCCCAGAGCGGCGCCCTTGAGAGGGGTCGACGAGACCCGCTCCAGGACGCCCTCGAGCTTCGCGCCCGCGGCTTTTTTCAGGTTCGTGCCCATGAGGTTCATTCCGAACAGGAAGAACCCGAGGCCCCCCGCCATTGTAAACAGTGTGAGTACTATGTCCATTATCTCTGCACCTGCCCCGCGCTCAGCGCGTTTCGACGGCCGGGGCCGCTTCGGGCGGCCCCGGCCTTTCGGTCTTCGCTTTAATAATACAACATTTCGGCGAAAAGGTCAAGCGCAAAAGGCAGAGAAACGGGTGCCCGGCCGGCGGAAGGACGTGATCCGGGCCGGCGGCGGAGAGGCAGCTTATCCGGCAGCCTTTTCCTTCCAGTTGCCGAAGTCGGCGGGGATGGTCACGGTCAGGCGCTCGGATATGCTGAATATCCCGGCCTCCGGGCAGCTGACCACGGCGGGCTCGGCCACGAAGGTGCCGGCCACGGCGCCGCGGACCGTGTACGTTATCTTGATACGGAACGAGTATTCCGGGCAGGTGCTCTCGTAGGACCGGCCGAGGGAACCATTCTTAGAAGCATAGGCGTAGCCTTTGTTGTACACCGAGACGTATCCGGCCATCTCCTGCCCGCCGTTGTTGCGGATGCTCGCGGTGACACGGACGTCGGAGTCGTTGTTCGACGCCCATCCGTCGGTCGATACGAACCTGGCTCCGGATGGGATCCAGTCGGAGAGCTCGAAGTATTCGCTGACGCGGGTCGAGGTGCCCCTGACCGTAAGCGTGACCTTCGTCCGGCCGGGTCCGTCGCTCGAGAACGATTTGGAGACCGTTACGCGCTTCGACGCGGACAGGTCGCCGTAGGCCTCTTCGGCGGAGGTGCGGTAGCAGGCCAGTACGCGGATGTCGGCGGAGGAGGGATCGACCGAGAAGCTTTCGAATTCGGACTTGGTGAGCGAGAGGGTGAGCACCTTGCCGCGGCCCACGGTCGCGGTCCTGCGCTCGCCTTTAACGGTGTAGACGAGCTCGCGGTCGGCAAGCTCGGCGGCCGAGGGGACGAAGAAGCGCAGATAAGCGGCCAGCGCCAGCGCGGGGGACTCGTCGGACGTCCGGTTTTCCAGCAGATACGTCGCGAGGCCCGCGGCGTCGTCCTTGCTGATCCTGGATACGGCCAGCAGCGCCAGCGAGGAGAGTCTCACCCGCTCCTGCAGCGTGTCCGCCCTGACGAAGAGCGTGCCGTACTCGGCGTCGGCCGAGGCAAGTTCGGCGCGGATCTGATTCCAGATGCCGGATGCCGGGACGTAGTCGCCGATGACCGCGAACGCCGCGGCCAGATAAAGCTTGGCCTCGGTCGGATAGTTGGCGGCGGCGGAGGCCACGAGGTACAGACGGTCGAGCACGGGCTCGCCGAGGGCGGCCAGGCCGAGCAGGCCGGCGCAGAGGTCGGTCTCGTCGGCCGGACTGCCGGAGAGCACGTCGCCGTACAGCAGGGAGGCTATGTTCTCCTTCCTGACTCGGTCGAACAGCTCGGGGCACACCGACAGCATCACCGAGGTGAGGCGGACGTCTTCGGAGCCGTAGGAGAACAGCTTAGCGTAGCCGTTGCCGGTCTCGGCGAAGCGGTCGGAGAGAAGTTTCAGAACGTCGCCGCTGTCGGTCCCGAAGAGACCGTCCGACGCGGTCAGGGCGGCGTAACGGGCCGCAAGGGCGTCCGTCCTTCCGCTGCCGTCGGCGCGGCTCAGGGCGTTCAGCACGCGGCTGTAGAGCGGATACGTGCCGGTGCCCGCGTAGAACGACAGGTTTACGGGGTAAGCGGCCGGAGTTATGCCGCCGATCTCCGCGGCGGTCATCTCGCGCTTCGTTTCGGCCGTCGCGGCGCTCGCGATCACTCTGAAGGCGGTCTCGACGGCGTCGGTGGAGCCGCCGAGCTCTCCGTAAACGGTCACGCGGTAAGAGCCTTCGGAGAGCTTCCCGAAATTGAACCAGGCGTGCACGGAGGCCTCGGAGCGGGCGGTCCTGGTGGCGAGCTTTTCTCCGTTCTCGCCGTACAGCACGGCGGTATAGGAGACCTTTCCGCCGGAGGCCGCGGACCCGAAGGCCCTGGCGGAGACGGACACTTCGTCGCCGGCAATGTAAGTGCCGCACGCGCCGCAGCTGACGAAGAAGGGCTGCGTGCAGACCGCGCCCGATACCGCGCCGCCGGCCAGCGTCGAGGAAAGGCCTTTTCCGCGGAACGCTCCGCAGGCCGAAAGCCTCCAGGTCGTGATGTTGTCCGGTACGGTGAATGTCAGCGTCGCGGTGCCGTCGGCGCCGGTGGTCAGGACGGCGAACACCGGGTTGTCGGCGAAGTATTTTCGGACGTAGTATTCTCCGCCGGCCGCTTCGCCGTCTTCGGCGTTGGACGGCACGTCTGCGGCCGGCTCCGCTTCCGGAGCGCCGCCCCCGCCCTTTTCGGAGAAATAACGCCAATCATCGCCGAGCGATTGGCCGGAGGAGAAAACGTTGCGCCTGGAGTCAATGACTACGGATTTGAGAGCGGAGGTGCTCCTGCCGTATCCGTAATAACTCAAATAATACAGGTAGGCGCGGTAATAATAGGAGGAGCTCTGCGCCTTTGAGGCGGGGCCGCAGCTTTCGAAGAAGCCGCCGGCGGGGTCCGCCGTCTGATCGCCGAGGGCGAAGCAGGCCTCGTCGACGACGCTGAGTATGATCCCGGCCCCGCTCACCGGACGGCCGGAGGGATCCGTCGCCCGCACGGTGACGGAAGCGGTGTCGCCCGGTCTGTAAGTCGCGGATGAGGCCGTTATCTCGATGCCGAGCCTGCCCCGGCTCTCCCAGTCGTACACGAGCGGGACGGACCTGTTATTGAACCCGTCTTTGTTCGCGTCGTAACAGACGAGCCAGGCGCTGGCGCCGGGGATCATGGATTCCCTGAAGCTGCCCGTGTAAGACTGGCCGGAGGAGAAGTCCTCCAGGCCGTTGCCGCAGATCACCCAGAAGCAGCAGCCGCTGAAGCCTTCGGGGATGGAGGCGGTGAGCGATACGGGATCGCCGACGGCGTAGCTGTCGGCGGCGCCCGAGACGACGGGGCGCGAAGACGAATACTCGGCGGATTCGACGGAGCGGATCCGATCCGACGACTTCGTCGCGTACACGCTCCCGGAGACGGTCACATACCCTCCGTCGTAAAACGTGTATTCGTAACGGTAATAGCCTTTGAAGCCCGAGACTTCGTATTTCGGCAGCTCGACCTTGCCGTCTTTGAAATATGCCGTGCCGGTCTGAACCGTCGTGTCGGTGTGAGAATAATTGTAGTACGTATACGCTTTTTTGGTGTAGGTGTTGTATCCGCGGGCGGGCGTCGAGGTTATGACCCTCTTTATGAGCGTGTACTTCACCGAGCCGTTGGCGGGCGCCCCGAGAGTGTTGTCCGGGAAGTCGGGATACTGAAGGTCGGAGGCTTCGCGCAGGGCCGAGTAGTCGCGGCGGTACAGCGAGAAGCCGACGGTATCTTCGCCGTACAGGCACGAGAAGGCCTGGTCGGAGGGGAAGAACGGCGCCGAAGCGCTGACGGTGAGCGTCTGGGTCTCGAAGCCCGAGAGCCTTGCGCTTACGGTGACGTAGAGCGGGTCAGTCGACCCGGCCTGAACGGCGAGCCTTGCCCTGGCGCGGAGCGTCCCGTCGCTGCCGGTGGAGGAGTCCCCGGACTGTTCGAAATACACTCTTGCGCCGTTGAGGTATCCGTAGACGTCGAAGGTCAGGCCCGGGGCCGGCGTCCCGTCGAAGAAGGCGGCGCTCACGGTTATCTCCGCGTAATCCCCGTTGCGGTAGAAGAGTTTGTCGAAGGTCACGGAGGCCGTGTACACGGGCTTTTCCTCGTCCGTGATCCTTATGTATTTCGAAGCGATGACCAGCCCCTCGCCGTCGGTGATCTTGACGTACAGGGAGGAGCGCTTCATGTTCTCGATCGGGAACGAGGCGGTGAACGTGCCGTCATCCGATACGTCGATCCGGGTCTTCAGGACCGAGTTTCCGGTCTGGAGATAGATGCAGTCGGGGAGGGTCCCGCCGTACAGCGGCGCTATGAAGCCCCATACGTTCACCGTGTCGTCGCCGAAGTAGACCTCGCGGTCGGTGTACAGGTATTTCATCGAGTACAGCGAACCGTCCGTCCTGGCCGCGTTGGCGCAGATCAGGACCGAGTCGTCCCCGCGGGTGACCAGCGCCAGCACTGCCGTTCCGCCGCCGGTCTCGGCAAGAGCCGTGCCCGATTCCGTGTATACGGCCGGGAACTGAACGGCCTCCCCGCTGTCAAGGTCCCAGCCGTAGGTCGGAGTGTAGGAGATGCCTGTGACGGAGGCTCCGGAGACGGGGCTGCCCGAGGCGTCGGCCGCCAGAAACAGCGTTTTGCCGTCGGAGCAGACGGTCGCGCAGCGCAGGCCGGTGATCTGGACGAAGGCGTAGGCGACGTCGGACAGCGTTTTCTTTCCCGATATGCCGCTTATCTCCATCCTGAGCAGATATACTCCGCGCCCGAGGTTCGAGGGAAGCTCGACGGGCACGAGCGCGCTCTGCGATCCGGAGGTCGTATCGTAATAGCGTTTCTGGTTTACCTTGACGGACGTGAGGGGTATGTCGGTCTCGAAGACGCGCGCCAGGCCGTCGACGGAGTATCCGTTGCCGTCCGAACCGAGCCGGCTCTCGTGGAGGCGCACCGCCTCGTAGGCGGACAGGAAGTCCGGATACGCGTACAGTTCCGCCTTTAGTCCGGTGAGCGAATCCGCCGCCAGCGCCTGGACGGTGTAATGCACGAATGGGGAGTCGCCCGGCGAGCAGCAGAACGACAGGTTCGTGAAGACGTCGTCCGGCGTGAGCCTGACGTACGCCGTTTCTTCGGACGAGAATTCGGCCGCCGTCCTGAACCTGACGGTCACGTCCTCCGCCAGCTTCTTTCCGGAGACGGAGGCGACGCCGGCCCCTACGGTGAACGAGTAAACGGTGTCGTACTTGAGGTCGAACGAAGGCACGAACGCGACGGTGCGGCCGTCGGGATAAAGGCTCCAGGTCCCCTTGACCGAGGGCGTGAAGCTGACTCTGCCCGTTACCTCGGACAGCGACGCCAGCGTCTCGGAGAAGGTGATCTCGATGCCGTTGTCGACCGGGAAGCCCACGGCCCTGTCGGCCGGCAGCAGGCTCTTGACGGTCATCTCGGACGCGGTCTGGAAGGCGTAGCTTATCTCCGGGTTTTCCGGGTCGCCTACGGACAGGCGATATACGGTCCCGGGCGCGAACGAACCTCCCGCGGGGGATATCACGAACTCGGTGTCGCTCCTCCCGGAGACGGACACCGTCGCGGACGGCGAGAGGGTCAGATAGGACGTCAGCGTTTCGACGTCGGTCGGCGCCGACGTCCTGACGAGGAAGCACCCCGTGGCCGGTATGACGCGGCTGTCGGTGCCCTCGGCGGTTATGCTGAGGCCCTGCAGGGCTTCGGGCAGTTCCGTGACGCCGCCGGTATAGTAGGCTCTGCCGTCCAGCGACAGCCCCTGCGGCACGTCGGGACCCTTTCCGCGAAGTCGGTCCGCGATAAGGAACCCGCCCGCGGCGAGGGCGCCGAGAAGCACGGCCGCGGCGGCAATGATAAATATCTTCTTAAGCGTTCCGCGGCCGGACGTTCCGTTGCCGCCGGATCCCGCGGCCGCGCGGCCGCCGGCCTTCCGTCCGGTACCGCCCGCGGCAAGTCCGGCCGGTGTGACGCTTTCGGCCTCCCTTACGAGGTCGTCGCCTATCCCGCCCACAGCGGACAGGATCCTTTCGCTTTTTCCGGTCTTACGGTCGTCTTTCACAGTGAAACACCTTCCTTTTCCAGATAATCCCTGAGTCTCTTTTTCGTCCTGGCGAGGCTCGTGTGGACGCCCGGCCGTCGCAGGCCGGTTCGTCCGGCGATCTCATCCTCGCCGAGGCCGTGCCAGTACCGCAGAACGAAGACGGTCCTGGTCCGGCTGTCGCAGCTCCGCAGGAAGCGGTCGATGAGATCCGAGAGGGCCGAGTCCGACACGACGTCTGCACCGCCTCCGGCTGGGACGGCGTCGCGGAGCTCGTCGACGAGTTCCGAGCCTCCGCGCCTGTCCGCGCAGCGCCGGCGGACGGCGTCGACGGCCAGATTGCGGACGATCCTTGCTCCATAGGCGCGCAGATCGCCGGGCCGCTCCGGCGGGACCGAGTCCCATATCCGCAGCAGAGCCTCGTTGAGGCACTCCTCGGCGTCGGCGTCGCTGCCCGTGAGCCGTACCGCCAGAGACCGGTACAGCCGGCCGTATTTTGCGCCGAGAGCCTCGAGGGCGGTCTCGTCGCGCGACAACAGCCGCTCCACTATGTCCCTGTCGGCAAGTGTTCCGGTGTCTTGCATCAGATCGGGTCCTTTCTGCGCTCGCGCGCTGCCTCTCATAAAATAAGACGGATTTTCGTCCGGAAAAGTTTCTGATCGTGCGAAAAAATTATTTTTTTTTCGAAAAAGTTTCTTTTTTGAGCGGAACGGGCCGTTTTTTGTCCGGGAAAGATCCTTCCCCGATAATAGTACCACGAAAACCGCGGGCGGTCAAGTGCGCCCGGCGGATCGCCGGACGGCCGGATCCGGCCGGGAAGCGGTTTTGGGCGTTGATTTCTCCGCTGAAATATGATACAATAACAGTCCACTCTTCCGGCCGTGCAGGAACGACTGGCACGGCGTTCAGCGGAGAAACCGCATGGATACGTTATTCGGCAGGCTTTTCGTCAAAAACTATAACGACGTTTCGGACCGCGGCGTCCGGACCGCCTGGGGCACCGCCGTCGCCGTGGCGGGAATAGTCGCCAATCTGCTGCTGTCCGCGTGCAAGTTCGCGGCCGGTCTGCTCTTCGGGGCCATCTCGGTCACTGCGGATGCCGTCAACAACCTGTCCGACGCCGGTTCGCAGCTCATTTCGCTGGTCTCGGTCCGCGTGGCGGCCAGACCTGCCGACCGCGAGCACCCCTTCGGCCACGCCAGGATGGAGTACGTGGCCTCTATGGTGGTGTCGGTCATCATCATAATCATCGGCTTCACCACGCTACGCGAGTCCGCTGAGAAGCTCATCGGACGGGGAACCTCGGAGTTTTCCTGGATATCCGTAGCCGTGCTCTCGGGCTCCATACTCGTCAAGCTCTGGCTGGGGCTGCTCAACCGCCGTGTCGGGCGGCGCATATCGTCGTCCGTAATGGAGGCGACCGCCGCCGACAGCCTCTCCGACGTGGCGGCGACCGGAGCAGTCCTCGTCTCGCAGCTCGTCCTCAGGTTCACCGGCTTCGATCCGGACGCATACCTCGGCATTGCCGTGTCCCTGCTCATAATGTGGGCGGGCTTCCGGATCATGCGCGAGATGTCCGGCCTGCTGCTCGGCGAGGCCCCCGATCCCGAATTCGTCAGGGAGCTCACCGGCTTCGTGCTCTCGCACGAGGGCGTCTGCGGCGTCCATGACGTAATGGTGCACGGTTACGGGCCCGGCGCGCGCATAGTGTCGCTGCACGCCGAGGTCGACGGATCCGCAGACATTTTCGTGACGCACGACATCATAGACAATATCGAGAACGAGATCTTCGACCGCTTCGGAGCGGTCTGCACCATCCATATGGACCCTATAGTGACCGACGACGCCGAGGTCGCACGGGTCAGGGAGATCGCGGCGTCGCGCGTGAGGGAGATCGACGACAGGCTCAGGATCCACGATTTCCGCTTCGTGCGCGGAGAGACTCACACGAATCTGATCTTCGACGTGGCCGCGCCGTTCGAACTAGGACTCACCGACGCCGAGCTGAAGGAGAAGGTGGCCGCCGCGCTGAGGGCCGAGGATCCGGACTACAGGGCCGTGGTGAAGATCGACCGCGGCATCAACGAGTTCTGAGGGACGGAGGAGAGATATGGGCGTTGACGGACTTGAGGCGCTTGCCGCCCTCGAGGGGCGGATCCTTGGCGTGGATTTCGGAGACGTAAGGACCGGGCTGGCGATATCGGACGCCGGGCGGAGACTGTCGTCCGGGATAGGCACGATACGCCCCGGGGGCATAGCGCGGACCGCCGCGGAAGTGGCAAGGATAGCCGTCGAGCGCGGAGCCGTCGCGGCCGTCGTCGGCCTGCCGCGCAACATGGACGGGTCGGAGGGATTCCGGGCCGGGCGGTGCCGGGAGTTCGCCGGTATGCTGTCGGAGGCTGCAGGAATACCCGTCGCCATGGCGGATGAGAGGCTCAGCACCGCGGCCGCCTCGCGCTACCTGAACGAGACGGACGTGAGAGGGCGCAGGCGCAAGGGCGTCATCGACGCGCTGTCGGCGGAGATCATACTGCCGGACGCGCTGGACCGGCTGGCGATCATATAAGGCGCAGAAAACAGACGGCGCCGGGATCCGATGCGGATCCCGGCGCCGAGTTATTCTGCAGAAGATCACTTTCCGCCGAATATGCCTTTGATGGACGAGAGAATGCCCTGAGCGTCGTCGATCTTAAGCTTTGCCTTCACGAGCTCGGTGAGCTTCTCGAGCAGTTCGGAGGAGAGTTTTTCCTTGATGAGGGACTTTACGGTCCCCTTGGGGTTCTTCTTGAATTTGGCAAGAAGAGAGCTGTCGGCCGAGATCTTTCCGACAAGTTCCTCGGCTTTTTCCTTGAGCTGGTTCGCGTCAAATGCTGCCATATGTGCCGTCTCCTTTTATAATTGTTTGCGTATCCCGCAAGATATCGTCTTCGGCTCTGCCCGGGGCTGCCGGCCTGTCGCAGAGATCCGGCCCGCGGTCAGACCACGAAGCGGTCCAGCCTGTCGCAGAGGTCGCGAAGCTCGGCGGCCGCCCGGCCGGCGCGCCGGTAGTATTCCTCGGGTGAAACGTCCTCGTAGAACTTCGAGTTGGCGCGGATGATCTCGAGCATTATGGAGCCCGTGAAGCCGGCCTCGCAGATGCTGCGGGCGACGCGGCCGAGATCGAGGGTGCCGTCTCCGGGGATGAGGTGCTCGTCGCGGTCGAACTCGCCGTGGTTGTCCTGAACGTGCAGGGCGAAGAGCCTGTTCCCGAAGAAGTTCATGTATCTCCTGCCGGGGGTGAAGCATGCCTCGTGGCCGGTGTCCCAGCAGAAGCGGGCCTCCGGGAAACAGTCGAAGGCGCAGCCTATGTTGCCTATCATACGCTGGTTCTCGTAGCAGATCTTTACGCCCGCGGCGGCGGCCGCGTCCATGAGCCGGCCGAAGCGGTCGAGGCCCAGGTCGTTTACCCTGGGCGGACGGAGTCCCGAAGAGAGGTGTACGATGAGGGCCGGGATGCCGTACTTTTCGCATTTGGTCACGCCGTCAGTCAGCCTGGCGAGCATGCGCTCACCGGCCTCGCCCTCGCGCCACATGTCGTTTATGGCGTTGAACGGAGCGTGGAGAGTCTCGCAGACGATGCCGGCCCCGCGCAGGGCGGTCATCCAATCGTCGAGCAGAGGGTCCTCGGACCCGGTGAAGAAGGCCTCGAAGCCGTTTTCGCGAAACAGCTCCGTCTGGCGGGCGACGTCCAGTCTCCCGTATGCGTTGCTGTTGATCCCGATCTTTCTGTACATGCCATTCCTCCGGCTTTTTTTCTATAAAATTATAGCATAAACCCGTTCCTCCGTCAACGGCCGGCTTGACAAAAAAACGCCGGTGTAATACAATAATATCGGCAGTACGGGAATGCGGGACGGCCGCGGGAGGACGACGGATTGAAGAACGCCAGGAGCGCCGTTATCGGCGAGATAGAAAGATCGAAACTGATAGTCGTGCTCAGGAACGTCGACCGCGACAGGCTCATCCCCTGTGCGGCCGCGCTGCTGGCCGGGGGCGTCAGGTGCGTCGAGGTCGCCTTCGACCGTTCCGGCAGGATCCCCGACACCGTGACCGCGGGGAGCATCTATTCGCTCGCGCGCGAGTTCGACGGCCGCCTCGTCGTCGGCGCCGGGACGGTATCCACGGTCGAGCAGGCCAGGATCGCCGCCGACTCCGGAGCCGTGATGGCAATGTCTCCCGACTCGTTCGAGGACGTCATAAGGGCGTCCAGGCGCCTCGGACTCGTCTCCGTGCCCGGGGCCTTCACCCCTACCGAGGCCGCCTTTGCCGCCCGCTGCGGGGCGGACTTCGTCAAGCTGTTCCCGGCCGGGGCCGCCGGCCCGGGCTATCTGCGAACCGTCGCCGTGCCGCTCTCCGACCTCAGGTTCCTGGCCTTCGGCGGCGTCACCGCCGATAACGCCCGCGCCTTTATCGACGCGGGAGCAAAGGGAATAGGGGTGTCGGGCGGAATAGTCAGCCGCAGGGCCCTCCAGGAGGAGGACTGGGACGGCGTTACCGCCGCCGCGGCAGCCTTCGTCTCGGCGCTTTCGGACAAAAAGCAGTGACCGGCCAGAAAAAATACCGATCGGTCCGATCACTGATCGGTTCGGACAAAAAACAATGATCCAATAAGATCCACCGGAGGAGATCCAAATGTCAGAAAAGAAGATCAACGCGCTCATCGGCCAGTCGGGCGGACCGACGGCGGCCATCAACGCCACGCTCGCAGGCGTCGTCAGGGGCCTCAGGGCTCTCCCCGGATGCGGCGAGATCTACGGCGCCATGAACGGCATCGACGGCGTCATAGCCGGCAACATAAGGGACATCGGTTCGAGGCTGCGCACCGAAGAGGAGCTGAACGCCCTCGAGTGCACCCCGTCCGCCGCACTCGGCTCGTGCAGGCGCAAGCTGCCCGACGTGTCCGACACGGAGTTCTACGGAAAGATCTTCGACCGCTTCGCGGAGTACGGGATCGGGATGTTCTTCCTCATCGGCGGGAACGATTCCATGGACACCGTGGACAAGCTCAGCAGGTTTGCCGCCTCGGCGGGCTCGCCAGTAAGGATCATAGGCGTGCCCAAGACCATAGACAACGACCTCGAGATCACCGACCACACCCCGGGCTACGGCTCCGCGGCCAAGTTCATAGCGACCGTGTGCGAGGAGATCGCCGGCGACTGCGCCGTCTACACCACCAAGGCCTGCACCATAGTCGAGATCATGGGCCGCGACGCGGGCTGGCTCACCGCCGCCGCCGCGCTGCCCAGGCTGTACGGCCAGGTCTGTCCCGACCTCGTTTACCTGCCGGAGGTCAGCTTCGACTACGACGAGTTCATAAACTCCGTGCTGGCGCTGTTCGAGATCAAGCCGAACATCGTCGTCGCCGTGTCCGAGGGCATACGCGACGCCGAGGGCCGCTACGTGGGCGAGGGCTCTCAGAGCGGTGTCAGGGACATATTCGGACACAGGTATCTGGCCGGGACCGGGAAGGTGCTCGAGGAGACCGTCCGCGCCCGCATAGGCTGCAAGGTCAGATCCATCGAGCTGAGCCTCCCGCAGAGGTGCGCCGGACACTGCCTGTCTGCCGCCGACATAAGGGAGAGCGTCATGATAGGCAAGGCCGCCGCGGGATTCGCGGCCGCCGGCAGGACCGGCGAGTTTGCCGTGCTGAAGCGCGTGCCGGGCCTGGATTACGCGATAGTTCCGGACGCCGTGCCGGTGTCGCTCGTCGCCAACAAAATAAAAAAGGTCGACCGCGCCTTCATCAACGCGGCCGGCAACAACGTCACCGACGAACTTCTGAGGCTCATAGCCCCAATGATCGAGGGCGAGGTCGCGGTGCCGATGCGCGGCGGGCTGCCGGAAAGGTTCGAGCTGAAGGAATGAAGTTGCCGCCTGCGGCGGCAAATGAAGTTGCGCGCTGCGCGCGCAAATGAGGTTGCCGGCGGAGCCGGCAAATGAAGTGCCGCCCATCGGGGCGGCAATGAAGGAACGAGGTTGCGCGCTGCGCGCGCAAATGAAGTGCCGCCCTGCGGGGCGGCAATGAGGGAATGAAGCAAGGGGCTGTAAAAAAAGTCCTAAAAAACAGAAGCACTCAAGCTATGATCGTTAGATTAGCGCTTGAGTGCTTTTCTTTTAGGATTTGTCAACACAAATGGTGAAAAAGTGCGGAATAAACAGTTATCCAGGTGTGCATCACCAGACATCCCCCCCCAGCGAAGGATGTCATTGAAAAAATATTGCTTTGAAAAAGCGATACTATGCCGCGGCAGCAGCGCGTTGCTTTTTGTTGTGGTATTTATAAAGGTTAAATCCGATGGCAATAAGCGTGAACTCTAAAATTACGGATTCTATGCCCCTTCGGCGAGCTCTTTTGTAAGCCCTGTTCCACTTGATCGATCCGAATGCTCCCTCGGCCTGAACCGCTCTGTTAGTCCTCAATCTCGCTCCGAGCTCCGTCTGCAGATTCTCAAGGACCTCATGATGTATGGCGGTCAGTTCCCGGTTCATGCGTATGGTTCTGTCGCTGTCGCCCCTGCAGCATTTTTCTCTGCTCGGACATCCGTCGCATGATGAACATTTGTATATTTCTTCGGTTCTGCCGTAATGATTCCCGTGAACCGGTCTGTTTCCCAGAAACTTAAACGGCCTTCCCTCAGGGCAGACCAGGTTCCCGTCTTCGTCCCGTTCGAAGTTTACCGCTCTGTACGGATCGTCTCTGAATTTCGGATCCTTCGACTCCTGGTCGTACATCGTAAACTTCATATACTTGCCGATACCGTTCTGCTCACAAAACAGATAGTTGTTGTATGAACCGTATCCCGCATCCCCGACGGGGTATAACGGGTATTCGCCGTACGCGTTTCTGAACTTTTCAAGCAACGGAACGAAACAGTCCATATCCGATGCGTACTGCTGAGCATCGACAACAGCGATATATTCGTCGCAAACGCCGATCTGCATATTGTATGCCGGCAGCAGCTGATCGTTGCCCATATAGTCCCTTTTCACCCGCATAAACGTGGCATCGTGATCCGTTTTGCTGAAACTGTTACGGTGCTCACCGCAGATCTCGATCCTCTCGGCGTATTTCTTCAGTCGCTCAAGATATTCGCAAAGCTTGTCATACTGGCGCTGTTCCGCCGTTTTGTGGTGCCCTCTGCCGTATTTTGCGGCTGTTGCTGTGCCGGTAGCTGATGCAAATCTTTCAATTATCTGCTCAAGATACTCAATTGCATACTCTTCGCGCGGCTCTATCCGAAGCCCGAGCATCCGCAGCACTCCGCTGTTTATTTCTTCTATTATCTCGCTGATGCGAACGAAGACCTTCGCACGGCTCGTCTGGCACGATTTCTTCCATACCCAGGTGTATTTGTTTGCGTTTGCCTCAATCTTTGTCCCGTCTATGTACAGACGGCTCAGATCTGCGCCTTCCTTCTCAAACACTATTCTGTTTATTTCGGTGAACAGTTCGTTTATGTTGTCGCCTACATAGTCGTTCAGAAAATTGCATACCGTCATATGGCTCGGGGCCTTCTCTCCGTCTAGCAGCCATATATATCTGATGTCTGTCTTGCACAGCTTTTCTATATTCCTCAGCGAAGCATATCCGTTTTCCATAAAGGCGAACAGCGCAACTTTCATTATCTTTTCAGCGTCGTATCTCGGACGCCCCATGACGCTCATCTTGCCTTTATAAAATCTCGTGAGATCTATTCGGTCTATTATTTCGTTGAATGTGTAAATCGGATCGGTTATTTCAACTATTTTTTCAATTTCCAGTGGAATTCTCAGTGCAATCATGGTATAATATTCTCCGGTGATAATGGTTTTTGTGCAAGAAAATTATACCACCATTCGGCTGTTTTGAAAAGAACAGCCGTCTTATTTTTCAAAGAAAAACACCCGGAAGTTTCGCCTTCCGGGTATCTTCTTTTTTTCGGGACTTTTTTTACAGCCCCTGTCTCTTCACTGCCGGCCGGGGCCGGCAGCTTTGTTTTTCATTCTCTTCATTTGCCGGCCGCAGCCGGCAACTTCATTGCCGCGAAGCGGCACCTCATTCCATCCTCATCCTCTCCGCGTGGACGCTCCACCAGTATCCCGAGGAGAAGTTGTCGTAAGAGGTCTGCGTGTACAGCAATAGCTTCAGCTCGTCCGGCGCCCCGTCGAAGAGGTTCTTTCCGACCTCCAGCGTGTCGGCGTTCTCGCGCCTGAGACTGACGGAGAGCAGGGTGGGGCAGGCCAGGGCCCCGTCCTCGATGGCGGTGAGGGTCTCGCCGACCGTCAGCTCGCGCAGCGCCCGGCAGCCGGAGAGGGCGCCCTTTCCCAGCACGGCAACTGGTTTGCCGTCCGCGGTCGCGGGCAGCTCGAGCTCCGTGGCGTATCTGGCCTCGTCGGTGGTGCCGGTTATCATCAGCTGGCCGCCGAAGTCGCTGTAGACGAAGTATTTCTCCCAGGGATCCTGCTCCTTCTGCGTTCCGGCTTCCCCGGTCGGGGCGGCCGCCGGCCGTTTTCCGGGAGGCGGAGGAAGCTCTTCCGTTACCCCGTCGGTCCTGCCCAGGAAGGCGGCAAGTATGTCGGCCGTCAGATAGGCCGTATGGACCTTGACTCCCGCGTCGTTGAGGTGGTAGTTGGTGTCGAAGAAATAGCCCTTGTCCATTATGGAGTTCGCGGGATCGGATATCACCTGGCAGTGCAGGATGGAGCAGACGTAGTCGTGGAAGGCCTGGATGCTCTCATCGGTCGTGTTGGCGGCCAGGGCGGCGGCGTCCATCGGACAGTAGGTGAAGCCGACCTGCGCACCTTTGCGCTTGACGCGGTCGATGTAGTCGTTCAGGTAGTCGACGAAGTCCCCGTCGAAGATCTCGGGGATGAGACGGATGCTGTTGTTCTTGTCGAACTGGAAGGTCATGACGTTGTACGGTCGGGGATAGGAGATGTCCCCGTACTCGTTGAACGAGTCGTGCCTGTACACCCCGTCGGGCGACAGCGGCTCTTTGCCCCAATGGCTGATCTTCTCGTACAGGTAGTTCGGCAGCCCGGCCAGCAGATCGCCCCAGTTGTCGCTTCCTACGCGGAACAGCATGGAGAGATCGCCCTCGAGTCCCTGCCAGGCGGAGGTCGCGTTGAAGTACAGGGAGAGGGTCTGCTTGTCGAGCTCGGGCGCCAGGATGACGATGTCCCCCTTGCGTATGCTGCGCTCGGACAGGTCGAGCATTATCTTGGTGCCGAGAGTGGCGTACAGGCCGAAGTTCACGACCTTGTAGCCGGTCTTTTCCCCGATGGCCGCGGAGTCAATGCCGAAGGCGACGGAGCTGCCGCCGATGATGACGATCTTGGGCTCTTCGCAGTCCCTGAGGCGGGCGTATTTGTCGGCAAGCTCGCCGAGGAAGGTCTCGCCGTAGACCGGGGGAACGGCAAGGAGGGCGGTCAGCGCCAGGACGGCGGGGATGAGGGCCGCCAGGGCGAAGCATATGAGCCGGAGCCAGTTGTTTCTTGTTTTTTTCATTTCGGCCGCCTCCGCTCAGAACTGGAAGTAGATGAACGAGCTCGCGCCGTCGCCGACCAGCAGGATCAGCCAGGCCAGAACTATCGTCCAGAGCATGTAGACGTATCTTCCGTCGGACAGCCACTTTGCCCCGACGGGCGGGATGAGCTTGCCCTTCTTATCGTATTTCGGAGGCTCGTCCGGGTCGAGCAGCGCAAGCTTCGAGACGTCCAGCCTCTGCAGCACCAGTATGGACAGTATGCTCGTCACGGCGCCGGTGAGCGTCAGGCCGAGGCTGTCGAAGGTCGAGGTGAAATACTTGCCGGTGAAGGACCAGTCGGTGAACAGCTTGGAGAGCAGCACGCCGAGGTCGGAGAAGGAGTTGGCGCGGAAGAAGATCCAGCCGAAGCAGACCAGGATGAAGGTGTTGAAGCGCCTTATGCCCCGGACAAGGACCGAATCGGTGCTTATCCTGAGCTTCTCCCAGAGCTTGTTTCGCAGGGGCATAGTAAAGTAGCCGACGACCTGGTACAGGCCGTGGATGAGGCCCCACAGCACGAAGGTCCACGCGGCCCCGTGCCACAGTCCCGAAATCAGGAACACTATGCATATGTTGAGCATGTGCCTGAAGGTGGAGCAGCGGCTGCCCCCGAGGGGGAAGTAGATGTAGTCCTTGAACCAGGAGGAGAGCGATATGTGCCATCTGCGCCAGAACTCCGCTATGGTCTCTGAGATGTACGGCCGGTTGAAGTTCTGCATGAGGCGGATGCCCATGATCTCCGCGCAGCCTATGGCGATGTCGGTGTAGCCGGCAAAGTCGCAGTAGATCTGGAAGGCGAACAGCAGCGTGGATATGAGCACCCCGAGGCCGGTCGCCTCGCCGGGCGCGTTGAACGTCGGCGTGACGTACGACGCGAGCAGGTCGGCGACGACGACCTTTTTAAAGAAGCCTATGAGCATTTTGCGCAGGCCGTTCACCGTGTTTGTCCAGGTGGGCTTCGGGTCGCTCAGGTGCAGCTGGGGGATAAGGTTCTCGGGCCGCTCGATGGGGCCGGCTACCAGCTGCGGGAAGAACGACACGTACAGGGCGTAATATCCGAAGTGCTTCTCCGTCTTCACGCTGCCCCGGTAGACGTCAATTACGTACGACAGGGTCTGGAAGGTGTAGAAGGAGATGCCGACCGGGAGTATGAGATCGAGGATCAGCGGGTCGGACGCCTCTGGCCTGAACAGGTTGAACAGGTCGTTGACCGAGGACGACAGGAAGTTGAAGTACTTGAAGAAGAACAGCACCCCGAGCGACGCCACGAGCGTTATGATCAGCCAGAACTTCTCCATGGGCCCGTTCGGGATGTCCGGATGCTTCTCGTGACCCTTCTCGATCAGCAGGGAGCTGACCCACGACACGACGGTCGTGAAGACTATAAGAAAGATGAGGCTGGCGTTCCAGGAGAGGTAGAAATAATAGCTTGCCGCCAGCAGCATTATCCATCTCAGCTTGTCGGGCAGGAGGAAGTACAGCAGCAGAACTATCGGGTAGAAGATCAGGAACTCGATCGAATTGAATACCATGCCGCTGCCTCCTTATATGAGCGTGCCCAGAAGTATGAGCAGCATGAACGGGAGCATGAGCTCCACGCCCGCGCCGATCGCCGTGAGGAACACGAACGCCGCGCCGCCCAGAAGGAACAGCAGCAGCACGCAGACGCGGGCCAGCACGGCGGACGTGCCGGCCTTCAGCCGGAATACCCCTTTTCGCAGAAGGAATTCGAGGACGAGCAGGATCGCCGCGCCGCCCAGCAGCAGGCATGTCGGAACGATGTGTTTCAGCAGTAAGTCCATTGTGTGCTCCTATCGGGTTTCATTCCGGCCTTCGAAGTATGCAAGCAGGTCGTCTGCCAGCCGCTGCGTGCGGACGGGCAGGCCTTTCTCGTTCAGATGGAAGGCCGAATCATACATGTACGCCGAGGTGAATATATAGTCGTTAACGGATGAGATCCGGGTCGCCCGGTATGCCGCGTCGCAGGCGGCCTCGTAGGCGGTCTGGGCCTCGCCGCCCGGGATCTGGCTTGCCCTGTCCAGCATGCTGCCGTACACCACGCCGAAGGACAGCAGCACGTCAGCGCCCTTTGACGAGCAAAGATCGAAGGCGCGGTTGAGCTCGCCGCGGTACTCTTCGTTCGTGACGAAGCCCAGGGCCTCCGTGTACGAATACGGGCCGTATCCGGCGGCGTCGTACTGCTTCACGGACGAGGCGAACCTTGACGCCACGCCGGGCCGCGAGACAGTGTAGTCGCCACGGTCGTTGACATTCGGCGAGATGCTCTCGTAAGAGGCCGTCGAGGTGCGAGCCTTGTTGAAGCTCTCGAAGGTGCTGAAGACCTTGGTATAGTGCCTGATGTCGACCTTGCTGAAGACCTCGTACGCCGCCTCGAAGTACGACCAGTGGTTGGTGACGAAGTCGGTCTGTCCGTACTGGGTGGCCGCGTGGACCTCGGGGCAGTGCACTATGACGTCGCCGGGGCCGACGTAGTTCGACGCGAGCTCGATATAGAAGCTCGCCGCGTCTATCGCGTTGATGCCGAGGTTTATGACGGTATAGTTCCGGCCGGCCGCGGCCAGCTTTTTCTCGAGCGAGGGCGAATCGACGCCGAGTATGACGTTGGAGCCGCCGGTCAGGATGAGCTTCGGCCCCTTCACCGCCTCCAGGGCCTCGGCCTTGATGGCGACGCTGCCCTGATAGACGCCGCAGTAGCGGGGCGCGTGGTACGCCAGGACGTACAGCGTCGACAGCTCGGGACAGCCGGTGTACCAGTCGTCCTTCACCGAGGTGACGCTGTCGCTGAAGTACAGCTCTTTGAGACAGGGACAGTCGCGCACCGCCCCGGAGGGCAGGGTGCGTATGTTAGCGGAAATGAACAGCGCCCGCACGGTCGCGTTCCCGGACAGGAAGCCGGCGGCCAGGGCCGTGACCTTTTTCCCGTTCAGCGTCTCCGGGATGACCAGGAACGAGTCGCCGCCCGTATAAGATGTCAGGGTGACTCCGGAGGAGTTCGACTTGTACGTGAAATCCGAGGCCGCGGACGCCTCGGCCCACTGGCAGTAGAGGCTGACGGCCCCGCTTTCGGGCATCAGTATGTTCCACCCCGGGGCGTAGTATGTGCCGGAGCCGTCGGGGGAGGTGTTGTAGCCCATAAGGACGAAGCCGTCGCGCCTGAATGCCGAGTTGCCCCACCGGGCGTTCGGGCAGTAATAGTCGGTGCTGGAGAAGGTCGTGCGCAGATAAGAGCCGTCGCCGGTCTTTACGTTGACGCCGCCGTTAGGATGATAGAAGATCAGCCACTTGTTTTTGGGCACCGTGGCGGCTGTTGCAGGATCGCCGGGATCCGGGGCGGCGGGCGTCGACCGCGCGAAGTTCGCGTATAACACGGTGTCGGCCGACAGGGCGAACGAATACACGGCAGAGTCGCAGACGGCCGTCCCTCCTGAGGACAGCGGGGCGCCGACGGAAAAGCCGGCAAACTCGTATTCGGGGCCGGAGGCCGAAGCGACCGCCACGATCTCGGTCCCCTCCCAGTCTGTGCGCTCGCCGCCTT
>JAEEGF010339156.1_pt1 | contig 18985 bp, 17 predicted proteins | sample 9134171 | NCBI WGS metagenome assembly JAEEGF01 (sample SAMN16246542, study PRJNA631951) | gut metagenome | biome: gut microbiome; feature: rumen; material: AP-attached | host: Bos | place: Iran: Karaj | collected 2018-10
ATGCTGCCATTACAGAAGCACATGTTCCTGTTCCACAGGCCAAAGTCTCTCCAGAGCCTCTCTCCCAGACTCTCATTCTAAGGTGAGAATCATCTATTACATTGATAAATTCAGTATTAACTCTCTCTGGGAACAATGGATGAGATTCAAACTTCGGTCCCACTGTCTCCAAATCAAAGTCTCTAACATTTTCCTCAATAAATGTAACACAATGAGGATTACCCATAGAGATACATGTAATAGGATAATTTCTACCATCCACTACAAAGTCATGACCTACTATGGCATCTCTTGTATGAGCTTCCAAGCCCAATACAGTAGGATCCACTGGAATCTCCCCCGGTACTAATATAGGCTCCCCCATATCTACCTTTACTGATTCAACCTTGTCATCTACTATAGTAAGTTCCAACGTCTTAATGCCTGATAATGTCTCTATAGTGATTGTTGATTTATCAGTCAACTTATGGTCATATACGTATTTTGCCACGCTTCGGATACCATTTCCACACATCATTCCTCTGGAACCATCTGCATTATACATATCCATCATGAAGTCTGCCACCTTGGAATCTCTAATGAGAATCAAGCCATCAGAACCAATTCCAAAATGTCTATCACTTACAAATCTTGCTGTCTCCTCAATCTTGTCTATGAGTGTCTCCGTGCAATCTACATATACGTAATCATTTCCACACCCATGCATCTTTGTAAATTTCAATTTTATACCTCCTGAACGCAACTCAATACAGTCTCATAATTTAAAGGTCCACCAAAGAGATCAAGAGCTGTTCCTATTGTAATATTCAGATGTCCCTGTCCCAACTCTTTCACATCTTCTATATCCTGATAGGTGCTGATTCCTCCAGCATAGGTCATAGGAATCTTGCCCCATCCACCCAGCAATTTCACCAGGTCTCTCTCTATACCATCTGATTTACCTTCCACATCAGCAGCATGAATCAGAAATTCATCACAGTAGTTTGCCAGATTATCCAGCAAATCATAGGTTATCTGTTCCTTAGTTATATTCTGCCATCTGTCAGTGACAATGAAGTAATCATCCTCCACTCTACGGCAGCTCAAATCCAGAACTATATGCTCCTTGCCAACAGCATCCACTAGTTTCTGGAGATTTTCATAATTAATCTTGCCATCTGAGAACACATATGAAGTCACAATAACATGGCTGGCACCTGCATCCAGAAATTCCTGAGCATTGTCAGCATTTATGCCACCTCCAACCTGCAAACCATTTGGATAAGTCTGCAGAGCAAGCAAAGCCTGTTTCTTGGTGTCCTCATAATATGGGCTTCCCACCTTATTCAGCAGAATCACATGTCCGCCTCTCAATCCATCCTTGGCATAAAACTCCGCAAAGAAATCAGCATCCCTTTTTGATACGAAGTTTTCCTGGGCGGAGGCTCCCTCATCATCCAGTGAGCTTCCCACAATTTGTTTTACTTTACCGTTGTGCACATCTATACACGGTCGATATTCCATAGTCTATGACCACTTCCTTTCCTATTTATACACAGGCTCCTATATAACAAGGCCCCTGTTCTAACTTAATATACAGTAACAAGGATACCATATTTCGTAAGAAAATAACAGAGGACGCTTTAGCCCTTTAAAACATTACCTAAATGGCTTGTGATTTTGCCTATAAAACCAGACATTTTCCCTTGTAATTGTATGTAATTTTAAGCCTTTCAATTCGTTGACTAGGTATTTTTATTTTGCTAAAATATTTTACTAAATAGAATACTATTTTCAAAAAATTTCATTGATTTAGAGAAAGAGAGGAACAACAAAATGGGTACAATTATTGGTGATGGCATTACATTTGATGATGTATTATTGGTACCTCAGTATTCAGAGGTCACACCAAATATGATTGATTTAAGCACACATTTAACTAAGAAGATTAAGCTCAACATTCCAATGATGAGTGCAGCTATGGATACTGTAACAGAGCACGAGATGGCAATTGCCATGGCTCGTCAGGGTGGTATCGGAATCATTCACAAGAATATGTCAATCGAGCAACAGGCAGATGAAGTTGACAAGGTAAAACGTTCAGAAAACGGTGTTATCACTGATCCATTTTCACTCAGCGCTGAGCACACTCTTCAGGATGCTGAGAATCTCATGCACAAATATAAAATTTCAGGTGTACCAATTACAGAAGGTTCTAAGTTAATCGGTATTATCACAAACAGAGACTTAAAATTCGAGACAGATTATTCCAAGAAAATCAAAGAGTCCATGACTTGTCAGGAAGATTTAATCACAGCCAAGGTTGGAATCACTCTTGAGGAAGCTAAGCAGATTCTTGCCAAGGCCCGCAAGGAGAAGTTACCAATCGTTGATGACGAGGGAAATCTCAAGGGACTCATTACTATCAAGGATATTGAGAAGCAGATTAAGTACCCATTGTCTGCCAAGGATGAGCATGGCCGTCTCCTCTGTGGTGCTGGCGTAGGTATCACAGGCAATATGATGGAGCGTGTTGAAGCTTTGGTAAATGCTCATGTAGACTGTATCGTTGTTGATTCAGCACATGGTCATTCCAAGAATATTATCGAAGCTGTCAAGAAAATCAAAGCTACTTATCCTGATCTTCAGGTTATCGCAGGAAACATTGCCACAGGCGAAGCTGCCAAGGCTCTTATCGAGGCTGGTGCAGATGCTGTTAAATGTGGTATCGGACCTGGTTCTATCTGTACAACACGTGTGGTTGCCGGAATCGGTGTTCCACAGGTTACAGCTATTATGGATGTATACAATGTTGCCAAGGAATATGGCATTCCTGTAATCGCTGACGGTGGTATTAAATTGTCAGGTGACATGACCAAGGCATTGGCTGCTGGTGGAAATGTATGTATGATGGGTTCTATGTTTGCAGGATGCGACGAGGCTCCAGGAGAATTCGAATTGTTCCACGGTCGTAAATACAAGGTATACAGAGGAATGGGTTCTATCGCTGCTATGGAAAATGGTTCAAAGGATCGTTATTTCCAGGAAAATGCCAAGAAGCTTGTTCCGGAAGGTGTAGAAGGACGTGTAGCTTACACTGGTTCTCTTGAAGATGTAATCTTCCAGATGGTTGGTGGTATCAGATCAGGTATGGGATACTGTGGTTGCCCTACTATTCCAGAGCTTCAGGAGCGCAGCAAGTTCGTAAAGATTTCAGCTGCTTCCCTCAAGGAATCACATCCACATGATATTCATATCACAAAGGAAGCTCCTAACTACAGTGTAGATGAGTAATCCCATGGAGATTTAATCATTATTAATTCAAAAACAAAACTCAGGATTTTAAATAATAAATCCTGAGTTTTTTATTATATTCATATTCAGTTCTATCATTGAAGATACATCAATAACTATATCAGTCTATTTAAATCTAAAATTCTCTGCTGCATCTCTGAACTTACCAGCGATAATATCGCATATACTCCATATACTTCCTGCTACAGTTGATGCCAGGAAAATCTTCACAATACTTATAATCAATCCTCTGGTAGTTATGCTCTGATTAACTACACCCATGTATAGAAACCTAACGGGCTTCACCAGAAATATATATCCACCAACGTATATTGCCAACAAAGTTCCCGCAATACTAATCAGCATAGCAATAAACTTGAACACATTCTTCTTCATTTAGTCTCTCCACTTCATCTCAATAATATATAGTACCCAATCACTCCCGTTATAATTCCAAGAAATGCTCCTGCAAATACGTCCCTTGTATAATGCACACCACCTATAACTCTCAAAGTAGCCAGCATAAAGCCCACAACCAGAAGCAATATTCCAAAGGCCATATTAATCTGCAATGCTGTCATGGCAATTACAAATATGGAATACACATGTCTGCTTGGGAAGCTCTTGCCCTTGGTATCCTTGGCAATTATAGGATCAATATTCATAACCTCATAAGGTCTCGGCTGATCATATATGTATCTGCATGCAGAAACCACCAAAAATCCCACTGCCGGCACCAGTATAATCTTATAGAGCAAATCATAATCACCATAAATGAATTGAAGCAAAATCATAGCTCCATAAATAAGTACTGTGGCCATGACAATAACCTTATCCATCCAATTGACAAATGATACACCATGTCTTGATGACCTAATCTGCTTTGCTATTCTATTATATGTCTTCTCCTCCATAGGCCACCTCCTACTCTTGAGATTGAACTACTCCATAGCGATCGATATAATCTTCTAAATCTTTCTTGAATTTCTCCCACTCATCATCATTGTCCACGAAATACTTCGGACAATCCTTTGGAGTTATTCCTGCTTCAATAGTAATATCATAATGTCTTATTACATCATCTGTCGTCAGTGAAAACTTACCCATAAGATAAGCTGTAAGCTTAATAAGTGATTCATAAGTAGCATCATTAAATTTACCGCTGTCATCCATATGACAGCATTCAATAGTAACAGTATCATTATTTCTAGGATAATTGGCATATGCTATTTCACTAGTAGGTATGCATTGCACAATCTCGCCATCCAGCCCCACAATGAAATGAGCACTGGCAGAAGTTATATGGGAATCTGCCAACCCGTTGAAATAATCCCTGTTTTGCATAGCTGTAGTTCCCGGATTAGCTGTATAATGAATTACTATATTATTGACCTTGTCCATTGCTGTTCCAGGTCTTGAATAATTGTTGATCTGCAGCAGCTCCACATCCAGCTCAGGTTGCTCTTCCACAACCTTGTACTTTTTATGACCTATAGCATCCGCGATCTTGGATCCGGCTGCAATTATTATGGTAAATGCACCCACAGTTGCAAGAAATAATATTATAACTTCCAATAATAATTGCTTCTTCTGTCGCTTACTTAGTTTTCTTCTAGTTTTTTTCTTTTCCATGAAGCACTTATAATCCCCAATTCTCTCAAATAATCTTGATGAAAATATTTTATAACATGTGTTAATATCAGTCAATTTTCATATATCTACAGACAGAATTAGACGCCTGAAACGATTTAACTTATGTTAACCGCCAGACGCCTAATTACATTTTACAGTATTCAATTTTTCTTCCTCGTCTTTTATATTTTCTTCTCCGAATCCTTGTCTTTCGTTTTCCTTCAGTGATCTTGGGTTGGTGATTTATATGCATAATTGACATCAATCACTCCACCGACTTCCTTTTGTATGATTCATCACTGGTTCTCCATTCTTAGATCCGGCCTGACATATAATTCTGTGTCAGTAAGCACTTACCCCATTGGTCCGTACCGCCTTTCTTTGTTTTCTCCTTTCTCCTTATTTCTAAGTAAACTATACCATCCGCTCTAGAAGTTGTCAAACATTTTAAATGATTTTCTTAAATTGTCTTAAAATTCGCAATTAACTATTGTTTTCTTAATACTCAAATGAAACTCCATCAAATGCATCAACTTCCAAAATCGCTCAAAAATTCTCTTCTGATTCGTTCCATTATCCCATCAGTAATTGACAGATTATGACGCATACGTCTCTCCAGATTTGACAGCAGTGCCACCTGAGAAGCTGTATCATATTTCACACCCTGTTCCCTAGCCATTAGCCATGCTACCATATCCAAAACTCTATAAATCTGCAAATACATATTTCCCAGCATTATAACTCTAAGTATATGGTAATCTTCATAGGCGCTCATAAGCATTTCATAGAGATAATATATGTAATAAGACTTATACTTCTCCTCTAAACCAGAAATTTCCTGACTCATAATCTCATAATTGCTGGAATAGAAGGTTCTGGCCTCAACATCTGTCAGCTTATCAAAACATTTGAAATAATATTTAATTATCTTTCGCAGATCCTTGTGATTGAAATCCGTAATCTGAGGGCAGATATTATATGCAATAACCTTGTCCATAATCTCCATAGGATAGAACATGTAATCAGTAGTTCTATCAACCATGTCGCCTATAGCAAAACCATGTAACAAATCCCTGGCATCCTTTAGATTATCTCTTAGAATCACATGGTGCATATCGAAAGCTATAGTATAAATCCTATTCAGGGCATTACCATCAATTGCAGGCAATAATTCTATCTGATGAGTGATATTGTCTCTTAATTCCATCAGAAAATCATAGAATCTGTCATCCTCATTTCCAATGCTCCAATTCACCTCAAATGGTGCAAGAGTAATCTCCTCCATCTTCATAGGCATCCCTTGTTCTATAAATAATCTGGCAACCTCAGGACAAGACAATTCTAATGTGGTCTCCGTAATCTTACCTAAATCCATTATTCTCCTTGGATAATTCTTGCAGATTGTAGGCATAAGATCATCTCTGCCAGCCTGTTGTATTTCACATAATCCTTCCGGGGACAGGCAGACACATTTTCCAGATAAACTGTGTCGCATAAGTCGCTGAGTCTCCCTTGTGAAATCAAATCTATATCGGGTTGTCACACAGGATTTACATTTTGCAGCCACAGGATCTGAGTCGCTTATATTATTAAAACCATCATAGGTTTTGTTGTCCACCAGAATCTTCCAGCCCTGACAGCAGGTATGAGGACATTCTCCCCCTATGCACTTGAAGTTTTTGTAAAATGATATTGCATAATCTTTCATGGATTTATTATACTACAGTTAGCTTTTATTTAACAAAATGCTGGTGAAATAATGCAGTAGAAATCAGGAGAAAATATATGTTAGAAGCAGTTTTATTTGATATGGATGGAACCATTACAGATACAGAAAAATATTATAATCGTTCATGGCCACAGGCCTTTCACGAGTTCGGCTACACAGATTTTACAAAGGAAGATGCTCTGCTCCAGAGAAGCTTAAACAGCGCTGACGCTTTGAAACTATGGCAGGACAGATACGGCATGGATGTGCCTTATGAGGATATACACAAGCGCTCCACTGCAATAATGCTTGAGATTAGCAAGGCCGAAGGTGTGGAAGCCAAACCTGGAGTTCAGGAATTACTTGAGTATCTCAAATCTCATAATCTAAAAACCGCTGTTGTCACAGCAACAGACATGGCTCGTGCCATCCCTCGTCTCACCCAGGTTGGCCTACAGGATTCCTTTGATATGGTAATAAGTGCCCATATGGTAAAACAAGGCAAGCCTCATCCTGATGTCTATCAATACGCTTGCAAACAGTTGGGCTTGAATCCACAGAATTGCCTGGCCCTTGAGGACGCTCCAAATGGCATACGCTCTGCTTCATCTGCCGGATGCATAACTGTCATGGTCCCGGATTTAAGTGGCCCTACTCCAGACCTGGAGCCCCTCTTATATGATGTGGCAAATGGTCTAAGTGATGTACCTAGAATTGTTCATAAACTAATTAGTTCTAATAAGTAGCAGAAATTATGAAAGAGTTTCCATAAGAAAATATTGAGATGATTTATGGACTTATTTATAATCAAAAATCAGCATCCACAAATTTTGTGAATGCTGATTTATTTTGTTTTAATTCTATATCATCAATTCAAATATCTGAATTATTTACCAGGATATTTTACAACTGAAGCAACATCATATTTTGCAAGTCTCTCTCTTCCCTTAAGACCTTCAAGTTCCATAAGGAATACAATCTTCACAACCTCACCGCCAAGTTCTTCAACCAGCTGTGCTGCTGCCTCGATTGTACCACCAGTTGCGATTAAGTCATCAACCAATACAACCTTCTGACCAGGCTTGATAGAATCCTTATGCATCTCAATTGTAGCTGTGCCATATTCCAAATCATATGTCTTGGCTACAGTCTCTCCAGGAAGCTTTCCTGCTTTTCTTACAAGTACAAATGGCTTATGTGTATTATAAGCAATTGCTGTACCGAAGATAAATCCTCTGGATTCAGCACCTGCAATAACATCACAATCAACTCCATCAAGAAGTTTAGTCATCTCATCAATTGCAAGCTGTAATCCATCTGCATCCTGCAATACTGTTGTTATGTCTCTAAACATAATTCCTGGTTCTGGAAAATCCGGAATAGTTCTTACGTAATCTTCTACTTTTTTCATGGTATTTATTCTCCCATCTGAAATTTCATCATCCCTATATGAGATATTATAAATCAATGCAGAAGCATTTTACAAATATATCTCCACAGAAAAAATGTGTGTGGAAAAACCACACACATTAATCCTAATCATTTAACAAATCTATGTCAAGGAAACATAGGCTTATTATATACATTTCTTATAAATTGTATTCAGCACAAACTACTGCTGCTTCTTCTTACCAATCAGGATTGCACTGCAACCGATAGCAGCCAAAATCAAGCTGATCCATAATACATAATCATCACCAGTCTTTGGAGCCTTGGCAGCAACTGTTGTGACAGTCTGAGCAGGTGCTGCAACAGCTTCCTCTGGAACCTCTGCAAATACAAATGTTGAGAAATGATCTGTAGAAATCATTGCCACATTTTCATTAGCATCATATTCCACATCACATGGAACAAGGTTGTTGCCTTCCACGCGGAATGCTACAAGCTTATGTCCTGCTGATACAGTAAATGGAAGAAGAACGCCTACATATACCTTGCCATTTAACTGATGAAGCTGATTAAGAGATGCATCAAAGAGATTGATTTCAAATACTGCTGTATTTGAAGCAGCTGGATACTGAGCCTTTACCAATGCATTGGCATTGTCATAAGTCTCACCAGATTTCACTTCTTCAGCTTCGATAAATGATGATGCTGGAAGCACACCATTTGGATCCGCCAATACAACAGAGCCATCCAAAGCTGTAATTGTAGACTCTGCAGTCATGTCAAATAATCTGTTCATCTCTGAGTTCATTCTAAAGTATGAACCGAGAGCATAATATGACTGATTAGTAGCATAATCATTTACATCTACATTATCTGTCCATCCAAATCCACCGCCATCTACTGCAAATGAACATAGTGCATCAACTGCTGAAATACCATTCTTTACAAATCTAGGATCTGTATCTGCATTGATTCCAAGTTCTGATAATCCAAATACAACCATAGCTGTTGAATTAGAATTCTCATCCATGCCGGGTGCAAATGCACCATCTGCTGCCTGCATCTTAGAAAGAGCTGCCACCGCATTGTCAACAACAGCCTTCACTGATGAATTAGTATTGTAATATGGAGCAAGGGCTGCCAATACAATACCTGTTGTATCAACATCTGCTGAGACTCCATTCCAGCCCCAGCCGCCAGAAGCATATGCATCATCAACCAAAGTCTTAATATATGCATCTTTTGCAGCTACATTATAGTTCTTTGACTCAATCGCAAGAAGCATATATGCTGTTGCAAAATCACCTGATACATTTTCAGAATCATTTAACTGAGCTGTAATATCCACTCCATCAATATTAGTTGGATCATATCCAATTGCATTGAGAGCGCCTACAACCTTGGCACACTCTGTAGGAGTAGAAAGCTTGTTATTATGTCCAGCAAGATATGTCTTTACACTGTCATAATAGCCTGCATATAAACCATCAGCCACAGGATATCCTGCGCGTCCTAAACCTACTAGATAGCCTTCCTTAGAATCACCATCACCATATGTAATTTTCTTATTATTATTTGCCAGATACTTACCTGCCAAAGCATATACTGCCAACTCCTGATCCATTGACTTGGCAGATGTTACAACCTTTGGAGTTGCAGGATAATCTACGCAAAGAGTTCTAACAAGTGGAGTATTACCTGCCTCTCCATCAAGAACTGTAAGCAAGTAGCTTACTGATGTATTTGGAACTTCAACTGAGAATGAACCATCTGCTGCTGTTTTAACAGGAGACCAGCTTCCTGCAGGTGTAATTTCCAAAGTTTCAGGATTGAGCCATCCAAGTTCTGCATTGGCAAGTGGTGACTGAACAAGATTCCACTGATCATCATAACCGTCATGAAGAAGAGTTCCTGATAAATATCCATCTGCACTAGTTACATTTGAAAATGATGTATAAGAATCAGAGCATCCTGCTGTGTCTTGATAAATATAAAAGTCAACTACATCCACATTATCTTTGCTAAGAGTATCTCCTAAAGTAGTCAAGGTAGAACCATTTTTAGCAAAGCCACAGCCAAAGAAATTCGCCCCATCTCCACGAGTAAAAGCACGTCTGATTTCTGGGCCGTAATAACCGTTTCCAACTACAAAATAATCATCCTTGTTAGCTGCAGTGTACTCAGGGAATAAATCCTTGTGCATCTGAACTAATACATCAAGCATAGATACCTTGTCCAGTGATACAGCATCAGTATATCCATAGCTTTCTGCTGTATCAGAAGATACAGGTACATTTACCTTCACATCCTTGAAGGCACCATCATATTGCGCAGTGTAAGTTACATTTACAACAACTGCACTTGCATCTGCATTTACTACACTTGCACCAGAATATACATTCCCGGCAAAGAGAGTAACTGCCATTGTTGCTGCTCCAATAAGGGCAACAACCTTTTTAGAAATTGTCTTAAGATTAAACATTTTCTTCCATCCTTTCTTATTTTTTATATATTATAAATTTAAATATATACTGATTAATCTCCGTCATCTTCTGTGAACGCGATAAAAGCCATACTTAATCTTCACTCGCTCCAGTTTTATGAGCAGATTATTACCAAATATAAATACAAATATTGCAGCTCTTAGAGCATGCCATAAATCAAATGGTGCTCCTGTCACATACAAAGCACGAAGAGCATCCCATGACATGTCTGCGGCGCTCATGACACTCATAAACATAGTTCCCAGATTCATAATTCCACCATATATGATAAATACCACCATAAAGGTAAATACTGCCAGAGTAATGTCATCTGCCGGCATTCTCTTCCTCTGAATAGCAGCGCCTAATATCAATCCTGCCAATCCAAAGACATACAATCTCCAGCCCAGGAAAGTCTCCTCTCCACCAGGCCACAGAAGATATGATACATATGCAACCACTTCCATGAAAGCCACAGCACTTACCGGTCCAACCAGCACCTTGAAATCTCTGGACCTGGGAGCTTCTATATCTATCTTGGAAAATACTGCTCCTGATATGGCTCCCAGCAATCCCCAGGTGCACATCTGCCAAATGGTCCACACTCCCTGCCCTGTGAAGAAATTTACAATAAATCTGGACAGCATGCCTATAAGTATTCCAGCAACCGGCCCAAAGGCGATGCCAGAAATTATAACCATTCCTGTTCCCGCCTGAATTGGAAGCATAGGAAATGAAAGCATATTTCCTAAAACCGTAATTGCGGACATGATTGCAATCATTACTACTTCACGAGCTTTTACTCTTCCAGTTCTCTTGCGCAAAATGCAATCACCTCCTCTGGAAGTACGGCCTCAGGGCAGAATCTTCTGGCCATTCTATTGGCAGCTGTTGTAAAGAAGCTATTTCCTGCGAAGAAGCTCTTGGCATTATCAACTGCCACAATTCTGCCATCATGCATCAGTCCACATCTGTGAGCAAACCTGGCTGCAAATTCTATATCATGACTTACTATAAGAAAGCTTATGCCCTCAGAAGCCAAATCAGTAATCATTTGTCCCAGAGCAATCTTGCGATCATAATCCAATCCCTTGGTAGGTTCATCCATTAATATAATTTGAGGTTTCAACAATAACAGCTTTCCAATGGCAAGCATCTGTTGTTGTCCTCCACTTAAATCATAAGGATGTCTCTTCTCGTATCCTGTCAGCTTCAACTGCTGAAGCATATCCAAAACCAGTTTATCCTTTTCATCCAGACTATAAGGCAGTCCATCCAAAGACTCTCTCAATTCATCCCAAACTGTTATTTCTGTAAACAAAGCCATAGGATCCTGTGGCAACAATACCATTCCCTCATATCCCAGAGGTGTCTTGTCACCCTTGCGTTTTAACTGAATTGAATCCTTGAATCCTCCCAGCTTCCTACCTAGAACTTCAATGGTTCCATAAGCAGGTTTTAATGTAGTTGACAGTAATTTCAACAAAGTACTCTTTCCTGTTCCATTTCCACCAAGTAGGGTAAATATCTCCCCTCGGGAAATGGAAAAGCTACAATCCTGTAATACAGCCTTGCCCTCATCATATGCAAAGCACAATTCCTGAGTCTTCAATACAACATCTGATGTGCTTTTTGTCTTCTGAATCTGGTCTATTGATACATCATCCCGTCTGTCTACAGTATGATCAACCATTTCACGGGTACTACGAGAAATCTTCTCATGAAATAATCTCCGCAACCATTTCTGACCCTCTGCCACATTTAATGGCAGGTCATCAATGACATTTACAGGCATCTTCTCACCTGCCCCGTCCAACACTGACTTTGCTATTATCAAAGCTGATGGAAGACCAGCTCGAAATCCCAGCTCACCGGCCACATCTCTTGGATTTCCTACACATTTCACAGAAGCCTCATCCATGGCAACAACCATATCCGCCATTGCATAAGCTTCCTCCAGATGATGCTCCACCAATATAATGGTAGTTCCCAACTCCTGATTAATTCGAGCCAGCATATCCAGAAAATTTCTGGCTGCCAAAGGATCAAGCTGGCCTGTAGGCTCATCAAGAATCAATACTCTAGGCTCCATAACCATAACAGATGCCAGATGCACCATCTGCATCTCACCACCAGACAGAGATGCCACATCCTTATCAAGCCAGCTTTGCATACCAAAGAATTCGCATATTTCAGCAATTCTTCTCTCCATAATCTCCTGGGTTGTACCAATATTTTCCATGCCAAAAGCCAGCTCATGCCATACTTTATCTGTCACCATCTGACTCTGAGGATTCTGTCCTACAAAGCCAAAGGTTCTGGCCAAATCTCTAGGAGATAACTCATCTAAATCACAGCCCTTATTCTGGCCATCATATGCACTAGGATTATGGGCCAAACCATTATAAACTATTCGACCTTCTCTATGACCATAGGGACATATTTCCGGAAGTAGCTGCTTAATAAGAGTTGTCTTACCGCATCCGCTAGGTCCACAAATGAGGACAAAATCCCCATCATTTATCTCTATATTTATATTGTCCAGAGCCTTGTTATCAGCTCCAGGATAGGTAAAGTCAACATTTTCAAATCTAATTAAAGCCACTTATAACCTCATTTCACTGATGTCAAAATACAAATGATTATTCCAATATGCAGACTACTAATGCCACTTAAAGAATCTCTCTGCCACAAATGGAATAAACATATAAATCAAATAACCAATACTTCCGAGAGCCATATGTCTCAATGAACACATTGCACCAAAAGTAGGATAATAATACACCTTGAACTCAAGGGACAAAACCACTATAAAAGCAGGAATTGCCAAAGCCAACACTATAAGCAAAAACCACCAATCTGCTTTTTTCATTCTATAATTAGAATAATTCGTCCTCTTGCCTGTACCATAACCCATAGTGGTCATTATTGCAGATGTATCAATAGCATTTTCCAAAGACCAGCTTATTACAATGGAGAATTCCTTGCCCCACTGCTTAGCTCTGTCCCATCTATTTTTGTAATCTCCTCTTCCCATGGATACCTGAGCAGCATGAACCACCTCAAGTCTCTTCCGAAGCATGGGAATATAATGAAGGGTCATTGAGATAATAAGCCCCATATTCGGAGCAACACTTCCAAACATGTAAGTGATTTTCTCGCCGGTAATTATGCGCTGAGTAATGTCGCACCACAGAAAAGCAGCTGCAAACATCAGTCCAAATACTGCACCATAAAGCCCGGCTTCTAAAGTTACACGATTATCATTTAATCGGAATAATACATGTGCTCCATTGTGTGATATAACCATATTGCCCAGAGTTGTTATGATAAATATTAAAATGAGCCATGGAATATATCTTCGAAATCTGTATAATCCCATAATATGTATCTCGTATGAAATACCAGCCACCAGAGAAATTCCTATAAGCATGGGATTCATTGTAAACATGGTCAATATAAGAGCCATAACCAGATATATAAAGGCACACACTGGATGTAAAAATCCCAGACCTCTCTTTTCTAATAACTTATCACGTAATACCATAGAACATCCTCTGATCCATTTAGGTAATATGAATTGCAGCCCTTGTTTGGAACTCTGCCATTTACTTTGTACATCCATCCACTGTTAGGGCCTGCATCAAATTCATATAGATAATTCATTCCACTAAGATATGATGAGCTCTTAAACTCGTATTGTATGCCATATGCATCACAAGCCTGTTTTATAGCCTCATCTACTCCAACTTTGCCATCATCATTGGTATCCGACACATTTATATTTGCAGATAAAATAATAGGATTAGCAGCATAAGCCTCCAACTGCGGATTACCAGCAGCTGTCAAAGCCCCATTTCCACTTATGGAAGAACAATCAATTGTAACTGTACAATTCACAACCTTCGGTTCTCTTACCTGCTGTACTTCGTTAGAACCAGATTCTGATGTATTAGTCTGTGTTTTGGAATTGCCAGAATTATTATCAGATGAACCTGTAGCTACAGAATTTCCAACATTATTAGAAGCAGCAGCAGACTTATTTTCGGCGGTAGAATCCTTTTGAGTCTCATTCTTTTGAGACTGGGCTGTCTGTGACTTTTCTTTTTTAGACTTGTCATTTGTAGATTCATCCTTTTTGGATTCATCCTTCGAATCTTTATCTGTTGCATCTGATGAGTCTAGGGCTTTATTGTCCTTCTTATCCTTATTAGACTTGGCACCTTGGGTAGATGCTGTGTCATTACTTACAGATACATTTGGCTGATTCGAATCTACAGAGGCTGGCTCTATAGAAATCTGTGTAATTATAACCACAACAGTAATAATCACAATAGCTCCCACTGCAATCTTCTTGATATTTCTTTTTTCTCTAATGAAATCTCTAATCTTGTCCAGCATATTCATCTTCCACTTAATAAAAAAATCCTGTCTTGCTTATTGCAAAACAGGATACTTAAAATTATATTTCAACGCAAAAATCCAACCTGATATATTGATAAATCCACTTTAGTTCAATTCATCATTACAACCATAGAATAATATAAAATATAACAGGTAAATCAATACGCGGTATCGTCTGCTCCATTGTCCAAGCAAGGCTATTCCTCCCTTATGACAGGTCTCCTGACTTGTAGACTGCGCTAAATATATACGCAGGAAAACTCACCTTCTCAGACACATTTACGAAAGCATATCTATGCCATAATAAAATCAATCCAATGGTATATCGAATTTCCCAATCTCTTACAGTAATGACTGTTGTTCCGGCCTCTAACCGGATTCCCTATTAAGTGAATCACATCATAAGGTTTGTATAACTATCAAATTTTCTAGATAATCTTATCCGAACATATACAATATGTCAATAAACATAATACTGATAAATCAATGACTTTCAGCTATTTTCTTGTTAGTTATATCAACAAACATACCTACATATGATAGAGGCTTGCCATCATCAGTACGCAATAATCGTCCAAGAGCATGGAACCATTTCCACTGACCATCTTTTACTTTCAGACGATATTCCACATCATAATTCTTCTTGCCACTGTAGTCAGCAATTGTATCATAGAATTCTTTCAACACTGCGTCCTTGTCATCCGGATGTAATAGATCAGACCATGACTCCAGCTTGTCAGGAAAATCATTTTCATCCTTATATCCAATCATCTTTCTGAATTCTGGACTCCATTTCACAACATTAATTTGTCCATTTTCGTCGAATTCCATTCCCCACATGCCTGAGCCAAGAGCTTCATGCATTATACGAATTGTAGCCTCTTTATGAGCAGCAATTTTCTTCTCATTGGTTTTCTTCAAAACTGACTTATTAGTATACATCTTCTTGTCAGCTTCGAGAATAGCTCCTTCTACATCAGACTCATGTACCATTTCATATCCAAAGGCACATACATAAGGTGTTTTCGAGATATACTGACGCATATTTTGTATATCTGATTTAACTTCTTCCTCATTTTGGCCCATATAGAAAATAGCAAATTCATCTCCGCCAATACGATATACTCTCTTATTCTTAAGACGATTTCTCACAAAACATTCTGCTACTGTAGCAAGAGCCTTGTCACCTGCGTCATGGCCCTGATAATCATTTATCTTCTTGAGATCATTCATATCTACAGATACTATAGCAGTAATTGCGTCCTTCTTGTTCTCCATGTCCGAATAATAGCACTGACGATTAAGCAGATGTGTAAGTGTATCCTCCTTGGCTGTCAATACATAAAGGGACAGGTAGTAAATCAAAAGAAGGGATGCAAACAAGGTACTATAATCCACATCAATATCAAATATAAGATGACAGATAACCCCCGCTGTTGCAGCTATAATACTTACCAGAATACTTTTCTGTTCTGACCTACCGTAATTAGCATATCGAAGTGTAAATGCACCAACAAATATAATAACGTAAAACAGAAACAGCAGATATGGATAATATCTCATAAAACTGTCTGCAGCAACATATATATTCTTCTCGTCGAAATAGTATATCCAATGTGTCCACTGAGATGTATATAATATAGGCGCACTTATAATCAATGGAAGATATAGAATAAATCTATGCTTACTTGCAAAACCTGCCATCTCTAATATTCCAAGCATAATTACTGCGTGAAGCAGATAAATAGTAGGCGTCAGAATAATTCTAGTATAAGTGAGATATTCCATCTCTCTAGTGTATCTCTCCACTGCCCAACAAACTGCCTCGATAAATATTAAAATAATCACAACACGAGTAACTTTGATTGTTCTTTTGTTTAGAAATACATTAGAAGCCAGCAGTCCCCACAATCCCAAAAGCTCAGCAACCATAATGTAGTTACTCAATGCCAATGTCACTATACTCATTGTGTTCCCCTTTATCATATCGTTAAATTAATTTTATTTTACCATATACTGACATACAAATCACTCAATACCCAGAAGAATACTATCTATTTGAGTTATTGCTGCCACATTTTCCAAATTTGAAATCAGCACATCCAATTCATTGATGTCTCCAGAAATTTTTTCATCGTAGGAATAAGCCATAACGCCCTTCATTATTGCATCTGCCTTGTCATAATCCATTTCTTCCAAAGCCATTTTCAACATAGATAACATGGAAAATATCCATCCTGCATCAGACATAAGCTTCTTGTCCTTCTCTGTCAAATATTTCGAAAGACTTAACATACAGCGCTCCCACTCATCCATCATGACAGGATGCATACGCCTGATGAAGCTCACATCCCCACTTCCAGCCGCTTCTTCCAACTGACGATTCATGTCAGATAGAACCTTATTGCCAAACAAAGCCGCATTACTTTTTAAAGCATGAACCTCAATTCTATATGCGTTGACAGAATTCCCATCCGTATCATCTATGCTATCATAAGCCTTCTGAATTCGAGCAGCTGTGGATTTGTAGTTCTTGTAAAAGTGTCTCACAAACTCCCATAGTACCTGTCGATTTTTAAAATGTGTCTGAGCTGCTTCCCAATCAAAGCCATCTATATCCGGCAACATAATGTCTTCTGCTCCATCATCTACAGTCAATTGAGATTCATCTGTCTCGCCATCACTAACTTCAGGAGAGAGAATATCATCTATTCCAGGTATATGTTTTCGCATCACATCACATATATCATCGAAAAACACTGGCTTACCCAGAAAGTCTGCAAATCCAGCATCATGTATCTGCTTACGCATATCGTCACTGCCATCAGCAGTCAGTGCAACCACCGGTGTATTGGCGCATTTATTATCAACATTGGCCTGTAGATTCTTATATGTCTCAATACCATTCATTTCAGGCATCATAATATCCATGAAAATCATGTCATAATATTTGTCACAGGCCATCTCTATACACTGAGCCCCGGATGATGCTTCATCCACCACAAGGTCTAAATCAGCAAGAGCAGCCATAAAGACCATGCGATTCATATCATTGTCATCCACCACCAACAATTTTTTGATTATTCTATCCGCCATATACAACTCATCCCCTCATCCATATAATGTGGCTTTATTATACAAAAAAATCCCCCATAAGTCACATCATGACTCACAGGGAATAATTCATTCCATATTTAGTTTTATGCTTCCATAACCATTCTAAGACGCTGGTACTCATTATTGATTTCTTGAACAGTATCATTATCACCATCGCTATTGTCTGGATGATATATCTTGATCAAATCCTTATAGCGCTTCTTTAATGATGTCTTGTTCTCAACTCCAATAAAGAATAATTCACCCTTCACAATATTTGACTCATGCACAACCTGCTGAGATTCATATTGTGATACTCTGTCATAAAATGCTTTCTGTCTTTCGAATTCTCTCTTGTCTGCCGCGAGTTTCTGTAGTTCCTCTTCTAAGATTCGAACCTTCATCTCCAACAAATGCTGCTCTCGCTTAATGCGATCTGTCTCCCACTGAACTTTACGGGAGAAATTCTCCTGATCCAACTCCAATTGTCTGCGTTGGTTATCGATTTCTCTTTGTTGTTCCTCTAGTGTATGACTCATGCAAAAACTCCTTCAAACATCTAGTCAACATTTACCAAAAATCCTTATTCATTATACTACATTTAGTGGTTAATGTCTATATCATTTCCCATATTCATAAAAATAGAGACCACAACATGTTGTGGTCTCCATGCATAATCCTATAAAGTCCCGCAAAGGCAGGAGTTATCATATATAACAACAATCTACATCTGATGTCGAACTATTAAGTACTCATCATTTGACTGATAGTAAGGACACTCTGTATAAGTTCCTGTTAGAAAACGATACATTTCATCCTCATCCAGGTCCATATCACATACATAGCACTCGTCTTCTTCGTCATATATGAAGTTGTTGCACATATCACAGTTTGAAGCTTCTTTTGCCATTTTCGTCCTCCTAATAAATCTTGTTCTAATTATACAGCTATTCCAAGATATGCTCCCAATCCAAGGGAACATAACAAACCGATAATACAT
>JAEEGF010850084.1_pt1 | contig 18985 bp, 18 predicted proteins | sample 9134171 | NCBI WGS metagenome assembly JAEEGF01 (sample SAMN16246542, study PRJNA631951) | gut metagenome | biome: gut microbiome; feature: rumen; material: AP-attached | host: Bos | place: Iran: Karaj | collected 2018-10
GCATTTCCGTCCCTCTCATAACCATAAGCCACTTGATTTGGATCGGTAACTGCTCCCGTACTCTTGCCGTTATCTTTAACTTTTATCAAATTGCTATTGCTTCCATCCAGATACAACTGACTATTTGTTTGTGCACTGGCAAACAGTTGCGGATAAAAACAATCACTTGCATAAGTTGAAAAAATATCCACTCCCGGTGCAAACAAGTCTACAGTATTTGCTCCATAATTTGAAAATGCCGCCGGCTCGTCAAACTGATTTGATGCTCCTACCGAAATAATGTACTCAGAATCAAACGCAGCCGGAAAAGAATCAAAAGGATTCTCATCGATATTAACGCTCTCATTTCCTGCTGCACAAACTGACAGCACTCCGCTCTCCCCCAGTCTGTCAATTACATCCTCAAGAATTGTGCTGTAAGCTGATCCTCCGAGTGACATATTTACAGCTACAAGGTTTACATTATATTCTGTTTTTGCCTTATATGCATATTCCAAAGCTGCGATTATACTGTCATCATCACCACTGCCTTCTTCATCCAGTACTCTTAAAGCCATAATTTTTGTATTAGTTGCAATTCCGGCTATGCCCAGACCATTCTCTCTCTGTGCGGCAATCACGCCGGCAACATGAGTTCCGTGACCGTCCTCATCTTCAGGCACTGCATCATCATATACAAAATCATAACCATTTGTACCATCAAAATCTTTACTTTTATTTTTATTAACCCATAACTTACTCTTTAAATCTTCATGAGCCAGATCAATTCCCGAATCGATAACGGCAACAACATTTTCTTCTGCCTGCATATCACTGGCAAGTTTTTCGTAATTGATATCGTAACACTTTTTACCGTCTTGTTCCGCTACATTTTCGAGATACCACTGGGTGTCAAAATAAGCATCATTTGTAGCCATCTTAGTTCTCTTGTAATTTGGCTCTGCCTTAACTCCATCAATTGAATTGTAAACCTTAAGCATTTTTTCAACGGACATTTTGTCAGACTTTATAACTTCCACAGTTAAATCTGATTTGTTTTTCTTTTTGGAATCCGATTCAAAAACATACTTTTTGTCACTGGTAAATTTTTTCCCGGCTTTCTTTGAAACGGACTTGGATGTTATTTTTGAATTATCATATTCAATAAGAATCTCACCATCCACGTAATCTGCCTGAGACATAATTCTGCTCAAGTCTTCCGACATACCGGCTTTTGCAATATTATTGTTTTCCATTGCAGGAATAATATTTTCATCAGGTGTCAACCCCATAATCACGGCAACCGCAAGTGCAACTGCAATTCCTTTTTTTGTTGTATTTCCTCTTTTTGCTGTATTTGAAAATCTGTTTTTTATCATCTCTTTACTTTTCTTACTCATTAAATATTCCTCATTTTCTATCTGATACTATTTTGTTACTTTCCTATAAGATAACTTACAAAGCTTGAACTCTTTTTCGACTGAGTTAAATATACTCTATTTACATTGTTTTTTCAACATGCACAGTCCTTTCATTGTCTGCAATTTTAACTATTCAGCCTTTCACTTATGACAGCTCTAATCCGCAAATATGCTTAGTTTTCTTGCTTATTTTTGATAATCATTTTATACTTTCCTTATTGGAGGTAATTATGACTAAGAAACAACTTGCCATAGCGATAATTGAACGATTAAAAAATGAATATCCGGAAACTGTCTGTACTCTCGATTACGAAGAAGCCTGGAAGCTTCTTGTCAGCGTCCGGCTTGCGGCTCAGTGCACTGATGAAAGAGTGAATAAAATAGTCCCTGCACTATATGAAAAGTTTCCTGACATCTCATCCCTTGCTGATGCAGATGTTGATGAAATTGAAGCAATTGTCAGACCCTGCGGTCTTGGAAAAAGCAAAGCAAGAGATATTAGTTTGTGTATGAAAATGCTGCGTGATGATTTTGACTGTAAAGTCCCTGACAACATGAAAGACCTGCTCAAACTTCCCGGCGTAGGACGGAAAAGTGCCAATCTGATAATGGGTGATATCTACGGTCAGCCGGCAATTGTCACTGATACACACTGTATCAGACTTGTGAACAGAATGGGACTTGTAAACAATATTAAAGAACCAAAAAAGGTTGAAATGGAATTGTGGAAGATTATTCCCAAAGATGAAAGTAACAGCTTCTGCCACAGGCTGGTCGATCACGGGCGTGCAGTATGCACAGCCAGAACCACTCCATTCTGTGACAAATGCTGTCTGAATGATATCTGTAAGAAAAAAATATAATTCTAATTATGCTTTAATAGCCCATCGCATTTTTGTGGATTTTGCTCTCGGATTGTCAATACACTCTTTTGCGGTGGGTCTAATTACATCCTCAGCCACTTCCGAATATATGCCGGCTTTCTTACCACTCTTAAATGCTTTTTTGACAAGTCTGTCCTCTCCCGAGTGGAATGTAAGTATTGCAACTCTTCCTCCAGGTGCCAATGCATCAGGAAGCTTATCCATGAATTCATACAGCACCTCAAACTCGCTGTTAACATCTATTCTCAACGCCTGAAATACTCTCGCGCAACATTTTTTCACTTCTTCTTTTTTATCTTTCTCCGGAACTTTTCTAAGGGCATTTGTAATAGCCTGTGTAAGTTCCATTGTGGTGCTAATTTTATTTTTACCTCTGTTTATTTTTACAATTTCAGTTGCAACTTCTGAAGCATAAATTTCGTCTGAATTTTCAATAAGCATTCCCTCAAGCTCTTCTACTGAAATATTTGCAATTCGCTCTGCTGCAGATACACCTTTCTCAGGATTAAGTCTCAAATCAAGCGGTCCGTCATGTTTATATGAAAAACCGCGCTCCGGATTATCCAGCTGCATCGATGACACTCCGAGGTCCGCCAAAATAAAATCAAAAGGACCGTATTGTTTTGCAACTTCATCTATATTTCTGAAGTTAGTATTAATTGTAGTTACAATATCAGTTCCAAATCCCCTATCCTCAAGTCTCTTCGTAGTCTTCTTAATCTCAATTGGATCCGCATCAAGTGCGTAAATGTGGCCATTTCCCTCCAGGCATTTTAGCATGGCTGTAGTGTGGCCTCCGTATCCAAGAGTCGCATCAAGGCCAATCTGTCCCGGTTTAATTTTTAGAAAATCAATAATCTCATTTACCATTATTGATATATGCATTCCCGCAGGTGTCATGCCTTTGCTCTTGACTTTCTCGATGGTATCCTTGTATTTTTCAGGATTATGTTCCTTATATTTTTCCTCGAATCTTCTCGGGTGAGTTCCCTTGTATCTCTTTCTTCTCTTATGGGGAACTTCAGTTATATCTCCTTCATTTACTGTTTCTGTTTTTGTACTTTCCGCTTTTGCACTTTCCGCTTTTGCACTTTCTTCTTTTGTACTTTCCGCTTTTGCACTTTCTTCTTTTGCACTTTCCGCTTTTTTTGCTTCTTCTGTTATATTCTCTTCTCTAACAAATTCTTCCATAGTACTCCTTTGTAAATACTTTCCCGGTTTCTAATTTTTAGACATTATTTCTTCCATTTTATTAATTGCAGCTCTTTTCATTAAAAACATAAATATCAAAGAATAGACAATCATAAACATTCCGGGAAGAATAATTCCAAGGAAACTTACTATTATCAATTCTCTTGCTGCAGACAATACCAGTGATGTACCTACAAGAATCCATCCGATCATAATATACATCACTCCAATTCCTGCCTTATTCTGCTTCTCTTTATTTTCAAAAATATTTGACGTTATATCTGAAGATATTTTCTTTTCAAATTCCTCATACTGTTTTGTTGTAAGATTGGATGCGTAATATACTCTCTTATTTATAAATATCATCAAATCCACAAGAGACAGATTTTTTTTATCAGGTATTTTTTCTCCTGACACAGCCTCTATTTTTTCATATGGGATTAAAGCTTTTCCACATCTGATATTTTCTTTTTCAAAAATGATAAACACATTTTTCCTAACCAAATTGAATACAATAAACATAGCCGAAAAAGCATTAAGAATAATGAGTATTAACATTGTTTCAAAAGAAGATCCAAATGTAGAATTTGGCATTTTATACTCTATTCTGATAATATTAAGTTCTTGAAAAATCATACCTGCTATAAATAAAAGTATATAATTCTCACCATTTTTGTTTCTTCCTATAAAAGACAGTCCCTCCGGCTTTCTACTGTTCAAAAAATACTTTATCATCAAACTCATCATCAGAACTGCTACCAAACCTATCGATGCAGCCAGTAAATATTTTATTATCATCTTTATTCTCCTACCGATAATTTTTTCTTTGATAATTTTTTCATGCCCCTTTGTATTTTATACATTAATTCATAAAAAGTACAGAACAGAATAATAAATCTTCGTCATACAAACAGAAAGGCTATTACACAATCAGTGCAATAGCCTAAAACTCTATAACAGGATTTGTTACTATTTCATTTTAAATCTCCATTTATATACATATCTTTTTTCAGGATATATTTTTTTGTAATCTGTTCCAAACACATCATTCAAAATCATTCGCCACGTGTTTAATGCAGTTTCACCTTCTATTTCAATTCCGGAATTGTCCTTTCCCATGTAAACACAATTCAATACATTCTGCATCTTCTCGCTTTCAGCCTTCGCATCATATTCACTTTTTCTGTAAGAATTCATCTCAAACATAGGATATCTTGCACCGTGATCTGACTGAATAACTATCACTGAATCAGGATTGTCTTTCAATATATTGTCAACACAGTCTTCAAGCAATGAGTTGGTATATTTTAACTGGTTCAAGTATAATTCTTTGTTATGCCAGTTATACGCCTGACTGTCGTCATTTATCGGCTGGCCGTTCTCATCAAAAACAAATGGATGATGTGGTATCTGAAGATAACACATGGTCATTGTGGGACCATCACCTGTATGTTTGGCAGACTGTTTTAATGTTTCAACTGCCAGTTTCAGTTCATCCTTATATTTTGTAAATTTAGTATTGGATATAGTCGCCTCATCTTTTTTTGTTCTGAAAGCAATAAAACTTGATATCTCTCTTATGAAACTGTTATCAATAAGATATCCGTCAACATCTCTGTCCACACCTGCAAATATACAATCCGGCGAACTCTCAAACAATACGTTTGTTCCTTCTGTATTAAGTATTTTCTGATGATTAATAACATCAATATTATATCCAAGATCTTTTACAAATCTAAACAGTACCGGATTCTTAAAATACTTTATATTATTGCTCTGAACTCCGTCAATTGAAGTGACATACTGCAAATTCAAAATATTAGGCATAATCTCTTTTGTGAGAATCCCCTCATAATTATAAGTTGATTCTGAAATTGAAAACCCCTTACTTGTGAGATTATCAAGAAACTTTGAATTATCAAAATCATAGTAATATTTTAAATTCTCACTTCCACCATATTCATCAAGAAAAATATAGTAAATGTCCGGAGTGTTGTCTCTTTTTTGTGCATACTGCTCCACTTCCACAAATCCATCACATTCCTTCATGCTAATGAACTTTGGAACAGCGGTGCATACATTGATTAAAATTAGCGCTCCAAAAGTAATTATCACTACAGTGTTAACCAGCTCAAAATCCATTTTCTTTATTGATAGTATCACTAAAATTGCACACCATAGTATCAAAAGTAACGCCATGTTGTATCCTGTCGGAATCACACTGAGCACAATACATATAATATTAAAGATAATATTATAATTTATGAAAAAAATCATAAAAGCACAACTGACAATCCCTGCTTTAAATGTATTTTTAAATAATAATAACCCTATCAGATACACTGCAATCGAAATAATAAAAAACACAAACAATGGTGCGTATATCAAATCAATATGTGTCTCTCCAATATTACTTACATACATATAAATACACGGATACATGCACACCAGGAGTAATCCCAATATACTTAATAAAACATCTCTGTATTTCTTTTTTACTTTCATTATACATCTTCCATCATATTATTAAATTTCTTTAATCAAGTTTTCTGACAGAATCTCTTTCCAATATCTCAGATTCGTATATCACCTGTACTGACGTCTTGTCACCATCAATCTGCTTCATCAGAAGCTCTATTGTCTTTGCAACCATATCATCTGTAGGCTGCTTTACTGTTGTGAGAGATGGGTGATAGAATCTTCCCATATCTATGCCGTCAAAACCGATAATGGAATAATCCTCAGGTATTCTCTTACCTGCCTCTTTAATCGCCTTATATGCGCCCATGGATATAACATCGGAAATAGCGTATATTGCCGTAAAATCCAATCCTGATTCCAATAACCTTTTGGTTGTAACATATCCATTCTCAATGGAATATTCCGGTATATCATCACTCATAAATCTGACAAGTTCAGGATCAAATCTGATTCCGTGTTCATTCAAAGCCTGTCTGTAACCTTCAAGTCTGAGTCTTGCAACGGAATAATCTGCCTCTCTTCCGGCAAGCATTGCAATCCTCTTGTGCCCCTGACGACACAAATAGTCAGTGGCTATATAACCACCGTTCTTGTCATTAATTGATATAGTTGAACACTGACGTTTCGGTGCGTCCAAATTGACCGCAACCGTACATAACACGTATGGAATTCCCATCGCATTCAGTGTCACTTCGGGAGTATCCATCAATCCACCTAAAAAAATAACTCCCTTTAATCTCTTTTCTTTTGCAAGTTCAACTGCCACCTGTGCATCGTCCTGCTCAGTATTGACCGGCTGAATCATAAAAGAATATTGTAGTTCTTTCAGCCTTTCTTCAAACTTTGCAAGCATCTCAAGAAAGAATTGATTGTCAATTCCCTTTACCAACAATGCTATAGTGTTTGAGTCCGTACGCTTTAAATTTCTCGCACTGTTGTTAGGAATGTACTTCTGCTCTGCTATAACTTTAAGGATGCGCTGTTTAGTCTGTTCATTAATGCCGGGGTCATCATTAATAGCTCTGGATACAGTACTCACTCCTACGCCACACATCTTTGCAATATCTCTTATCGTCAAAGCTGCCATAGTAAAGTCTCCTTTGTATAGTTAAATCTTGTATTTAATTGTAGTACACTCGTCATATTTATTTCATTATAACACAATTTGTCAAATTATGATAAACCTATATTTATAGATGTCACACAATAGGTAACTATTCAGCCTTTCAGCAATAGGAAAATTATGCTTCACTCACTCCGGTTCCAAAAAAATTGCAAAGAGTTGTCGCTATCTCCTCCGCACTCTCTTTCTTTCCGTTCTCCTCCCATTTCAAAAATGTATTAAGAAGTGCTCCTGCATAAGAATATAATTCATATACAGACAGTTTATTCTCTGAGGATATATGTTCTACCATGAACTGATTAATTCCGTTTATCATAATTGAATACTCATTCTGTTTTGCCAACGTCAAAAAATAATCAGCATATCTGTCAAAAAAATTGAGGGCATACAGAATATGGTCATAATTCAAAAACTCTTTTGTAATTCTGTCCGCATCAGACTGCTGAAGATATTCACTTATTATAATATCCAGATAATCATTGAGCGCTGCGTGTGAAGAGTGATAATATTTGTAAAAACTCATTCGGGACACTCCAGCCCTCTTTGCAATATCAGATATTTTTAATTTGTCTAGAGGGGTATTCTTGAGCAAGGATACAATTGCTTCCGAAATACACATTCTTGTAAATTTACTTTTTTCGTTCTGATTTATTCTGATTTTCATTCAAATCTCCCTGAACAATTTTTAAAGTTTACATTTTTATCATATTTGTAAATTGTATCATAATTATTTAGGCAATACAATATAACGTAGTAATAAATACCACGTTGTTTTTTATCTGCGTGATGATTACAAAGGAGATTATAATGGTTAAATTTATAGCAGATTCATCCTGTGATAAAATCAGTTTTGAAGGAGTGAACTTTGAAAGTGTTCCACTCACCATTTATACTGATGAAAGAAGTTATTTAGATGACGATAAGATAGATGTACATGACATGCTTGATTATCTCAGCAATTACCATGCACGTTCTTACACTGCATGCCCTTCAGCCGACCAATGGTTAACTGCATTCGGAGATGCTGACGAGATATACGTTGTCACACTTACAAGCGGACTGTCAGGAACTTACAACAGTGCCTGCGTTGCAAAAGATATGTTTCTTCAGGATCACCCTGATGCCAAGATTCATGTTATAGATTCTCTGAGCACAGGCCCTGAGATGCACCTTATTGTTGAGAAGCTTATCGAATTGAAGAATGAAGGGAATTCATTTGAAGATACAGTTGCAAAGATTACCGAATACCTCAAGACTACCAGATTATTCTTCTCATTCTTCTCATTACACAATTTTGCACAGAACGGTCGTGTAAACAAAGTAGTCGCATCAGCAATCGGCATTCTCAATATCAGAGTTCTGGGAACAGCCGATGAAGAAGGTAAAGTTGGAGTAATCGCAAAGTGCAAAGGCGAAAAGAAGATGCTTTCATCTTTGATGGAAGAAATCGAAAAGGCCGGTTACAAAGGCGGCAAGTTCAGAATAAGCCACGTTGAGAATGAACCACTTGCACAGAAAGTTACCGAATTGATAAAAGAAAAATTTGCCAATGCCGACGTTCTCTATTATCCTGCAAAAGGACTTTGCAGTTACTACGCAGAGAGAAACGGTATCATTATTGGTTTTGAATGCTAGAAACGAAAAACAATAAAATGAATATATTCATTTTTTGATTGTTAAAAATGTAAAATAAAAGGTGAGTTTGAACAAACTCACCTTTTATTTTAGTATTATATTTTCAATGCCTCTAGTACTGTACAGCCTGATAGTTATTATTAACAACTTTCAAAATGTTATTGAACAGGAAATTATGTTGCTGCAAGGTTGGCATGCTCTTTTCCCTGTACAGGCTGTCTGCGATAGAATAAATCGAGAAATCAACAATATCACTGTAGACTTTTGTTCCGTCCGAAAGTATTGCGTATGCTCTGATTGCATATTGCTGACTGTATGCATCACTTGTAGTTCCGTTATCCACAAATGTCATTATATAACTGTTTGCTGAAGCCGACTTTGAATAACTTACCTCTGACAATCCTGCTGCTGTTGATTTGAAACTTCTGACATTCTGATTGTTACTTCCAACAACCATATCATTTGCCGAATAACCGTTACTCTTTATTCCAAGAATATTACCGTACTCAACAACATTCTTTCCATCTATCTGCGCTTCAACATTTGATATAATTCTAAATCCGTTTCTTGAGGTACTGTACTGAAGTCCGTATATCTCATTTGGAATCTTGTTATATTTTTCTCCATATACTGCCATGTCGTAGATCGAATATCCGTAATCCGTAGCTCTTTTTGTGCCGTGAATTTTGATATATCTTCCAACCACTTCCATATCAGACCCAAATAAGAGACTGTCATATCTGTTCTGTGTTGAACCAACACCCTTCACCTCGGCAACCTGTTCGTAATTCTGTCCATCCTCAGATACTTCAACGGTGTAATTTTGTGCACATGCAGCTTCCCATATTATATCCACCTTTTTGATTAACTTGCTCTCGCCCAAATCAAGAACAACATCCTGAGGATCAACTTTCTGAACCGACTCCCATCTTGATCCTATATTTTCATCAATGGCTTTCTTTGCCGTATTGTTATTATCAATTTCTGATGTGGCAGAGATTGATGCACCCTTTGCAAGGTCAGCATATGTCTTTGAGTCAATACTTACACTGTCCGGAAGTAACTGATTTCTGGTTGACGTAGTAAATGTATATTCAGGTTCAGGTGGCTCATACCCCTGTGGATTACCACACTCAATAAAAGCCCTTCCAAGTTCTGTAAGTTCTCCGGTTGCATTTGTCCAAAGAGCCGATGCTCCATTGTTATTATCATCTGTGTTATATGAGAACCAGCTGTATCTCTCAACATATGGTCGTTCATCAAGTCCCTCAAAAGCTGTCTCCAAAAATGCCTTTGCCTTCGCTCTTCCCTCAGCATCGTTGTATCCATATCCGCTAGGGGCAAACTCTGTTATCCATATCGGCTTGTGGTACATCTCATAAGTCTTATCAACTACGTCTGCAAGGAATGTTCTGGCAGCTTCAGCTCCTGAATAATTATTATAGTAACAATGAAGTGGAATGAAATCTATAGTGCTCTGATCCACTCTGTTCATAAATTCCTGCATCCATGTACCATTGCCCCATGAAGGCGAAAATGCAGGTGCCGGTGAACCAAGAATATAGTTTCTGCCGGCTACATTAAAGTTAGGCCAGTGCTGTAATACAACATCTACTGATGTGTTACTTCCACCATACTCATATCCCATGTCAGGCTCATTGTATGCCAAAAGATATTTGTAATTATTATCTATAACTTTTGAAATCTCTCCGTCATTTCCAACTCCCCAGATCATAGGTACGAATTCAATTTGATTATAATTTGTATAACTGTGTGGATTGGTACTCCAGCCATAATACCAGCTGGCTTTTAATTCAACCGGATCGATATGTCTTCCCATAGTCTCATTTACGGCAAGACCTTTCTTTGATATTCCAAAAGTAATCTCCGGTGATGATACCGTGCTTCCGTTACTCTGCACTGATTCAACTTTGAGTTTGTGAAGTGCAACTGAAGTAGTATAATATCTGAAACTTGTTGTGGTTGATGTTCCAACGTTCTTTCCGTCCACGTAAATATTATACTTTTGCGTGTCAGCCACACTCTCCCATGTAAAATCATTGTAACCTGCTGCAAGCAGCTTTCCATCCGTCGGGCTTGTGATTTTGACTGCTGTCGCCGCATAAACCTGCTCTGTGCCATTAAACGTCATCTGTTCCGGCATCACTCCCAAAGGTCAGTGTAAATGCCGCGGTCAGTGCAATACCTTTCATTAAATTCTTTCTCATTTCCTTTTTTACTCTCCTCTCTTTTCTCCAAGACTTTTAACATTTTTTCCCTTTTTAAAATCTTTAGTTATATTAATTTAATTCTTTTATTTATAGCCATTTATTACCCGGATTTTTTTTACATTTCAATTACATTATTTAATCTTAAAATACAATACTTTCTTCCCTTTGTACAATCCTTTAAACTTGATTGTAACCTTATATTTTCCTTTCTTCTTAGGCTTCTTATTGTACTTAACCTTATAATACTTATTGGATATACTGTTTCCTTTTGAATCCCTCACAATAATTACCGGTTTCTTTGTTTTTCCGTTGTATTTGAATGTCTTCTTTTTTAATTTGACCTTTTTTATATGATATATGGTACCTCGTATTTCCTCACCGCACTTATCACAAACAAAAACTTTTTCCCCGTCCTTTTTCAAAGTCGCTTTTTTTACAACTTTGGTACTTCCATAGGCATGCATACAGACGTCTGAAATAGTAAAGAAATTGACATCATATTCAACTTCTTTGTCGAGCCCTGTAATTTTGACATTGAATACATCTCCACTCTTATATTCCACGCCATCAGGTCTGAATATGATACACCCCTTTGCTCCATAGCCTTCATTGTTTACGGCAAAATATCCTTTCGAAGCATTCTGCGAGAATAACCAAGTCTTATTATCACTCTTACGCTTTAATATAACCTTGACCTTTGAAGCATTCACCTCTTTGCCCATGCTTATGCTCCATGCATTATTATTTTCAAAGTACTCGATTGGCATATTCTGAGCCGGCCATGCCACTCCGGAATAATTGGTAGCCTCGAGAAAACCATCAAATGCATACATTACTGAAAAAGTTCCTACACTCTTATCATATACAGAACCAAATCCTGTCTGCTTCATTGTGGGATTAAGAATCCATCTTCTATGACCTAATCTTCCAATGTTGTAATCATCTGAATCGTTCATCCATGAATGAATAATAGTGGACTCCAATCCATGGTTCCAACTTGCCCAGGCAAGATTGCTGCTTGAAGCACCAAGTACTGCCTGATTATACAAACTGTCGCTAATGCCTTCAGGTCTTGCAGGAGAGTGTGATATGGACTGATTTAGAGCCATAACAAAAGCCGCTGCCTGAGCCTGTTCAGTATACGTAGAATTAATTTTTACTTCGTCATATATTCCCGCAATGTACCTGATTGCATTCAAAGTCTGTAATGCGGACTTTTGAGTCTCAGATGTTAATTTTCCTTTATTTCCGTTTGCTTTCAATACAGGTGTGGTTGCAAAAGTGACATTGTTATCAAGATTTACACTGTGTTCCTGTAAATACTGCTTAATCTCATCTTGAGAGTGATAGTTAACATATATTCCCGTAGATGCATTACACAGCTGAACATTGGTGCCAACGAACAACGCCAAAGCTACCACGCACATAATGCTTTTTTTCATTCCTAATTGTCTCCTTCAATTATTTCTGAACTATTCAATTTTTATGTAAAAAACTACTGTCCGTTCCACAAAAAGCTATATTACATAATAACATTTTATTTCATATTTTTCAACGTAAGTACACTCGTCGTTTAAGTTTGAAACGTGCGCCGCCAGGCGCACAACAAAAAGAAGAGTTGTGTTAGTGTTTTAAACTTACTAACGCAACTCTCCTTTTTTTATACGTACTGAATATCAACTCCGCAGAATGATGCTTTTCCCACAAGAATTAAATCTACAACTCCTGCACCGGATGGCTCACCGCTATAATTAATTGCACCCATTGATGCATCCAGATTATTTTTCACATTCCAATCTCTTGGAACATAGAGCTGAACTCCTGAACACTTACAATCAAATGTTACAATTGCTTCTCCACTTGGAATGCAAGCTTTGTCCAAATATACTTCAGCTCCTGAACAGAATGCAGAAATATCTACTCTTCTTAAATCTTCTGACTCAACGTATTTCTGAAGTCCGCCAAATTTGACTTTTGCCTCAACATACTGGTCGCTTGAAATATCCACTTTTGCATAATTTGTCTTTTTATTACTGTATTCACTTAATTTCTTATTCATTTTAACTTCAACTTTCATTCCGCCAAATATAATATTTAATCCTATCGTTCCAAATAAAGCTGCAAGTAATACCGGAAACGGAGTGATGTTTTCCAATCCAAGTTGTTTATCCCATATAATGCAAAGAAAAGCTAGCGGAAAAAGAATTCCGGCAAACTCCAAACCAACTAAGCTTCTAATCATTATTCCCACACATATTGCAGTAAGTAATAATTCCCCGATACTTATTCCAATAAAGCTAAACGATGCTCCGAGCAACACATAAAATGCTGCAGCTATAAATACTACTCCCCAGAAAACATTCCTATTATTCATCTTATCTACCTCATTTCATTCATAATATTTTTTAGATTTTTGTAATATGATCTTGATGCATATACCTTTTTATTCGTGTGTTCAAATTCCACAAGACTGGATGCTGTGATATTTCTTGTAATTGAATAAATCTTTATTGCATTAACAATAGTGGATTTTGAAATTCTGCAGAACTCGCTTGGAAGAATATTTTCAAGCTCATACAACTTGTACTTCGTCGTGAACATTTCATCCTTCGTATGGGCTCTTACACTGTCTGAATCTGACTCAAAAAACAAAATATCTGACACATCAATATAGAATTCTTTATCTTTCTTGTAAAGCGTCAGCTTCCTGTCTTTCTTTGACGCGTCTGCAATCATCTTATGTATTCGACTAACTGATTCATTTATTTCTTTACACTTTATTAACACTTCATCTTCTATGCATTTTTCATCAATCTCAATAGTAATTTTCATTGCCTCCCTCCTTATGCCATCATTATATTTTTCAACCAATGGATTGTAAAGGCATTTTCGGCAACAGGTAATAATTCAACTGTAAGCGGTATTTTTATAATAGCAAATGCATCCTTTCCAAACATTTTTGTTCTATAGTTAAGTTCAGAGAACTCTCCTATAAAAGAAAGAAACTCCCCAACTCAGTCCAACTGAATTGGGGAATTTTATCATCATCCTTAATCAAAAATATATTCAATTAATTCATCATATCTTTCTGTATAATTTGATTCGTCAATCAACACCAGATTACAATCCTTTTCTTCGATTCCAAGCGCTTTGGCAATCTTGGTTCCGTAAATGTTAATTCCTATTGGAATATTATCTTTTTTGTTATCGCTGTGTGCAATAATCAACTTATCTGAAATCTTATCGAGTTGTTCTTTCGGCAAAACATCATTTAAATTGCAGGCAACATCAAGATTCTTCACATACTCCAATCCTTCACTGTCGCACAAAATATATCCAACAGCTTTTCCCTCAATCAGAGTATCAAGTGACATTACATTATTGAAATTATTGCTTGCCGGCTCACCGTCAATAAAAGTAAAATTAATACTCTTGTATGATACCGTGCTCTTCTTATCACTGATTCCAAATGCTTTCTTCATATTGTCAGAAAGATATTTGCCTGCATCATCATCTACTTCAATGTTAATTATCACACCCTGCATAATCTGAGTCTTCTTTGAAATAAATACATCTTTTATAATGAGACCTGCCACCAGCAATACAACCAATGCAATGATAGTCGGAACAAGATAATAAGACTTGTAATATTGCTTTTTTTCTTCAGCAGAAAGGGACATAAACTTGTCCTTTTCCTTTTTTATTTTTACTTTCAGGGAATCTTCTCCCCAGTTACTTTCTTCTGCCATTTATTAAAGAGCTTTCTTTATTGCTGCAAGTAACTCATCATATGTTTCAAATGCTTCAAGTTCAGGATTGTCAGCCTTAATCTGATCTGTTGATTTGAACAGGAATCCTGCCTTACTTGCCTTGATCATGCCCAAGTCATTGTGGCTGTCTCCGCTGGCAATTGTCTCATATCCGATAGACTGTAAAGCTCTTACTGTTGTATATTTTGAGTTCTCACATCTCATCTTGAAACCTGTAATCTCTCCGTTATCGGCAACTTCAAGTGAATTGCAGAAAATTGTAGGCCATCCAAGTTTCTTCATAAGTGGGCTTGCGAACTGTGTAAATGTATCACTAATAATAATAACCTGTGTCATAGAACGAAGCTCATCCAAGAATTCTTTTGCTCCAGGAATAGGATCAATCTTTGCAATTGTATCCTGAATCTCTTTGAGTCCCAAACCGTGCTCTTTTAAAATTCCAAGTCTCCAATTCATGAGCTTATCATAATCAGGCTCATCTCTTGTTGTTCTCTTAAGTTCAGGAATTCCGCTTTCCTCTGCAAATGCAATCCAAATCTCAGGTACTAATACTCCTTCTAAATCAAGACATACGATATTCATTATTTTTCTCCTTATACTGTGATTATTTTATGATTACTTATATGCTACTGAATGTGTCGCTTATTATAACGATAATAATATGTTTAAATTACACCAGCACATACACACTAAACAAAATAAAGTATAACACAATAAATATTTCACTACAAGTTACTTAGCGCTAAGTATTTATTCAATATTTAATGCATCTACAACTTTTATGGATGATGCATATATACAAGGAATTACTGATTATTTTCTTTTTGTTCCTTTAGATAATTGGCTATTTCCGTCTGTCCATATTGTCTTGCATACTCATAAGCATCAACATCTTTAAGAGACCCTATATCATAAGATGCATCCAAATCAATACCATTCTCTACAAGATATTTAACAACATCTATATGTCCGTTGTAGATGGCTGCAAAAAGTGGGTTGACATCAAAATCACTTGTGTCCAAAATTGCTCCATTTTCCAATAATAGTTCAATAATATCCTTATGTCCCTTAAAAGCTGCATTAGTTAATGGTCCTGCATTACGATTTCCTCCTTTCACATTAACGTTTGCACCTTTTTCTATTAAATATTTTACTACATCATACATACCATATCTTGATGCATCATGAAGCCATGTTCCCCAAATAGTAACATAATCTACCAACTCATTATTATTATCTATAACACTCTTTATATACATTAAATTGTTGTTTTTTATCGCCTGACGCATTTTTTTTACAATTTCTTTATCCATATATATATCCCTTCTATCTTTCACCGGCTAATTGTAAATGGCAAGTACTTTTCCATAAATTTTGGCAATTATTTTTCCATAATTACCGGCATTTTATTTTCCATATTTTTTTATTCCAGCGGATTGCTCCGTGGGAATAGTTTTTTATTGAAATGGCAGTTCTTGATTTTCAGTTATCTGAAAATCAAATCCTATATCTGTTTCACTACCTAACACAGGAAGTTCTTCTTCGTCTAGCCAACCATAGTATTCTAACGCAAACCTTCTTGCATCTTCAGAATTCATCCCTTTTGTATGCTGTCTGATGTATTCTTCATCTCGGTAAACTGACAGGAACTCCACCGGCACCTGCCCTTCATGCCATGCTTCACTGGGATTTTCATAAACACTGTGACCGTCTTTCACCCATTCACGAACTGCACGTTGCTCTTTTTTGGTCATAGGAGTGACCTTTATATATTCTTTATATTGCTTTTCCAATAGTTCGCGTGTTTCTTTTGGTAGATATTTATTAAATTTCATCAGTAAGATCCTCTTTTTTCAAAAATGATTTTCGATTTTCCAAACGGTAGCTTTTTCCACACATTTGAATTCTGTCACAACGATATGACAAACGATCTAGGATTGCTGTCGCCAGTGCAGCATCATCCAAAAATTCCGCCCACTCCTCAAATCCTTTATTCGTTGTTATTATAATGGATGTCTGTTCCTGCAGCCCTGATATCAACTGAAAGAACAGATTTCCTTCTGTTGATGTGATTGGCAGATAACCGACTTCATCCACCACCAACAGATTTGATTTGTGTATCCGGTTCATCTTAGCTTTGCTGCGACGGTCTATTTCACAGGTTCTAAGCACTTGCATAAGCGACTGCATGGTTGTATAGCTGACGCGATATCCATTTTCACATGCATGATATCCAAGTGCTATTGCAAGATGTGTTTTTCCGACTCCCGGCGGGCCGGACAGTATTAAGTTGTATATACCATCAATCCAGTTAAGCTCCGATAACTGATTTAACTGCTTCCTTGTTAATGAATGACAGAAATTCAAATCGAAATCTTTCAGATATTTCGGATAGGGAAAACCGGCTTCCTTGATTCTCCTTTCTCTTGCCTTATCCTGACGATGTTTTATTTCGCTGCCAAGAATTTCGAGCAAAAACTCTGTATAACTTATCTCTTTACTTTCAGCTTCATGAATCAGATGTTCCAATTCATTTTTTGTATGTATGAGGCTTAACGTTGAAGCGTATGCCTTTATTTCCTGCAGATTATCCATTCACAACACTCCTTCTCATTGCCTCTTCATATATGCTTAAATCCCTGATTTCTACACGATTCCCCTGATATTTCTCGGGAAGAGATGGTTTTGTATTCTTTTTATCTTTTTCATTTTCTAAAAAGAGTTGTTCCAGATAAATAATACTGGATTTTAAATCACCGGCTGAATATAGTTCATTCTCAGTGCAATATCTGAGTCCTCTTTTAACGGACTCCACGCTTCTGTTCTCAAACAACCTGCGAATAGCTCCCAACTGATCACGGTAGTATCGAGGTCTTGTTTCATGGATATGTTTAAGAAACGGTCTTATCAGTTCATCATTTTCAAACAGTTCTTCAACCATACGTTCCTGTTCCAAAAGGCTTTTGCTTTTATCTCTGTAATTGCGTTTGTGCCCAATCAGCATTCCTTTTTCATGACACAGAGGATGGGTAGCATATATTTCTCCTGTAAGACAATCAGTAATCGATATCATATCATCTGCAACAATCATATATACCCTTTTCCCAGGGCAATATGTTCCTTTCGGAACTCTGTAACGATTGCCTTTATACAAAACAATGTTGTCTTTTCTGACCTGATAGGTTATACTTTCATCAGCAGTAGTGAAACTGTAATTAGGTACTGGCAGGAGGTATTCTTTTTCAAGGGCGAATACTTCTGCCGGTATCTTTTTTGTTGTTCCATGTTCTTCCGCGTTTCCGGTTCTTTTAAGCCATGCAATACATTCTTCATTGAAACTCTCTATATCGTGCAATATTCTATGTTCTGCGAATCCGTGTTTTGCATATTTAACTACATTTTCAACTTTCCCTTTTGATTCCGGATCTGCTCCTCGACATAGAAATACATCAAATCTGATTTCGTTTATGTAATTCTGAAACCCTTCCGTATAAACAATATCTCCCTGATTTTCGCTGACTGCAAGAATTTTATCCTGATCATATACGATTTCTCGTGGGCGTCCTCCGTAAAATTCAAAAGCTTTTATATGGGCTGTTATAAAAGTATCCGTGGTAAACGGATTTAACTGCCACCATATAAACTTGTATCTGGAATGCGAAAGCACCATTGCAAAACAATACACTTTTCTGTATCTTCCGGTTGAGGTTTCAATCTTAATTTCTCCCATATCGACTTGTGCCTGCTGACCCATCGGAAGTTCTTCAACAGCTTCATAATCTCTAGTGGATACAGGCTTTGAGATTCCGTATTCTTTACGTATTTCCTGAACATAACTCCTAAAAGCACGCTTCTTAAAATCCAAAGTTTCCAGACAGTTTCGTTCCTTAATCCAGTCGTAAATCTGAGCTGCCGACATATCCGGATATCTTTTTAGACATTCCACAACAAAATCTTTGTATGTATCAGCTTTTTTTCTTCGCTTTTTAGAATTATGTTCGGCTTCTGTATAATCTGCCGGAGACATATCCCAATATTTTAAAATAGTCTTGTAATCAACCCCCAATCTTCTTGCGGCCTGGCTCTTATTGAGTCCGTTTCTTTTGTATTCTTGGATTTTCCCATAAATCATCCAATTAATCATCCTTTCTTCACCTCCGTGACAAAGTATATCACGGAATAATATTTGATTGAAAACTATGGAAAATTAATTGCCAGTTTCTATGGAATTTAGTTTACCACTTACAAATAGAAAGATGGTGGATACATG
>JAEEGF012350066.1_pt1 | contig 18983 bp, 19 predicted proteins | sample 9134171 | NCBI WGS metagenome assembly JAEEGF01 (sample SAMN16246542, study PRJNA631951) | gut metagenome | biome: gut microbiome; feature: rumen; material: AP-attached | host: Bos | place: Iran: Karaj | collected 2018-10
ATCCCCCATCTGCTGATCCCGGTGGTCACCGACCCCAAGAAGGCCGCCGGCGCCCTGCAGTGGGCGGTGTTCGAGATGATGAAGCGTTATAAGACCTTCTCGGAGAACGGCGTGAAGGACCTGGCGGGCTACAACGCCCTGGCCGCCGCCAATCCGGAGCTGCAGAAGCTGCCCACCGTGGTGGTGGTCATCGACGAGCTGGCCGACCTGATGCTGGCCGCCGCCAAGGAGGTGGAGGAATCCATCTGCCGGGTGGCCCAGATGGGCCGCGCCGCCGGCATGCACCTGGTCATCGCCACCCAGCGGCCCTCCGCCGACGTGATCACCGGCCTCATGAAGGCCAATATCCCCAGCCGCATCGCCTTCGCGGTGGCCTCCGCCATGGAGAGCCGCATCATCCTGGACACCGCCGGCGCCGAGAAGCTGGTGGGCAAGGGCGACATGCTGTACTTCCCCCTGGGCATGCAGAAGCCTCTGCGGGTGCAGGGCTGCCTCATCACCCCGGAGGAGATCGAGCGGGTCATCGAGTTCGTGAAGGAGAACGGCCAGACCAACTACGACGAGGGCGTCATCAAGCAGATCGAGGAGGCCGCCAAGAAGGACGAGAAGGGCAAGGCCGGCTCCGACGAGGACGAGCCCACCGGCGAGGAGGGCGACGAGCTGCTGCCCGCCGCCGTGGACATCATGCTGGAGATCGGCCAGGCCTCTACCTCCATGCTCCAGCGGAAGCTGAAGCTGGGCTACTCCCGGGCCTCCCGCCTGGTGGACCAGATGGAGGAGCGGGGCTACGTGGGCCCCTTCAACGGCAGCAAGCCCCGGGAGATCCTCATCACCAAGGCCCAGTGGCAGGAGATGAAGATGAAGATGACCGGCGGCGGAGGAGACGAAGAGCAACCGGAATTCGACCGCTTCGGCACCGTCCGGGACGCCTTCGACAGCCACGACGCCCTGGATTGAGGACGCGATCGAGGACGGATCGCGGCGCGGAGGCGCTGCCCGTACAAAAAGAAAAAAGAGCCGCGGTACCATCGGTACCGCGGCTCTTTTTTGCATATGGGTCAGCTCTCCGGCGGGAAACCGCCCCAGGCGGGCAGCTCCTTCCCGTCGGCCGAGAGGATCACAGCCCGGTCCCGGACGGAGATATCGTAGAGATTCGCCCCGTCGACGCCCCGGACCTTCAGCACGCCGTTCTCCCAGACGAAGGAGGGGGTACACCAGCCGGTGTTGAAGATGGAGGCGTACTTCACCTCGTCCCCGGCCTGGGCGGCGAAGGTGAAGGTGAACAGGCCCGAGGTGGGGCCCATGCCCATGGTGCAGCGCTCCTTCACGCCGTCGCCGTCCACGTCAAAGTCCTCGGCACCGTAGAAGTCGTTGAAGGTGACCCGGTCGATGACGGGATAGGGGGTGGAGAGGAACAGATCGCCGCCCTCCAGACTGTACCGGAGGGGGACGGTGGAGAAGACCGGGGTGATGTACCAGTCGATGACGGCTTCCTGGCCGTCGGCGGACACCACCATGGGGAACACGTGCAGCTCCGCCCTCCGGTACACGGAGGGATTGGACCTGTCAGCCCAGAGGAGGCCGAACGTGTCGGCTCCGGGGGCGTTTTCCGCGGTGCCGTCCCACTGGGGAGGGGTCCAGGTGGCGCAGTGATCGCCGTCCCAGAGGACGGAAACGCAGCCGGAGGTGACGGCGATGCTGCCGTCGGCCTCCTTGACGCACACGGGCGGCGTGCCGCCGGCGAAGGAGCCGGTGGCGTGGTGGATCTCCAGACTGATGAAGGAGAAGTCCATGTAGAGGGTCAGGCCGCTGTCGGGCTTGCCGTGGGAATAGGTGCAGCGCCACGTCAGGGGCGCGCCGGGCAGGACGCCCTCCAGCCAGTTGGCCAGGTCCGGGGAGTTGACGTAGGTACGGGCACCTTTGTAGTACAGCAGGACCACGCCGGGCCGGGAGATCGCCATGGGCCGGGACAGGGCGACGGAGCCGCCGAACACCAGACTGGCGCCCGGGGGATACTCCATGTCGAAGCCGGCGTCGGTGAGCTGGTCGTCGGTGACGCTGCGGAGCAGACGGGACAGCTCCCGCCGCTGCTCGCCGGTGAGGGCGTGATTGTAGAAGGGCTGGCTGCCAGGGCCGTAGCTGATGAGGAGGGAGGTCTCTCCCAGGTTATAGGACCGGCGGGTCCGGAGCCACTGGAGGCCGTCCTTCACAGGGGGATCGGTGAGGAAGCAGACGGCGGTGACGATCAGGGCGATCACGGCGATCAGCACCACCCAGAAGGCGGGCTTGCGGTAGTGGAGGACGCCCTTGATCCGGGCACCCACGCCCAGCTCGCCGAAGGCCACCGGGCAGGGGGCCACCCGCCGCCGGGGGGCGGCGCAGCGGAGCAGGGCCCGGGAATACTGCCTGCGGCCCTCGCCGTCCAGATCCCGGACTACCCGCTCGTCGCAGGCGGACTCCAGATCCCGGCAGAACAGGAAGTAGGCCGCCCACAGCAGGGGGTGGAACCAGTAGGCCGCCAGCAGCAGGAAGGCCAGCAGCTTCCACACATGGTCGCCCCGGGCGATATGGGCCCGCTCGTGGGCCTCCACGTGGGCGAGAGTGTCCCCGTCCAGGGAGAAGGGCAGGTAGATCCGGGGCCGGAACAGGCCCAGCACGAAGGGGGAGTCCACCCACTCGCTCTGCCACAGATTGTCCCGGAGGCGCACGGCGGTGCGGAGCCGGGAGCGCAGATGGAGATAGGTGCCCAGGCAGTAGAGGAGCAGGAGGGCCATGCCCGCCAGCCAGAGGACGGACAGGGTGTCGGTGAGTCGGGCCGCCGCGCCGGCGGGCACGGTGACGCCCTCGAAGTAGTGGTCCTGGAGATAGTCGGAGACCTGACTGTTCACCACCGGGATGCCGGTCTCGATCACCGGGCGGGCGGAATAGATGGAGGCCGGGACCACCGTCTCGGCGCTGGGGACCAGACTGGCGGCGCTGGGGATGGAGAAGGGCAGCAGCAGACGCAGGGCCGCCACGCCCCACAGGAGGCAGACGACGGACCGGGGCGCCCGCCGCAGCAGCAGCCGCAGGACGATCACCGCCAGCACCAGCCATCCGGCGACGACGGCGCGGTTCACGAAGCCCAGGAAGATCTCGCTCATTGCCGTCCCTCCCCGTACTCGTCGATCATCCGCTGCAGGGCGGCCGCGTCCTCCGGGCGCAGCTTTTCCCGGCGGGCGAAGGCCGCCAGGAAGGCCGGCAGGGAGCCCTCGAAGGTGCGCTCCACCAGCTCGTCCAACTCGGCGGACTGGACCTCCACCTTGCTGACCAGGGAGGTGACCACGGCGTTTTCGTTCTTCAGCACGCCCCGCTCCGCCAGCCGGCGGATCACCGTGTAGGTGGTGGCCTTGGACCAGCCCAGCTTCTCCCTGCACAGACGCACCAGCTCCGTGCTGTTCACCGGCTCGTGGTCCCACAGGATCAGACAGAACCGGTACTCGCTCTCAAAGATCTTCGGCGTCGCCATATGCACCGCTCCTTTCAATGGGTCGAACGCGTTAAACCTCTCTTTGAGGCAAGTTTAACAGATTAAACCTCTCCTGTCAAGGCGGGAGGGCTATTTTTTTTCGCGTGTTGACCGGAAAGGGTCAACAACAAGCCTCCGGCGCCCTGTAAGCAGGGGGAGAAGGGAGGTGAAAGACCGTGGAAGAGCTGATGCTGCTCTCCCAGCTGTGCTCCTGCGTCACCGCCGTGGCGGCGGCGGTGGTGCTGCTGGTACGGCCGGTGCGGGACCGGATCACCGGGGCCAACCGGCTCCGGGAGGGGCTCAAGTGCCTGCTGCGCAGCAGTATGCTGCGGACCTACTACCGCAACCGGGAGAGGAAGGCCATCCGGCAGTATGAGTACGAGAACTTCCTGCTGGAGTACCGGGCCTACAAGGCCCTGCGGGGCAACTCCTTCATCGACAGGATCCGGGAGGAGATAGGCCGGTGGTCGGTGGAGCCGTAAGGGCACCGGGGCGGGGGCCGGGGCATATGGTGAGAGTGGGGCGGCATACGAAGGAGGTCCCGCCGGAGGGCGGGAGAAAGGAAGGAAAACATGAACAGGAAATGGCTCCGCGCGGCGGCGATCCGCGCGGTGAGAACGGTGGCGCAGGCGGCGGTATCCCTGATCGGCGTGGGCGCCGTCATGAGCGACATCGATTGGCTCCGGGTGGCCAGCGCTTCGCTGCTGGCGGGGATCCTGTCCCTGCTGACCAGCGTGGCCGGCCTGCCGGAGGTGGACGGGGAGACAGAGAGGGGAGGCATCTGCCCCGATGAGAGAATTCGGCATTGACATCTCCCGCTGGCAGGGGGATTTCGACCTGGAAAAGGCCGTGGCCGAGGGTGTGAAATTCGTCATCCTCAAGGGCGGCGGCGGCGACGACGGCCTGTACGTGGACGGGCGGTTCGAGCGGAACTACCGGAACGCCAAGGCCCTGGGCCTGCCGGTGGGCTGCTACTGGTTCAGCAGGGCCTTGACGGAGGAGGAGGCCCGGCGGGAGGCGGACTTTTTCTACGACCGCGTGCTGAAGGGCCGGCAGTTCGAGCTGCCGGTCTATATGGACGTGGAGAACAGCCGCCAGCTGGCGGTGGGTAAGCGGAAGCTGACGGACATCGTGAAGGCCTGGTGCCGCCGGCTGGAGGAGCGGGGCATGATGGCGGGGATCTACAGCTCCCTGTGGTATTTCTCCGCCTACCTCCACGACGACGAGTTGGCGGAGCTTCCCCATTGGGTGGCCTCCTGGAGCAAGACGTGCCGGTTTGAGCCGGAGAGCTGCTTCGGTATGTGGCAGTTCGGCGGGGAGACGAATCTCATCCGCAGCAACAAGGTGGCCGGCGTGGTCTGCGATCAGGACTATATGCTGATCGACTATCCCCGGATCATCCGGGAGGCGGGGAAAAACGGCTTCGGCCGGGCGGAGGAGCCCCATCACGGCGGAGAGGAGGTGTGTCGCGTGGACGTACCCATCCTGCGGCAGGGCAGCACCGGCGGCTACGTGCGGACCATGCAGATCCTGCTGAACGCCTATGACGACGCGGGTCTGGAGACGGACGGCATCTTCGGCCCCGCCACGGACCGGGCGGTGCGCGCCTACCAGCGCAGCCGCGGCCTGGAGGCGGACGGCATCTGCGGCGAGAGGACCTGGGCCCAGCTGCTGAAATAATGGAATCCCCCGGAGGCTTACGCCTCCGGGGGATTCTCCCTTTACGCCCGTGGTATAATGATTCTGAAAAAAGAGCCCGCCCGGCGCAACGGCGGCGCCTTTTTCCTGAGTATATGGGTGAAGGGATCTTTCAGCGGACGGAGGTGAGACAATGGAGGACAGCGAGATCGTAGCCCTCTACTGGCAGCGGTCGGACAGAGCCATCGAGGAGACGGCGGACAAGCTGGGAGACTATTGCTTCACCGTTGCGCACCGGATCCTGGGAGATCCGGAGGACGCCCGGGAGTGCGTCAACGACGCGTACCTGGCGGCGTGGAACGCCATCCCGCCCCACCGCCCGGAGCGGCTGGCCACCTTCGTGGGAAAGATCACCCGGCGCATTGCCCTCAATCGGCTGGCGCAGCGCCGGACGGCCAAGCGCCAGGGAGGGGAGCTGCCTCTGGCTCTGGAGGAGCTGGCGGAGTGCGTGGGCACCGGGAACGGCGCGGAAGACCAGGTGGAGGCGACAGAGCTGGCCGCCGCTGTCAACCGCTTTCTCCGGGCGCTGCCGAAGGACCGGCGGCATGTATTCATCTGCCGCTATTGGCACCTGGACCCCGTGGGGGACATCGCCCGGCAGTTTGGCTGGTCGGAGAGCAAGGTAAAATCCATGCTTCGCCGGACCCGGGGCCAGCTGCGGAAATACTTGGAAAAGGAGGAGTTGCTATGAATGGAAAAGGAGGAGTTGCTATGAAGCAGGAGGCTTTGCTCCGAGCGATCGGAGAGATCGACGAGGAGATGATCTGGGCGGCAAAGAAGCCGACAGAACGCCGGGGCATGCGGAGAAGCGTGCGAGTGGGCCTTATCGCCGCAGCTGCGGCTGCGCTCTGCCTGGCCACGGCCTGGGCCGTCGTCAGCGGCGCGGGCGTGCGGCTCGTGGACAGAGAGGATCAGGAGCGGATGGCGCTGACAGGGGCAGAAGAGATGGGCGTGGACATCGTTCCCGGGGCACATTTTTCGGACATGGACCAGCAGACTGTTGACGAGTATCTCCGGGATCTGACCAGAGGACTTGCCGGGGAGATCAAACAGAACGGCAGGTGTACCTGGCGCGAGGCGGTGGGCGCTATGACCATCGAGCAGGCGGAGGACCCTGATTTCATAAAATGGGACCATTTTCTGTATGCGGAAGCCATCCCGACCTTCTCCGCCATAGGGGAGAGGCAGAACGATTTCCACCCGGACCTCTCCTGGCTGGAGAGAACGCTGACACCGGTGGAGGGCACCTTCATCTACGCCGTGGATACCCGGCGTCCCCGCGGAAGCGCGGATCCCTGGGAGGAGGTTCACGCGGAGCCGGGCGGTGATGAGGAGGTGTACGACATATGGGCCCAGGGCACGTACCGCACCGCCTCCGGCGGTGCGCTGACGGTGAGCTTTGACTACCTTCCCACCCTCCGTCAGAGCGAGCTGATGCTCTCCGCCGATTCCTATGATTTCCGGGAGCAGGTGACTTCGGCGGACGGTACGGCGTTCGAGCTGTTCGGGGTGGGCAGCAATGTGTACGGCTATCTGTACCTGCCCCACGGCAACGTGAACCTCACGGGCGTGGGCTGCACCAGGGAAGAGGTGCGCCAGCAGATCGAGCACATGGACCTGGGCGATATCCCGGCGGTGTTCAGCGTGGGGGCGGAAAGATAAAAAATCCGGAGGCGACCTTCGCTCGCTTGCGCCTGCCTCCTTCAAAGTTCGCTTCAAGTCCCCTCCGCGATAGAATACCAGGAAAAAGACAACCATGCTGGAGCGTTGACACGGGAAAACAGGTGAGAACCCAGTATTAAAAGTAGGCAACTTTTTTGATTGCATTCTCCTAAAAACGGTAACAATCCGGAAATAAAAAACCCGGAAACCGTTGTGGTACAACGGTTTCCGGTGGTGCCCCGTCGGGGATTCGAACCCCGGACACCCTGCTTAAAAGGCAGGTGCTCTACCGACTGAGCTAACGGAGCGTCTATAAAAAAGGGCATAGGCCCAAATCGTCTGGCAGGGATGGCTGGACTCGAACCAGCGGATGAGGGAGTCAAAGTCCCTTGCCTTACCACTTGGCTACACCCCTGTGTGGAAAAGAATCAGGGATTGGGATCTCTCCCAATCCCTGATTTCTCTTGTGGGGTGGGTAAAGGGACTCGAACCCTCGACACCCGGAACCACAATCCGGTGCTCTAACCAACTGAGCTACACCCACCACATATACGTCCGCACGGGAAGCTGATCGACTGACGACACCAAAGAAAAAATGGCACGCCAAGAGGGACTCGAACCCCCGGCCCACAGCTTAGAAGGCTGTTGCTCTATCCAACTGAGCTATTGGCGCATAGGTAACAGTTGGAGCGGGTGACGGGAATCGAACCCGCATCCCCAGCTTGGAAGGCTGGTGCCCTGGCCATTGTGCTACACCCGCACATCCGCATAAACCGTCAGCTAAGTTAGAATAGCATGAAAGAGTACCCCTGTCAAGGGAAAAGTTCGCTTTTCGGCCAGTTTTTTGCGGCCGGAGGGGCCTTTCAGGGGCGCGAAGCGCCTGCCAGGCAGAGAAAGCGGCGGAAGACCGGCGCGGCGTCCACGGCGTCGGGGCGGAGGCGGGCGAAGCTCTGGCGCTCCGGGTGCCATTGGACCCCCAGGATGGGGAGGGATCGGTGGACGAAGGCCTCCACCGTGCCGTCGGCGGCCCGCTGGCAGATCACCAGGCCGTCCCCCAGCCGCTCCACCGCCTGGTGGTGGCTGCTGTTGACGGTGGGCGCCGGGCCCAGCAGAGCCGCGACGGGGCCTTCGGCGGCGGTGGGGTGGACCATGTCGCAGCCGGGGGTCCGGTGACCGGGGACGTCGGCGTACAGGGTGCCGCCGAAATAGACGTTCAGGGCCTGCATGCCCCGGCAGATGCCCAGGATGGGCCGGCCGCTTTCCGCGAAGGAGCGGATAAGGGCCGTTTCCTCCGGAGGCAGGGCGTTGTCGATGTCGCCGCCGCCGGGCAGCAGCAGCCCCTGGCAAGCGTCGGGGGACACGCCGTCGGACGGCGTGACGGGAACGGCGCCGGCCGCCGTCAGAGCGGCGCGGTAGTTGGTATAGGGGTCGGCGGCGTCCTCGCCGCAGATGTAGATGATCGGTTTCACGGGATCGCCTCCTCCTGGGGGCATTATACCACGGACGGCGGCGGGCGGAAAGGGAAATATCCGGTTGCAAGCCGGGAAAAAGTGTGGTATGATAATCCGGCACCTGCGGAAGCGGGCGCGCAACGAAATACGCAGCGGTATCGAAGCGGTCATAACGGGGCTGACTCGAAATCAGTTTGGGAGCAATCCCACGAGGGTTCGAATCCCTCCCGCTGCGCCAAAACAAAAAGACGGCGAGAGCCGTCTTTTTGTTTTGTGAGATGCCTGCGGCGCAGAAAAAGCTCCCGGGACCGGCTGCCGAGCAAAGGATCTTTGCGGGCCGGCTCCTTTTCCCGTCGCTTCTGCCGGCGATCACTTCCCGCAGCGGATCTGGATGGCCTCGTTGACGAACGACGCCGTGCCGGGACCGCCCGCGGCGTCGATGTTCTCCGTGAACTCGCCGCCGGCGGCGTACATGGCGCCCAGCCCGGCCAGGATCCGGTCCGTGCAGCGGTAATAGTGGGCCGTGATGAACGCCTGCAGCTTCCGCACCTGCTCCTGCACGGCGGGATGGTCGGGCGGCAGGTCCTTCATGGCGCCGAATTCGGCGAACAGAGCCATCAGCGCCGCGCCGTGGGAGCGCTCCTCCTCGGCGGTGCGGCCCCCGGCCCGCTCCTCGTATTCCCGGTAGGCCTCCGTACCGCCCCAGACGGCCCGGGCCTCGGCGGCGTATTCCTCCAGCTTTGTCTTGTCAAAGGCCGTAAAGTCCATATACTTTCCTCCTTTTTCCCGGATCTCCCCGGCCAGGGAGATCAGTTTTTCCAGGTGCTCCTTCTTCAGCGTCAGCAATCGGAGCTGCTGGTCCAGGGCCTTCTGCCGGTCGAAGCCGGGGCTGTCCAGGATCCGCCGGATGTCCCGCAGGGGGAACTCCAGCTCCCGGAAAAGCAGGATCTGCTGCAGCCGTTCCAGGGCGGCCTCGTCGTAGAGCCGGTAGCCGGCCTCGGTATACCGGGCGGGGGCCAGCAGCCCGATCCGGTCATAGTACTGCAGGGCCCGGACGGTGACGCCGGTGAGACGGCTCACCTCATGGACGGTCATCATGGCTGTCGCCTCCCCTCAAGGATTATGATAAACTATAACGCAGCGTAAGAGTCAAGTATTTTTTCAAAAAGGAGCAAAAAAGGCGGCGCGAGAGGGGCTCCCGCGCCGTTGACGGCGTTCCGCGCCGCTCTGCCGGTCAGAGGCGCCGGCCTTCCAGCCGGTCCGCGTCGGTGATCTCCCGGATCACCCGGCAGGGATTGCCGCCGGCCACCACACCGGCGGGGACGTCCCGGGTCACCACGCTGCCGGCGGCGATCATGCTGCCCGCGCCGATGGTGACGCCGCCCACCACCGTCACGTTGGCGCCCAGCCACACGTGGTCCTCCAGGGTGATGGGAGCGGAGGTGAGCAGGCCCTTCATCCGCTCCTCTCCCAGCAGGGAGTGACCGGAGCAGGCCAGCACCGTGCCGGGGCCGATGAAGGCGCCGTGGCCGATGTGGACGGGGGAGGTGTCCAGGATCACGCAGTTGTGATTCATGATCATCAGCCCGTGGACGTGGATGTTGAAGCCGTAATCGCATTGAAAGCTGGGCTGGATGAAGGCGGTGGGGGGACAGGTGCCCAGCAGCTCCCGGAGGAGCTCGGCGCGGCGGGGCCCCTGGTCGGGGGAGGTCCGGTTATACTCCCAGCAGAGCATTTTGGCCCGCTTCTGCAGGGCGAAGGGCATCTCGCTGTGGCGGCAGACGTAGGGCTCCGGCTTCCGCATCCTCTCGTTCATATCCATGGCGATCTCCTGTAACACGGTTGGTTTTCCGCAAACTGCTGAGGCCAATATAGCGCGGCCCTCCGCGCCTGTCAAGAGCATCGGGCGGCGGGGACGGAGAGAACCGCCCGCGGCGGGGGAAAAACGGAAAAAACGGGGGAAAAGTGGGAGAAGGTGGGCCGGCGGGGCGGAAAAGGGCCGGAGAGGGCAGAAAGTGGCGGCGAAAGGGGCCGCGGTGGGAGAAAGTGGGAAGCGGTGGAAGAGAGGGGAGAGAAATTGACACCGGCGCCCCGGCGGCTTATAATAATGGGGAAAAAGCAAGGGAGTGAGACAGATGTTGGACTGCATCTCCGTGGCCAATATGCGCCAGAGCGACCGACTGACCATCGAGAAATACGTGCCCGGTCGTACGCTGATGTACCGGGCCGCCATGGGCGTATACCTGGCCGGCCGATGGGAGGGCCGGGTGACCATCGCGGCGGGCTCCGGCAACAACGGCGGCGACGGATACGCCCTGGCCTGTATCCTGAAAAAGCGGGGCGGGAACTGCCGCCTGGTGACCCTCGGCGACAAGCGTTCCCCGGACGGCGACTACTACGCCCGCCGGGCGGAGGCCCTGGGGGTGGAAACGGCACCCTACGCGCCCGGCTGCCTGGCCGGCAGCGACGTGATCGTGGACTGCCTGCTGGGCACCGGCTTCCAGGGCAGCGTCCGGCCCGATTACGAGGCGGCCATCCGGGAGATCAACGGCAGCGGGGCATACGTGGTCAGCGTGGACATCAACAGCGGCATGAACGGCGACACGGGCCGGGCCGTCACGGCGGTGCGCTCCGACCTGACGGTGACCGTGGGCTTCGTGAAGAACGGCCTGGTGGCGCCGGGGGCGGAGCGGTGGATCGGCCGCCTGGTGTGCGCCGACATCGGCATCGTGCTGGACCGGGAGGAGAACAGGATCTGCGCCCCCGGCGAATGGAGCGAGGAGCGCTCCGACGACCCGCGGTGCTTTCTCTGCCCGCCCTACCTGGACATGGCGGTGATAGACGCCGCGGGATATGAGGAGGAGGAAGCATGATCTACACAGACCTGACGAAGAAGGCCATGATCCTGGCCTACGAGGCCCACCGGGGGCAGGAGGACCACAGCGGCGTGCCCTACGTGTTCCACCCCCTCCACCTGGCCGAGCAGATGGAGACGGAGGAGACGACGGTGGCCGCCCTGCTCCACGACGTGGCGGAGGATACGGACTACACCCTGGCCGACCTGCGGGAGATGGGGTTCCCGGAGCCGGTGCTGGAGGCCCTGGCCCTGCTGACCCACGACCCCGCCGTGCCGTATCTGGACTACGTGAGAGCCCTGAAGGACAACCCTATCGCAAGGGCTGTAAAGCTGGCGGACTTGACACATAACAGCGACCTGACCCGGCTGGATCAGGTGCGGCAGAAGGACCTGGAGCGGGTGGAGAAATACCGCCGGGCCATGGAGATCCTTCGCTGACGGCTGCGTGAAAGACAACACGCGGGACGCTTTGGGCGTCCCGCGTGTTTATCGTTTCGGTCGTTCACCGGTCCTTGTCCAGCCAGGCCAGCAGGCGGTCGTAGTAGTCCCCGGCCTGCTCATAGAGGCCGTGGCTGTACTCCTCGTACATGACCAGCTTGCTGCCGGGGATCCGCTCCGCCAGCTCCCGGGAGGCCTCCGGCCCCAGGATGCCGTCCTTCCCGCCGCCCACGATCAGGGTGGGGCAGGCGATCCGGTCCAGCCGGCCCAGGGCGTCGTGGGCGAGGCAGGAGCGGCAGAGGATCTGAAAGCGCGTATAGTCCTTCGGCTTGCTGACGGCGCTGAGGATCCGGTAGGCGGTGAGATTGCGCTTCAGATACTTTCCGGTATAGGACCGCTCCGCCGTGTCCAGCATGATGCTCCGGTAATCCCGCTGCTCCGACCAGACCAGCCACCGGCCGATGGTCTCCTCCATCAGCGGATTGGATCGGGCCGCCGTCACCGTCAGCACCAGCTTCTCCACCCGCTCCGGGTGGCGGAGGGCCAGCTCCTGGGCGATCATGCCGCCCTGGGACACGCCCACCACGCAGGCGGCGGAGGGCCCCTCGATCTCCATGATCCGGGCCACGTCCTCCGCCATGTCCCCGGTGGTATAGCCCGCCGGCAGATCGTTCCGGCGGCTGAACACCCAGACTCGGTATTTCCGGCCCAGCTGACGGAACATCACGGCGAAGGGCAGGGCCATGCCTTTGGCCGTCTTGAAGCCGTCCCCTACGCCGGGCAGCAGGATGAGGTTCCGGCTGCCGGTGCCGAAGACGATGTAGTCGGTTTCGGCGCCGCCCACGCGGATGTGTTGGTTTTTCGCCGCAAGCATGGGGATCCCTCCTTTACGTGTCGCTTCGCCCTGCCATCCAGTAGGGCATCTCCGGCACCTCGTCCGGCCCCAGGGGGACCCGCACGTCGGTGCGCTCCGGGCCGTAGAGGGCCCGGTGCCAGGCCATGATCTCCGGCAGGGGCAGACCGTCGGCGTTCACCAGCAGGGCCTGCCAGCGCATGCCGCAGGTGGCCATCTCGTAGGCCGGCGTGAAGCCGTTCCGCCGGTAAAAGCCGATGCGCCGGCGGCGCAGCTCGTTGGCTCCGTCGCTGTCCCCGGCCACCGGCAGCTCCGACTCGGTGACAAGGGGAAATCCTTTCCCCTTCAGGCGCGACAGGATGTCCGCGCCCAGGCCCTCGTTCCGCAGACCGGCTCTGACGCCCAGATAGTCCAGCAGCACCAGGGGCACGCCCTGCCGCAGCCAGAGGGCGGCGTAGCCCACCATGCCCCGGTCGTCGAAGAGGCCCCAGAGCTGATACCGGCCCTCGGCCGCCAGGGCCAGGATGTCCGGCAGGGGCTTGCGCTCGTTCTCGGCGAAGGCCTCGGCAAAGTCCGAGGCGTACCAGGTCTCGATCTCCGGCTCCGTCATCGGCCGGAAAACCGCTTCCGCCATGGGTCTCACCTCCTCTGCGCCTCCACTATAACACGCCGCCGGCGAAAGCGCAACGGCGTTCCCTTGCCACCGGCGGGGAAAAGGTGTATACTTACGAAAAATCGATGGGGCAGGGAGGCGGCGCCATGAGACGGGTCCTGTGTCTGGGGGACTCCAATACATACGGCTATGATCCCCGGTCATATTTCGGCTCCCGCTATCCCCGGAGCGTCCGCTGGACCGGCCGGCTGGAGAGCGCCGGCTGGCAGGTGTTCAACTGCGGGGAGAACGGCCTGTCCATCCCCCGGGAGTGGGAGCTGCCGGAGACGGCGGCGCTGATCCGGCGCTTTCTCCCCCTGGACGCCGTGACGGTGATGCTGGGCAGCAACGACCTGCTCTGCGGCGCGGCGGCGGAGGAGGCCGGCGCGCGGATGGAGCCGCTGCTGCGGTGCGCGGCGGACAGCGCCCCGGAGGCGGGGCTTTTGCTGATCGCCCCGCCGCCCATGGCGCCGGGGGAGTGGGTGCCCGACCCCAGTCTGACGGAGGAGTCCCGGCGGCTGGGGGCGGTATACCGGGCCCTGGCGGAAAAGCTGGGCGTCGCCTTTGCCGACGCGGGGGAGTGGGGCGCCGCCCTGGCCTATGACGGCGTCCACCTGCTGCCGGAGGGCCACGCCGCCTTCGCCCGGGGCGTGCTGCGGGCGCTGGAGGACCTGTCGGGGGGAAGGAGCGGAGGATGAACAGGGAGGAGCTGATACGCTACGCCCGGGACGTGTGCTCGGCGGAGCCGGAGTACCTGTGGCGGGATACGCCGGAGGCCTTCGTGCTGCGGCACGCCCACAACCGGAGGTGGTTCGCCGTGGTCATGTCCGTGGAGCGGCGGAAGCTGGGCCTGGACGGCGACGGGAAGACGGACCTGCTGGACGTGAAGTGCGGACCCCTGCTGGGCGGCTCCTTCATCGGGACGCCGGGGGTGGTGCCCGCCTGGCACATGAACAAAAGCCATTGGATCGGGGTGCTGCTGGACGGCACCGCGTCAGACGAGACGGTCCGGCAGCTGCTGGATATCAGCTGGGAGCTGACGAGAAAGAGATCCTGAACAGACGAAGCGGGCCGCCCCGACGGGGCGGCCCGCTGCTGTTTTCGGTTCTACCGGCAGCCCAGCTGCCAGAAGGCCACGGCACTGGCGGCGGCCACGTTCAGGGAGTCCACTCCGTGGGACATGGGGATGCGGACGGTATAGTCGCAATCGGCGATGGTGCCGTCGGTGAGGCCGTCTCCCTCGCTGCCCAGGACCACGGCCAGCTTTTCCTCCGCTGCCAGCCGGGGATCGTCAACGGAGAAGGAGTCCTCCCGCAGGGCCATGGCGGCGGTGCGGAAGCCCATCCGCCCCAGACGCTCCAGGCCGGGATGGGGCCAGTCGTGGGTCTCGCTGCCCAGGAAGGTCCAGGGGACCTGGAAGACGGTGCCCATGCTGACCCGGACGGACCGGCGGTACAGGGGGTCGCAGCAGGAGGGGGTCAGCAGCACCGCATCCATGTTCAGCGCGGCGGCGGAGCGGAAAACAGCCCCGATATTGGTGGGGTTCATCACGTTTTCCAGCACGGCGATCCGCCGGGCGCCGGCGCAGATCGCCTCCGCCTCCGGCAGGGGGCGGCGCCGCATGGCGCACAGGACGCCCCGGGTCAAAGGGAAGCCGGTGAGACGGGTAAGCACCGGGAGATCGGCGGTGTAAAGGAGAATATCCTCACAGCGTGCCACGACCTCCCGGGCGGCGCCCTCGATATGGCGGCCCTCCATCAGCAGCGACACGGGCTCATATCCGGCGTCCAGGGCCCGGAGGATGACGTTGGGACTCTCGGCGATGAACAGGGGCTGGGCCTTCTCGTCCCGGCCCTGGAGCTGACGCTCCGTAAGCCGGGCGTACACGTCCAGCTCCGGGGCGCTGAAATCGGTGATCTGAATGACGCGGGCCATGGCGCGCCTCCTTCCGAACGGTCTGCTCCCATTGTACACGGCGGCGGTTTTCTCCGCAAGGGGGAGTTTTTTCCGGTTGGGGATGGAAAACCGGGAGAAAAGGGGATATAATAGGCCAAAAGAGAGGAGGAGTGCCCCATGCGCATCGACCCCACACGCTATGCCGGCCGGCCGGCGGACACCCGCACGGCGGCGGAGGAGGCCATCTACGACAAGCTGGAGGAGCTGCGGATCCCCTTTGAGCGGGTGGACCACGAGCACGCGGACACCATGGAGGACTGTCTGCTGATCGAGTCCGTCCTGGGCGGGAGGATCTGCAAGAACCTGTTCCTGTGCAACCGCCAGCAGACGGCCTTTTATCTGCTGATGATGCCGGGGGACAAGCCCTTCAAGACCAAGTTCCTGTCGGCCCAGCTGGGCTGCGCCCGGCTGTCCTTCGCCGACGCCGACCATATGGCCCGGTATCTCCGCACCATCCCCGGCTCCGTGTCGGCGCTGGAGCTGCTGTTCGACACGGAGAACGCCGTGCAGCTGGTGATCGACCGGGATCTGCTGAAGGAGGAGACCGTCAGCGGCCATCCGGGATTGTCCGTGTCCACGGTGAAGATGGCCCGGGAGGATCTGCTGCGGTACGCGGAGGCGGTGGGCCACCCGCCGGTCTACGTGGACCTGCCGACGGAGGCGTGAAAAAGAGGATATAGGAAACGACCCCCGGAGGCGCTTCCCTGGGAAGCTCCCTCCGGGGGGATTTTTGCGCCGTTATCCCTTTTTCCGTTTTTCCCGGGTCCGGCGGTAGAGCTCCTCCACCGCCATGCGGGTGCGGGCGGCTACGTCCTTCTCCTTCGGGAAGCAGTAGTACAGCACGTCGCCGTCGCCGATGCAGATCACGTCGCCGATCTCGTACCAGTAGTAGTCGGAATAGACGCTGTAACAGGCGCCGGGGCCCTGGCGGTAGTCCAGCTTGCCGCCGCAGCCGGTGAGGCGGAAGCCCTCGGCGTCGTGGCGGAGGCGTCCGGCGCCCACCATGTAGATGGCCTTGTAGTCCACCATGAGGCCGATATCCACCTCCGTGTCCAGCAGGTAGGAGCCGGCGTCGATCTCGGCCGCCACCTGCCGCCGCTCCCAGGCGTACCAGTCGGGAACGTGGTCGAACCTGCCCTCGCCGGTCCGGCACACCAGCCGGCCCAGGGTGTCCAGCTCGTAGCTGGCGCCGCAGCTGCCGCAGGTGATGGCGGTGCCTCTGCCCTCCATCCGGCCGCGGGCCAGACAGTGGGGGCATTGGAACAGGATGCGGTTGAGACCGTCGGCCCGGAAGGGCTCGGTGATCTCGATATGGTTGTCCCGCTGCCAGGCGAAGTGGTCGAAGGTGAAGGCCGCGTCCAGCGCCGCGTCCAGCTCCGCCACGGACTTCTCCTTCAGGTCGGCCTCGCCGAAGAGCTGATACACGTCGGCGGACACGTCCACCTGCCGCTTCTGGAGGCAGTTGTAGAGGGGATCCCGGGTAAAGGCGCCGGCGGTCTTTACCATCACCACCGGCACGGCCATCCGCTTCAGCAGCACGCCCAGCCGCCGGGGCAGGGGGGTGGCGGTGCCGTCGAAGGAATAGCTGGCCTCCGGATAGAGCAGCACGTGGACGCCCAGGTCCCGGAGGGCATAGCGCATATCGCCCACCAGGGACACGTCCGTGACGAATTTCCGGGTGGGGATGCAGCCGACGGCGCGCATGAGGCCCTCCTTGCCCACGAAGCCGTCGCTGGTGCAGACGACGTCGTAGGGCTCGGAGCGGAAGATCCGGGAGACCATCTCCAGGTCGATGAAGCTGGAGTGGTTCATGAGGATCAGGCTGGGCCTGCCCACGATCTCCTCGGGCCGGCGGTCGGTCCAGGTGAAGTGGGTGGCCTTCAGATCCCCGGCGGCGATCAGCCGCACCAGGGCCCGCAGGGCCGGGTCGGGCCGGCGGGGCGGTCTGTGGGCCGGGCGGGGCAGGGCCATCACCTGCTCGTAGGGCAGGGGCTTGGTTTTGATTTTCACGCGAACACCTCCGGAGCGGACCGCGGATCGCCCGCCGCCGCTTTTCTCTCCGTTATTGTAACACGGAACGGAGAAAAAGAAAAGACGCTCCCTTGACGGCGGCGCGAAGGCGGGGGTAGAATAAAAAAGAAAAAATACGGAAAGGAGGGTGGACATATGCCGGCTCCCAACGGAAGGGGAATGGGCCCCCGGGGTTTTCTGACCGAGGAGGAGAAGAAAAACCAGCCCAAGATCACCGGCGCGCTGATCAAGCGGATCCTGTCCTACTTGAAGCCCTACTGGTTCCAGTTCCTGCTGGTGTTTGCGGCGATCCTGCTGTCCTCAGTGGTGGGCCTGCTGCCCAGCATCATCACCGGCCGGATCGTGGACGAGGCCCTGATGGGGAAGAACATGGCGCTGCTGATCCGGCTGCTGATCTACGCCTTCATTACCCTGGCCGCCTCCCAGATCATCGGCGTGCTGGAGAGCTACATCAACGCGTGGATCTCCCAGAAGATCATCTACGACATGAAGAACCAGATGTACGACCACCTCCAGCACATGCCCCACGCCTTTTTCACCTCGGAGAAGCAGGGCGACATCATCACCCGCATGAACACCGACATCAGCGGCGTCAGCTCCGTGATCTCCGGCACCCTCTCCAGTATCGTCAGCAATATCGCCGTGGTGGCCACCACCCTGGCCGCCCTGCTGAGCATGAGCTGGCGGCTGGCTCTGGTGGGCATCGTGGTGATCCCGCTGCTGATCCTGCCCACCCGCAGCGTGGGCCGGACCCGGTGGAAGATCCTCACCGACAGCCAGGCCAAGAACGACGAGATGAACCAGCTGGTCAACGAGACCCTGTCCGTCAGCGGCTCGCTGCTGGTGAAGCTGTTCACCCGGGAGCAGCGGGAGTACGACCGGTTCGTGAAGGTCAACGGCGAGGTCACCGAGCTGCAGCTGAAGGAGCAGCGCAGCGGCAAGTGGTTCCGGGTCATCATGGGCATGTTCACCCAGCTGGGCCCCCTGCTGATCTACTTCGCCGGCGGCTACTTCATCATCGCCAGGGCGGATTCGGCGCTGACCGTGGGCACCATCACCGCCACGGTGGCCCTGGTGAACCGGCTGTACCGGCCGGTGGAGTCCCTGCTGAACATCCACGTGGACTTCACCCGGTCCCTGGCCCTGTTCACCCGCATCTTCGACTACTTCGACATGGCCAATCCCATCACCTCGCCGGAGAACGGGCAGAAGCCTGACGTCACCGACGCGGATATCGTCTACGACCACGTGGCCTTCTCCTACAGCCCGGACAAGCCCCTGCTCACCGACATCGACTTCACGGTGCCCGGCGGGAAGATGTACGCCATCGTAGGCGGCTCCGGCTCCGGCAAGTCCACGGTGGTGAACCTGATCCCCCGGCTCTACGACGTGTGCGGCGGCGCCGTCCGCATCGGCGGCGTGGACGTGCGGGACTTCGACCTGGAATACCTGCGCCGGCAGATCGGCGTGGTGACCCAGGACACCTATCTCTTCAACGGCACCATCCGGGAGAACCTGCTCTACGCCAACGACAGCGCCACCGAGGAGGACATGGAGCGGGCCATCGCCATCGCCAATCTCCAGGACTTCATCGCCGCCCAGCCGGACGGATACGACACCGTGGTGGGCAACCGGGGCCTCAAGCTCTCCGGCGGCGAGAAGCAGCGCCTGTCCATCGCCCGGGTGATCCTGAAGGATCCCAGGATCCTGATCCTGGACGAGGCCACCTCGGCCCTGGACTCCATCTCCGAGAGCGCCATCCAGGACGCGCTGGAGGTGCTGATGGAGGGGCGGACCAGCATCGTCATCGCCCACCGGCTCTCCACCATCCTGAAGGCCGACCGGATCCGGGTGATCCGGCACGGCGTCATCGCCTA
>JAEEGF011299840.1_pt1 | contig 18981 bp, 13 predicted proteins | sample 9134171 | NCBI WGS metagenome assembly JAEEGF01 (sample SAMN16246542, study PRJNA631951) | gut metagenome | biome: gut microbiome; feature: rumen; material: AP-attached | host: Bos | place: Iran: Karaj | collected 2018-10
AAGAACCTGACGCTGGGCATTGATGCCGACTTGCAGGCGCTGGGCGAAAGACTGATGGAGGGAAAAATCGGCTCCATTGTGGCCATCGAACCATCGACGGGCGAGGTGCTCTGTATGGTGTCGTCGCCATCGTACGACCCCCGCATGATGGTAGGCCGCCAGCGTTCGAAGAGTCATCACCAACTGAGCCAGAACGTGTGGAAACCGCTGCTGAACAGAAGTATCATGGGTCAGTATCCGCCAGGATCGACGTTCAAGACCACACAGGGTCTGACGTTTATGACCGAGGGCATCCTGCACCCCACGCATACCGCCTATCCGTGCGGACACGGTTTCAACTACAAAGGCTTGCATGTAGGCTGTCACGGCCACGCCTCGCCACTGCCACTGGTGCCTGCACTGTCGACATCGTGTAACGGTTATTTCTGCTGGGGACTATACTACATGATTAACCAGAACATCTCGAAATACGGATCCGTGCAGAAGGCGATGGACAAGTGGCGCGACTACATGGTGTCGATGGGATTCGGCTATAAGCTGGGTATCGACCTGCCTGGCGAGAAGCGAGGACTCATTCCCAATTCCAAATTCTACGATAAGGCCTATAAAGGCTCGTGGAACGGACTGACCATCATTTCGATAGCCATCGGACAGGGCGAGGTCAATGCCACGCCGCTGCAGATTGCCAATCTGGGAGCGACGATAGCCAACAGAGGATGGTTTATTACGCCCCATGTGGTGAAGCAAGTACAAGGCGAGAAACTGGACACGACATACACCAACCGCCGCCACACGATGGCGAAGCGCGAGGCCTACGACTACGTGGTGCAGGGCATGAGGGCATCGGCCACGGGTGGCACGTGTAAGGCGCTGGCACACTACGATTTCATGGCGTGCGGCAAGACGGGTACGGCCCAGAACCGTGGTCACGACCACTCGGTGTTCATGGGTTTTGCACCCATGGACAAACCCAAGATTGCCGTTGCCGTATACGTCGAGAACGGTGGTTGGGGAGCCACATACGGCGTTCCCTTAGGCGGACTGATCATGGAACAGTATATTAACGGAAAACTTTCGGAAGCCTCGCAGAAGAAGGCCGATGAATTCCAGCACAGACATATTTCGTATGGCACAACGAGTAGGTAAACAACAAAGCGTTCTGAAGAGCATAGACTGGTGGACGATAGCCATCTATATTGCCCTGCTCAGCTTCGGATGGCTCAGCGTCTGCGGCGCCAGCTATTCGTATGGCGAGACGGATATCTTCAGCCTGTCGACACGTTCTGGTATGCAGATAGTGTGGATAGGTACCAGTATCGTGCTGGGCTTTGTCATCGTCATGCTTGACGACCGATTCTACGACACCTTCGCATATATCATCTATGCCCTGTTGCTGCTACTGCTCTTTGCGACGATATTCAATCCGCACAGCATCAAGGGCTCCCGATCGTGGCTCGTACTGGGCCCCCTGCGACTGCAACCGGCGGAGTTTGCCAAATTCGCCACAGCGCTGGCACTGGCCAAATTCATGTCGGCGTACGGCTATAACATCAATCAGCTGAAGCATTTTGCCGTCACGCTGGCGCTCATCCTGATGCCGATGGTGTGCATCGTGCTGCAACGCGAAACGGGTTCTGCACTGGTCTATGCGGCGTTCTTCCTGATGTTCTATCGCGAAGGAATGCCTGGTTCTATCCTCTTTACGGGAGTGGCCATGGTGGTTTATTTCGTGGTGGGCATCCGCTTTGCCGATGTGCACATAGGCGTCACAGACGCGACGAGCGTGGGGAAACTGGCCGTCATGATGCTGATACAGCTCTTTTCCATTGGCATGGTATGGGTATACTGTAACCAACGGACAGCCATACGGATGCTGCTGTATTACCTGGGTGTCACGCTGGTCTCGCTGGTGTTGCTGAAGGTGTCGTTCGACATTGTTTACATCCAAATAGCGACGACGCTCATCCTGGTAGGCTACTGCATCTGGGAAGGATTGGGGTCGCGCATCCGCTCGTATTTCTTCATCGCCCTGTTTGCCATGGGTTCGGTGGGTTTCTTCCATGGAGCCGATTTCATTCTGCAGAACGTCATGGAGCCCCACCAGCGCTCGCGTATCAACGTGCTGCTGGGACTGGACGAGGACCTGCGTGGTGCAGGCTATAACGTGCACCAGTCGGAGATTGCCATCGGATCGGGAGGTCTCGAGGGAAAGGGCTTCCTGAATGGTACTCAGACGAAACTGAAGTTCGTGCCTGAGCAGGACACAGATTTCATCTTCTGTACCGTAGGCGAAGAAGAGGGATTCCTGGGTTCTGCCGCTGTGTTGCTGTTGTTCCTGGCATTGATATTAAGGCTTATCTACTTGTCGGAACGACAACCGCTGCGCTTTAGCCGAGTCTATGGCTATTGTGTGGTGTCCATCTTCCTGTTCCATGTCTTTATCAATGTGGGCATGGTGCTGGGACTGACGCCTGTCATTGGTATTCCCCTGCCGTTCTTCAGCTACGGAGGATCGTCGCTCTGGGGATTTACGTTCCTGCTGTTTATCTTCCTGCGTCTTGACGCAAGCCGTAACCTGATGCGTTCTTAAACGGTCAGTTGTTACGGGCCATTCGCAACCCGATGTCAGAGATGCCGGGCAGAATGTCGCGTTTCATGTCGTGACGCACTTTCACATTGATCTCGTCGCCCTCCTCAAGCGCCAGCGTAGCCAGCCGGAACTGGTATTGAAGATGGCTCACACCGTTTCCCTTGGCATTGCCTTTCTCGTTGATAAGGTTACAGACCAGGGTGTCGACACGCAGCATCTGTCCCGCTTTGCCATGCTGCTCGACAATCAGGTTCAGACCAGTAAACGGATATTCGCCACTGATGCGCAGTCCGATTTCCTGCACATAGGTTCCTGATGCCGACAAGGGACCTAAGGCAAACGAAAGGGTGTCGTTCTTGTCCCAGCCCATCAGCGGCGTCTGCTCATAGTGATAGTAGACGGTCTTTTGTTGGCAGGCCGTCATCAGCACACAGCATAATGCCAGTGACATTATATATAAGGTACGCTTACTGTTTGCCATCTTTGGGAGGGGCAGGCTTTCTGGGCTTCTTCTTTTTCTTCTTCTTGGCACGGTCGAAGCGGGCAATATTCTCCTGTGTGGCCAGGTCGATGGGACCCTGGGGAACCTTCTTGCCGCCATCGTCCAGCAGCGACACGGGTTTCTCGCCTTTGCGGTTCATGTCGATAATCTGCTTGGCGCGCTGAGCCGTGATAGTCTCCAGATTGGCAGCGATGTTCTTGTCGGTAGAGTAGGTAATCAGTCCGGCCAGAATGTCGGCCTTGAAATAGTAGTAGTCGGAATCCTGCGTCTGTAGCACGACTTCCTTGGAAGGCAGTTTTCTGCTGGCTTCCACGTAGTCGTCGACCTCGTAGTTCAGACAGCATTTCAGCTTGGCACACATGCCTGCCAGCTTCTGGGGGTTCAGCGAGATGTCCTGGATACGTGCTGACGATGTACCTACCGAAACGAAATTCTTCATCCACGTGGCGCAGCACAATTCGCGTCCGCAAGGTCCTGTGCCGCCAATCAGACCAGCCTCCTGACGGGCCCCGATCTGCTTCATCTCGACGCGGATGTGGAAGGCTGCTGCCAAATCCTTGATGAGCTGTCGGAAGTCGACACGCTCGTCGGCAATATAATAGAAAATGGCTTTCTGGCCGTCGCCCTGATATTCCACGTCGCCAATCTTCATCTTCAGGCCCAGATTCTTGGCAATCTGACGGCTCTCGATCATCGTCGAGTGCTCGCGCTGCTTGGATTCCTTGTATTTCTCGATGTCCATGGGACGAGCCAGACGATAGATGCGGCGAATGTCGTCGGCACTCTTCAGATTGGCTTTCTTAATCTGCAAGTGCACCAAGCGGCCCGTAAGTGTCACCACACCGATGTCGTGACCAGGATTGGCTTCTACTGCAACGATGTCTCCCTTGTGCAAGGGCAGGTTGTTCACGTTGTGGTAGTATCCCTTGCGGGTGTGCTTGAACTGCACCTCCACCAGGTCGGTAGTATCGGCATTGCCTGGCACATCGGCCAGCCAGTCGTAAGTATTCAGCTGACGATCCTGACGGCCTATACCGTATTTGCAGAGACCTCGGTCGCAGCCAGTCTTTATTTCGTAATCTTTCACTTTATCCATGTTTTTTCGTTATTTTGTTATTTCGATGTTCCTTATTTTTGAATCAGCAGCACAATCATCTTCAGCGCCAGGTCGTAGAACACAATCTTGGCGTTGGCATTCTGGCCGATGTCGCGGATGGCTCTGTTGATGAGGTCGCTGATGGGCAGGATGTTGGCCTCGTTGATGAAACGGGCGAAGTTGTGTGCGAAGGCTTCCTCGCGCTGCGTCATGTAGCACAGTTCTTCCTGCTGGAAGTTATACATGAAGTTCTCGCGAATCAGCCGCAGGGAATAGTCCAGGAATCGTTTCTGCTTCTCACGCCCCATAGCACCCATGCGCTCCGACCACGTCTTCAGGTCCTTGACCTTGCGCTGATAGGCCAGTCGCATCAGCGTTTGGAACATGTCCAAAAACAGCTCGTTCTCTGAGTCTGCACTCAGCATTTCCAACGCCTTCAGCCAGTTGCCGTTTGCCATGCGGCTGATGCGCTGGGCAACATCCTCTGTCAGGCCGCGCTTCTCCATCAGTGCCTGGCGTACATCGTCGTCGGCAATCTTCTTGACATCGATGCGCTGCACGCGACTGCGGATGGTCTCCAACAGCTTGTCGGGCTCCTCGCACACCATGATGAATACCGTCTGCGAAGGCGGCTCCTCCAGCAGTTTCAGAATCTTGTTGGCACACTCGATGTTCATGCGCTCGGGCAACCAGATCACACTTACCTTATAACCTCCCTGGCTCGACTTCAGCGATAGCTTGCGAATCAGATCGTCGCTCTCGCCGGCAGTAATGATGGCCTGCTGGTTCTCGCCACCCATCATTTCCAGCCATTCGTTCATTGTGAAGAACGGTCCCCCCATGATGAGCTCATGCCATTCGCGGGCAAAGTCGTCGCTCACCGGTTTGTGGTCGCTGCTCATCGAGGGCAGCTTGATGGTGGGGTAGGTGAAGTGCAGGTCGGGGTGCTCCAACTTACGTAGCATCGCCTCGTCGTTGGCTGTGCGGCTTAACAGCTGGATGGCAAAACCAAGTGCCAACGCCAGCTTGCCACAACCCGTCGGACCACAGAGCATAAGGGCATGGGGCAAACGGTCCTCACTGACCATCTGCTGCAAGCGCTGACGCACTTCTTGTTGTCCTATTACTTGCTCAAAAGCCATTTTCTGTGCAAAATTAGTTAAAAAGTGTGGTATTTGCAAGATATTTTCAAAGAAAAGCGTTACTTTTGTAATCTGTTAACGAAAACTAACTAAAATCATAGGATATGAAACAACCAGAAACAGGCAGTAGTGCCTATCTTATCAGTATCGTCATGGTCGCCGTGTTGGGAGGTCTTCTCTTCGGATACGACACCGCAGTTATCTCAGGAGCAGAAAAAGGTCTGCAGGCTTTCTTCAAAGAGGCTGGCGACTTTAACTACACAGACGGATGGCACGGATTCACCTCATCATCGGCACTTATCGGCTGTATCATCGGTTCGGCCCTCTCTGGCTTCCTGGCCACAAACCTTGGACGTAAGAAGTCGCTCATCATTGCAGGTTTGCTTTTCTTCATCTCTGCGTTGGGATCAATGGAACCTGAGTTTATGTTCTTCGAGCATGGCACTCCTACCTACTCGCTGCTCATCATGTTCAACTTCTACCGCGTCATCGGTGGTATTGGTGTAGGACTGGCATCGGCCATCTGCCCCATGTACATCAGTGAGGTGGCACCGTCCAGCATCCGAGGCATGCTCGTGTCGTGGAACCAGTTTGCCATCATCTTCGGTCAGCTGGTGGTATACTTTGTCAATTTCTTTATTCTGGGCGACCACATCCAGCCCCTCGTCGAGGAGATGGGTAAGGGCCTTGCTGCTATCAACCCCGCCGCACAATGGACGGTGACGACAGGTTGGCGCTATATGTTCGGAAGTGAGGCTGTGCCCGCAGGACTCTTCGCCCTGCTGATCTGCTTCGTGCCCGAGACTCCGCGTTATCTGGTTTCTGTAGGTCAGGACGACAAAGCCCTCCGCATTCTGCAGAAGATCAATGGTGAGGAGCGTGGTGCCTATGTGCTGCAGCGCATCAAGGAGACCATCACCATCAAGATAGAGCCTATTATGACCTACGGTGCCATGTGCATCTTCGTGGGTATCATGCTCAGCGTTTTCCAGCAGGCAGTAGGTATCAATGCCGTGCTGTACTATGCACCACGTATCTTCGGCGATATGGGTATGGACAACCCGATGATGATTACCGTCTTCATGGGCTTCATCAATATCCTCTTCACGATGGTGGCCATCTTCACCGTCGAGCGCTTGGGCCGCAAGCCGCTGCTCATCTGGGGTTCACTGGGAATGGCACTCGGTGCCTTTGGTGTGGCCGTTACCTTCGGCAAGGCTGGACTGGAGCTTGTCACCGCCGTTAGCATCATGGTCTATTCGGCATCGTTCATGTTCTCGTGGGGTCCCATCTGCTGGGTGCTCATTGCCGAGATCTTCCCCAACACCATTCGTGGTCAGGCAGTAGCTGTGGCTGTAGCCTTCCAGTGGATTTTCAACTTCATCGTCTCGTCAACCTTCGTGCCGATGTTCAATATGCAGCTCACCGAGGGCGACGACTTCGGCCACTGGTTCACCTATGGACTGTACGGTTGCATCTGTGTCATTGCCGCCATCTTCGTCTGGCGACTCGTTCCTGAAACCAAGGGCAAGACCCTCGAGGATATGAGTAAGCTCTGGAAGTGGAAGGGTTACGATGCTGTCAACCGCCTTGAGAAGGTGTTCGAATAACCCCTTTGTATTCATTTTAACACGTAAATAGCAATGAAAAGAATTCTTGTAGCTGAAGACAACGACAGCAATTACATTCTGATGAACTATATTCTGAAGAAGCACTACGAATACTTCCGTGCCCGTAATGGGCAGGAAGCCGTAGAGCTGGCAGAAACCGAGAAGCCCGACCTGATTCTGATGGATCTGAAGATGCCCGTGATGGATGGTCTTGAGGCTACGCGTCTGATTAAGGCCAAGACGCCCGACCTGCCTATCATCGCGTTGACAGCCAATGCCTTCGACAGTGACCGCCACGCTGCGCTGGAAGCAGGCTGCGACGATTTCCTCTCGAAACCCGTCAATGCCGATAGGTGTATTCAGACCATTGCAAAGCTCATTGGTGAATGAAACCACAGAAAGTCATTCTCTCTACCAATCTACAGCAATCGCTCAACGAGGCGATTGCTGCATGCAAATATGACGTGCTGTTTGTTCTCGTCGACGAGACAACGGAGCGCCTTTGTCTGCCTGTCGTGGCCGATTTCGAGTGCATGCAGGCTGCCCAGCGCATCGTCATCAAGGATACGGATACGAACAAAACCCTCGAGTCCGTTGCCCATGTATGGTCTGAATTGCAGCGCCTGGGTGCTACGCGCCATTCGCTGATGATTAATCTGGGCGGAGGCATGGTGACCGACTTGGGAGGTTTTGCGGCATCAACTTTCAAGCGCGGCATTCAGTACATCAATATCCCCACGACGCTACTCTCGATGGTCGACGCCTCGGTAGGCGGAAAGACGGGATTCAACTTCGGAGGCCTGAAGAACGAGATTGGTGTATTCAACAACGCCAGTTCCGTCATCCTCGATGCGACATTCCTCCGTACGATGGACCACGAGAACCTGCTTAGCGGCTATGCCGAAATGCTGAAGCACGCACTCATCTCGAACGATGCCATGTGGGCGGAGCTGCTGAATTTCTCACCTCTCACCTCTGACCTCTCACGTCTCAACCAGATGGTGGCCGAGAGCGTAGCCGTCAAACAGCGCATCGTCACGGAAGACCCCACCGAACAGGGCATTCGCAAGGCCCTCAACCTCGGACATACCGCAGGTCACGCCTTCGAGTCGCTGGCCCTCGAACGCAAGCCCATTCTTCATGGCTATGCGGTGGCCTACGGACTCATCGTCGAGCTCTATCTGTGTTGCGTGAAGCTGGGCTTCCCTCAGGACAAGATGCGCCAGACCGTTTCGTTCATCAAGGAGCACTACGGCCGCATGGCTGTCACCTGCGACGACTATCCCCACCTGATAGCCCTCATGCATCACGACAAGAAGAATACGGGGCGCGACATCAATTTCACCCTGTTGGGCGATATTGGCGACATCCGCATCAATCAGACAGCCTCCGAAGAAGATATCATGGAGGCGCTGGATTTTTATCGCGAGTGCTAAAGCAACGAGGGACCTTCCGACGAGGGCCCCTTCTTTTTTTAGAACGGATAGCCGATGGCGAAGTGCAGCGTGTGGTTGCCCTTGAAACCGTCGATATTAAAATATCCGGACTTTTCTGTGTCGTACGGAACATGTAGTGCCAAGCCCCAATCGAGACGCAGCACGAGGAACCCCAAGTCATAACGGATACCAGCACCCGTTCCTAGAGCAAGTTCGTTGAGGAAGTTACTCAGACGCAAACGGCCTCTCTCGAAGATCTTGTCAAAAGACTCATCACCTCCAAAGGTCGCGTCAGTATACCACACATTACCTGCATCGAGGAATACTGCTCCGTAGAGGTTGCCGAACAGTTGACGACGGTATTCCAAATTCGTCACGAATTTCGCGTTACCATTTTGGAATATGTAACCATAAGTCGTGTTATCGAGGTTAGGGAAGGCACCGGGACCAACACCGCGAACAGAGAAGGCACGAATGCTGTTGGCACCACCCGCATAGAACATCTCCGTCATAGGCACCCAGTTGCTATTACCATAAGGGTGGATGTAGCCGACATTGAGATGGGCCACAAGCGACGACTTGCTGTCCAGCGTCCACGTCTTGGTGAAGTCAGTCTCAATCTTCAGGAATTGGGAGTAGGGATTCTTGAAGAGTTTCTTGTCTTTCTCGTTCCACGAGTCGCCTTTCACCAGATAAGCCAGCGACACGAGATTGCCGGACTCTGCCAGTGTCGTCTCCCAGCGGATGGGGTGTAACAAGCCCGATGGTGAAGTATAAGTGTAAGTATAGCGCATCTCGGGCGTGAAATAGTCCTCCATCGATGCCAGCAGGTACGGATTCTTCAGCATGATAGTGTCAAAGGCATCGGTTTTGCTGTTCATGAACTGGTACTTCACCGTCAGCGGCGAGAATTCGTGTGTGCTCTGTGCCGACGTCTTCCAGCGGTAGGTCCATTCGCCCGACACCACGTGCATCTTGTAGTAGCTCGGACGGTAGATGACGTCCGTCGAAGCCTTGGCCAGTGTGGTGGGCGTCGTGTAGAACCGCCTCCTTCGGATGATGTTACCCTGCTTGTCGCGCCGCACGCGGTTTCCGCCAAAGAACGGTGCAATGATACGTGGGAATTCTATCGACGCATCGGCACCGTATTCGTAGTTGTTCATTGTCGAGCCGCCATGTGTCGACCACTCGTACGAGCCGTGAATGTTGATGTCGATGAGTTCTCCCCCTCGGAAGGCATTTCTGCGGGTGACACCCATGCGCAGCTCAGGACCCATTCGTCCGATGGTCCGTACATTGAAATTACCTTCGATGTAGTGGTCCCAGGGCTTGTCGAACACACAGTTCAGCGTCAGGTCCAGCGTGTCGCACGCGGCAGTGGTATCACGGGGCGTAAACGTAAAGTCCGTCATCGAGAACAGTCCCATGGCGTTGATTTTGGCGACGGACTGCTGGTAGTTGTCGTAGCTGAACAGCTGGCGTGGGCGCAGCTTCATGTCGGCCATCAGCACACGGGTACGGATGGGCGGCTTCTTGCCCGAGAAGCGTACGGTGAAGAAACGCCCGCGGATGGAGTCCGTCGGTTGTTCCATCATGGTTTTCTTCATGTTGATGTTGACGCGTCCGATATACCACTTGTGCGTAGCTTCCACGGGGATGTCCTTGGCCATGCGCAACTGCAACTGGGCCTTGCCGTCGACTACAAAGGTGTCTGCCAGAAACGAGGCGTAGTTGGGCTGGTAATAGTAGAATCCGTTGTTGCGCAGCAGGGTGCTGATGCGCTGTCGCTCGGCATCCAGACGGCTCACCACGAAGGGGTCGCCCTTGTGGATGGTGGCTTCGTCCAGCGTGGCCCGTATCAGGGTGTCAGCGTCAGCGGGGAAGTCGAAATAGCCGATGCTGTCCAGCCGGTAGAGTCGTCCCGGATGCACGTCGTAGGCTATCTTGGCCGTCTTGGGGTTCTTCTGCTGGATGATGTCGTAGCCCACCTGTCCGTTGAAGTATCCGTTGTTGCGCAGCACGCCCTGTGCCACCTGTGCCCTCAGTTCCGGATTCACCCACGACATCAGCACGGGCTGTTTGCCCAGGTTCTTGGTCATCCATTTGGCAAACTTCGAATCCTTGTCGTGATACTTGTTCCACACCGATACGCGCCACGAGAACGGCAGCCGGTAGTAGCTGCTGCCGAAGATGGCACCGTTGGGGGCTGTGGCCAGTGCTGCCTCCACCTCTTCCTGCGTCTGGGCGAAATCCTCGTGCTTCACGCTGTCGTCGTAGGTAATGGCTTTCAGGCCTGTGAACAGCTGGTCGCCCTCAGGAATGTTCTTCGTCATCGAACACGAGACGAGGAACAGCACGCAGAACAGGTATATGCTATTTCTTTTCATCGGTCGTCTGTTTGATAGAGTCGTTAGGCGCGGTGGGCTTCTGGCGCGGACCCTGCGGCATAGCCGGCGTGGGGTCTTTCAGTCGGAAGATGTCCCAGAACGATTGCAGCGAGCGGCGCCACGTGAATCCGCCGCCATACTTCTGCGTATAGCCGTCCAGCCAGTCGTAGCTGTTGTTTTGGTAGAACAGCGTGACAAACTTGTTGGCCGTCTGGTCCAGGCGGTACTCCAGCGACACGTTGTCGAAGAACGAGTTGTTCCTTTGTTGCAGTTCGGCGCCTGTCGACACCTTGCCGCCTACCGTAATTTTCAGGCGGTTGTTCATGAATCGCTTGGCAAACTTGAACGAATAGTCGGTGTGCATGTTGCCTGCCGCATCCGTCGTCTTGTCCATACCCATCGACAGGTCCAGCGTGCGCAGTGCATTACCCGTAATATTGTTGATCTCGCTGCTTAGGAACGCGTTCAGGGCGTTGTTCATCGAGAATGCGCCCGTATTGCCGTCAGCCAGATACATGCCCGTGGTGAGCAGCGTCACTGCCAGCTTGCCGCGCTGTTCGGTACCCATGGCCTGCAGCTCGCTGTGCAGTTCCATGTCCTCGGGGGCGTCGAGTGTGAACTCCAGTCCCATGTCGTTCAGCGTGCGTGTAATCTTCACGCCGCAGTCGAAGTCCACGCTGCGTCCTACACCGCTGGACCCTGCTACCGTCGCCTTCGTGCGCTCGGTGGCGGTGATGTTCAGCGTGGGGTTCATCGGGTCGCCCGTAAATTCAATGTACGAGCCGTCCTGGATGTTAAACGTCTTCAGCGGAATGACGGGCAGCGAGTACTTCATCTCGCCGTTCGACAGCGTATAGCGGCCACGCAGCTGCAGGTTGTCGGCAGGGGTATACTGCATGCGCAGCGTGCCGCCTCCCGTCAGGTCGATGTAGTTCGAGTGGTCGGTATTCAGATAGGCCATCACGTGGGCACCCTTCGAAACGTCGATGGTCATGTCCATCTGGAAACCGTTCAGTGCCGGACGCTCGACGACAATCTGCGTGGTGTCGCTGAAGTCGGTGAATTTCACCAGTTCGTTCAGCTGGTTGTCAGTCGTCAGCGGCGTGTCGCGCAGCACGTAGCTCATATCCGTCGAACCCAGCACGTCCAGACGTCCGCGCATCGACAGGTTGTCCATCGGACCGCTCATGCGGGCAAACATGTTGACGAAGGCCTTACCGTAGGCGATGCTCTTCGGATTCTCCTCGGCACCGATAATCTGGAAGTCGCGGGCCTGCATGCGCAGGTTCACCATCATCTTGTCCAGGGTGCTGAAGTCCACGTAGCCCTGAATGTTCAGCGGGTTGTTGTTGTAGGCGTAGACGGTGAAGTTCTCCAGCAACAGCTTCGAGTCCTGGATGCGCACGGGGTCGTTGTCGAACCGCAGCTTCACACCGTAGGGGATGCTCTCCAGATACGACTCCTCCAGATAGACTTCTCCGTCCACCTGGGGTTTCTTGTTGGTTCCCTTGATGGTCAGCTCGCCCTCGCCATAGCCCTGGAATCCGAACAGCTGGTCGGGAATGAAACCGTTGGCCAGCGACAGCGGCAGGTGGTCCATCACGAAGCGGGCGTCGATGCGTCCGTTCTCCTTATTATAATAGGTACCCGTCAGCAGACCTATCTCCACGTCGTCCTTCATCAGGCGCGCCTCGACGGCATGGGCGTCGTCCTCCTTCTGCAGGTACACCAGCTCGGTGCTGACGTTGCCGATGGGGCTATGCTCGTAGGTCATGTCCTTCACCGACATGTCACTGACTATCGAGAAGTGCCCGCCGGCATCCTGAATGACGTGGTAGTCGCCATTCAGCGTTCCCGTCATCTGCGGCAGGTAGTAGGGCAGCACCGAGCTCACCTCGCCCAGATTCAGCTTGTTCAGCGATATGGTGATGTCCTGCAGGGCTGTGGGGTCGCTGTCTTCCGAGTATATCTTCACACCCGTGCCGTCGTCGGCTATCAGGTCTATCTTCGTCCTCACGCGGTTGTTGCGTCCCAGCAGCACGTAGTTGTCCTTGTTCAGGTTGAATTCCTTGTATCCGATGGTAGGCCGTTCGGGCACCAGGTGCAGGCTGATGCCGCTGTCCACCATTTCCGCCTTCGCACCCAGACGGATGCCCAGCCGGTTGTTGGCGTCATAGTAGCGCAGTCCCATCGTCGCGCCGCGTTCCTGGAACAGTCCGTCGAACAGCGCGTTGAACACAAACTGCGGGTTCTTTTTGTTGTTTCTGACCTGTCCTTGGAACGACAGGTGTTCCTTCCGTTGTGTCAGACTGAAGTTGATGGTGTCCAGCCGCATGTCGCTCATCGTCAGCGCATGCACGTAGCCCTTGCCGTTGATGCCCTCTTCAGGCGAAGTCTGCATGTTGAACAGCAGCGTCTTGAAGTCGATGCCCTGACTGGTGTTCAACAGTGTGATGATAGGGTTGTCGCGCTGGCTCTCGACGTGCATCTTCATCTTGGGCAGCAGTCGTCTGATGGCCGTCTGGTCGATGATGCGGTTGTTGAATTGCTCAGCGACGGAATCGCTGAGAACGCTGATGCGTTTCATCAGCCGTTCGTAGTCGCCGCTGGCATCCAGCTTCACGATGAAGTCGCCGCTCTGTGCCCTGAGATAGGTGGTGTCGGGGCGTGCCTTCACCAGCAGTCCGATGTCGCCCGGACGGAAGATGTGGCTCGAGTCGCTGATGGTCAGGTCGTTGAATAGTCCGCTCACCATGTGGTTCAGCTTCATGTCGCTGTTCAGGTCGACGTGTCCGCAGAATCCGATGGTCAGCGGGTCCTCCGTCAGCCCCATGTTGTAGAAGTCCATCTCGCGGATGTCGGCTGTCAGCGTACCGTCTATCTGCTGTTTCTTCATCAGCGCGTCGATGGTCAACACGCCCTTCATCAGCTCGTTGTCGCTGCTGATGTCGGCATAGGCCCGTCCGTCCTTCACGTCAGCATGTGCCGTCAGGTTGTCCAGGTTCCAGTGGCCGTACCCCAGGTGGTGTATCTTTGCGTCAGCGTGCAGCGTGGTGCGTGGCGAGAAGAGGTCCGTGCCCTGTCCCTTGGCGCTGATGTCGGCAGTGACGGTGTATAGCGAGTCGTGGGGCATGAAGTGGTGCAGGTTCAGCTTGTTCACCTGGGCCGTCACGTCGTAACGCATCGCGTCGGCATTCAGCGAGCCCTTGGCTTTCACCGTACCGCCGCCCTCGCTCAGTGTCACGTCGCCGCTATAGTCGCTGCCGTTGGCTTTCACCCGTCCTGCTGCCCGCATGCCGCTGGGTATGCGGTAGTTGCGCTGCACGTCGCGGGGCATTCCTGCCATCACGAAGTTCAAGTTCTGCGTCTGGGCGTCGAAGGTCACGTCGGCCCGCAGGCGCTTCAGGTCGTTCAGGTTCGCCACGAATCCGTCAGCCTTGGCGGCAAAGGCCGTAGGCAACTCCACGTCCAGCCCCGAGAATTCCATGTATTCCATATTGCCGTTGACGATGCCCTTCGCCTTCAGCGGGTACATCGGCCAGCGTTCCTGCATGCCTTTGGGCAGTGCCGTCAGGAAGGGCATCAGGTCCTGCCTGCCCAGCTGGGCATCCATCTTCAGGCGCATTTTGCCGGGATTGATCGAGTCTGTCAGCGACAGGGGCATGTCCAGCTCCACCATCAGGTCGCTGTCGGGTGTCTTCAGCTGGAATCGCGGCACGCTGATGCTGTCGTTCACCATCGTGATGGGTCCTGCGTGCAGGGCCAGCTGTGGCATGTCGATGTCGTTATATCGCAGCGCGCCGTCCGTCCAGCTCACGCTGCCCACGCTGTATTTCGGCGTTCCCAGGTCGGCCGTCAGTTCCGTCACCTTCAGCTCACCCATGTGGGCGTCGACATTCGTCGAGTCGCCTGCCAGGTGCAGTGCCAGGTGGCTTTGCACAATGCTCACGCTGTCGGCTCGTATCACCCACAGCGTCTTCGTCGTTGTCGTGTCTTCCGGCACCGAGTCGCGCAGCTGCACATCCAGCCGTGCGCGCTCCAGCCGTGCACCGTTCACCTCCACCTCCTGCTTGTCCAGGTCGATGCCCTTGCTCGTCAGGAAGAGCCGTGCGAAGTCGCCCTTTACGCAGGCGGCATCCACGAATCCGTTGGTGTTCAGCTTGGTGTTCGTGATCTCCAGTTCGTTGATAATCACTTTTTTCTCCAGCAGGGGCCACAGCTGCACGTCCACCGTCATGTGCTCCATGTCGGCAATGGTGTCGCCCTCGTGTATCATTTTGAAGTCGTCAACGGCCAGGTCCAGGGGGAATGCCAGGTTCACGTGGCCCACGCTGATCTGCATGCCGGTCTTCTCGGAGGCTATCTCGGCCACCTTGTCCACCGCCCAGTTCTGCACGGGGGGCAGATACAGCAGCACCGTCAGCACCACAAACAGCACCAACGGCGTCAGCAATATGCCCAATATCCACCAGAACGTCTTCTTCATCTTTGAACTATTAACTTCGACCCCCCTCCGTCTCCCCCAAGGGGGAGTGACCTGAAGCCTCCCCTTGGGGAGGTTTGGTGGGGGTCTCTGCTTTTTGCCATAGCTTGTCCTCCGGCAACGGAGCCTCCACGCAGATGGGCTCTTTCGACACCGGGTGCACGAATTCCACCCTGCGGGCCAGCAGCGATATGCTGCCGTCGGGGTTCGAACGCCGCGCACCGTATTTCAAGTCGCCCTTGATGGGGTGACCTATCGCCGACAGCTGACAGCGAATCTGGTGGTGGCGACCCGTCATCAGGTTCACCTCCAACAGCTCGTAGCGGTCCGTATGGCCTATCACGCGGTATTTCAGCATCGCCTTCTTCGATCCCGGCACCTCCCGGTCGTAGGCGTAGCTCTTGTTCTGCTTCTCGTTGCGCGTCAGCCAGTGCTCCACCACCTGCCACTCGCCAGTACTATTTTCGGGGATACAATCGGATACCTTTCTCCCTCCCTTTGGGAGGGTTGGGGTAGGCTCTTCCACCAGCGCCCAATACGTCTTATGCACCTCGCCCTTGCGGAACATCTCGTTCAGTCGCGTCAGCGCCTTCGACGTACGCGCGAACACCACCAACCCGCTGACAGGGCGGTCCAGCCGGTGCACCACACCCAGGAACACAGCACCCGGTTTCTGGTACTTTTCCTTGATGTACGCCTTCACCGTTTCCGACAGCGGCTCGTCGCCCGTCTTGTCGCCCTGCACAATCTCGCCGCTCCGTTTAGCGACGATAATCACGTGGTTGTCCTCGTAGATAATCTCCATACAATCTGCAAAGATACACATTACAAAGGAAAAAGCCAAATTTATTTTTGTTTTTTACCCATTTTTCATTACCTTTGCAGCCATAAAACCAACGAACCAATCAAGAATGATATGAAATTTGCATGCTTCATCTGCCTGTTATTTGTCGTTTCTTGTGGTCATCAGCCGCAAGCAGTCCAAAAAGAAACCTTTGCCGAGAACGCAGAGCGGCATCTGCCCATGGTCATAGATGTTTTCTATCCCCAGGCTCCCAATTCCAAGCCCGAAATCACTGACGCGAAAACATTATATACCGACGATTCACTCCACATCGCATCCTTCGTCATGAAGTATCAGAATGCTCTGGGAGTCCACGCAACCGATACTTTTCAGTACGTTTTTGGCCTCCACCGAGACGCCTCCTATTATTACCTGCTCAGTCCCAAGCGACCGCTTTATAGCGAACTGATGGAACTGTATAACGAAACCAAAAGCCAGCCGCGCCACCAGCATGCCGACAGCCTGCAGCACGCCTGGATGCTGCATGGCATCGCTTCCGCCTACTGTTATGCCAACAACGGCGGAAAACTCAAAGAGTAACCCACACAAACTAACCCCTATAAACCCAAAGAATCCGAGCAACTTCATCGTTGCCCGGATTCTTTCTTTTGTGTTCGTTTAACACTTTTAACACACCCCGCGCGCGAACTTTCAAAATATTTTCGTACCTTCGCACCCGAAAACATAAACATTAACATCAATTCAACCCTAACGGAACGATGAAACCCAAACTTGAGTACAAACGGCCCCAGATGCAGGTCGTGGAACTGAAACAAGAGGCTCCGCTGATTTGTACCAGTGGAAATGCAGGAACGCAGGACTATAACGAAAATCCTTATTTTGAAGAGTAACGAATCCACAAAATCGAAGAAGCAATGAAGAAGAGATTTATACTTTTAAGCATGGCTGCCCTCGCATTTGTGGGCACGATATTGACAAGCTGCTCAAGCGACGATATCATCAGCGACGAACCGCAGCAGCTCGAGAAAATAGATGATGTAGTAACCCAAACTACCACCGTATGCCTCGACGGAACGGCCACGACCCGCGCACTGACGGCTGGCGGTGTGAAGACCTTTGGCGCTGGCGAACAAATAGCAGTGGTCTATGAGAACACGAGCGACGCGACGGTAAGGACCGTAAGCGTACCCTTGACAGCCGCCGACATAGCCAGCGGCAGCAAGTCGGCCACGTTCACCGTGACCTTGACAAACCCGAAGCCCGGCGGTAGCGTGAAGTACATCTATCCCGCAGCAATGGCGAAGCCCGACGGTTCGGAGAACTACGACGCACTGGCCGGGCAGGACGGCACACTGGCGTATCTCTCATCGTTTCTTGATTTCGCTAAGTACGAGGGAACGCTGACAGCCGAAGCCAAACTGCCCACAAGCAGCGTGACGCTGACCAACCAATTGGCCATTCTTGCCCTCACGGTGAAGAACAGCGACGGCTCCAGCGACCTGACCAGTACCATCACCGACCTCACCATCAACGACGGTACCAACAGCTATTTTGTCAGCCGCGCGGCAGCCGCTGGTCCCATTTACGTGGCCGTCAAGCCCACAACCGCTGCCGACATCAACGTGACGGCCTTCGACGGCACCTACGTCTATACAAAGTCGCTGAGCAGCAAGAGCTACGCCGCCAACAACTTCTATAATCTCGGCTGGAGGATGACGACTGGCGACAACATGCTGACCACTCCCCTCACCCTCGAGGCCAAGACTGACGGAACGATTCACATAAAAAAACCTACGGACGGCATGAAGTACAAGAAGAACACTGATGGTAAGGTGACTTTTTCGAAGACGGACGCTATTGACATCAATGTGAGCGCAGGCGACAAAGTGCAGTTCTTTGGCAACGGCACCAGCATTACAAGTTACTCTGACGGTTCCCATGTCACCGATATTTATGACGGCACAGCCGAATGCTATATCTATGGTAACATCATGAGCCTGGTGAATGAGTCGGGCTTCGCCTCGGCTACCTCAGTGTCAGCAAATGCTTTCCAGAATCTTTTTGCAGACAATAGGAAACTGTATAATCACCCCACCAAGAGGTTAGTATTACCCGCCACGACGCTGGCAGAAAATTGCTACTATGCTATGTTCACTAGTTGCTGGGGGCTGACCGTTGCGCCCGCGCTGCCTGCCACGACGTTAGCAGATCATTGCTACGCAGACATGTTCTATGACTGCTGGAACCTGAACGTAGCGCCCGCGCTGCCCGCCAAGACGTTGGCAAGCTATTGCTACAGCGATATGTTCCTGGCCTGCACGAGACTGACCGTTGCGCCCGCACTGCCCGCCACGACGTTGGCAGATTATTGCTACACTAGTATGTTCCAGGACTGCTCGAGCCTGACCATTGCACCCGTGCTATCCGCTACGACACTGGCAGAAGGTTGTTGCCTGGAAATGTTTAAAGCCTGTACGAGTCTGACCACAGTACCCGCAACGCTGCCCGCCACGACACTGGCAAGCTCTTGCTACCAACAAATGTTCTTTAGATGTACGAGCCTGACCAATGCACCCGCGCTGCCTGCTCCGACACTGGCAGGCCATTGCTACGTTCAAATGTTTGCTGAATGCTCGAGTTTGAGCACCGTGACTTGTCTCGCCACAAGTATTTCTGGAACTGACATTTACAGATGGCTCTATGGTGTGGCCGCAAACGGAACATTCACCAAAACCTCCGGTATGACATCATGGGGAACTGGTATAAGCGGCATCCCCTCGGGCTGGACGGTAAAGGACTACATAGCACCCACCCCGTAAAAACTTCCCCATGCTCACATGGTGTCCCCCTGTGAGGTCAAGGCAACCCACACAAACTAACCCCTATAAACCCAAAGAATCCGAGCAACTTCATCGTTGCCCGGATTCTTT
>JAEEGF011658123.1_pt1 | contig 18980 bp, 15 predicted proteins | sample 9134171 | NCBI WGS metagenome assembly JAEEGF01 (sample SAMN16246542, study PRJNA631951) | gut metagenome | biome: gut microbiome; feature: rumen; material: AP-attached | host: Bos | place: Iran: Karaj | collected 2018-10
GTGGCCATGATGCTGATGCACGCCAACGCCACCGTCACCATCTGCCACACCCGGACCGTGGACGTCCCCTCGGTCACCAGGGAGGCCGATATCGTCATCGCCGCCTCCGGCCAGATGGAGAGCGTGGGCGCCGACTACCTGCGCCAGGGCCAGACGGTCATCGACGTGGGCATCGGCTGGAACGAGGCCAAGCAGAAGCTCTGCGGCGACGTGAAGTTCGAGGAGGCCGAGCCCATCGTGGCCGCCATCACCCCGGTCCCCGGCGGTGTGGGCAGCGTCACCACCGCGGTGCTGTGCAAGCACGTGGTGGAGGCCGCCCAGAGGACGCTGGCATGAAGACGCTGAAGGTCTTTGTAGGCGCCGTGCTGGCGGGGATCAGCATCGCCCTGGGCGGTCTGGTGTTCCTGTCCCTGGACAACAAGGTGATGGGCGCGGCTCTCTTTACCATCGGTCTGTTCACCGTCTGCACCTTCGGTCTGAACCTCTTCACCGGCAAGGTCTGCTACGTGTTTCAGAGCGACAGGACCTACGCTCTGATGCTGCCGGTGATCTGGCTGGGCAACCTGGCCGGCACCGGTCTCACGGCCCTGTGCGCCTCCCTCACCCGGGCGGCCCCGGCCCTGACGGAAAAGGCCGCCGCCCTGTGTCAGGCCAAGCTGAACGACAGCCTGGCGAGCCTCTTCTTCCTGGGCATCCTGTGCAACGTCTTCATCTACATCGCCGTGGAGGGCTACAAGAACAACCCCCACGAGGTGGGCAAGTATCTGGCCCTTATCTTCGGCGTCATGGTGTTCATCCTCTGCGGGACGGAGCACTGCGTGGCCGATATGTTCTACTTCTGGATGGGCCGCGTCTGGAGCGGACACGCCATCGCCTGCATCCTGGTCATCACGGCCGGCAACGCCGTGGGCGGCGTGATCTTCCCTCTGCTGCGGAGCTTCCAGAACAAGAAGTGATCGCCTGCGGTCAGAGACGACTGCCGGACAACAGAGCTGACCGATCTTTTCCGGATCGGTCAGTTCTTGCTTTTGCCGGAGAACATGATATGATAGGTATGACATTATCCTGGACGGGATCTCCGGGATCCCGCCGGAACGGAGGAAGACTATGACGCCCTCTGAAGCCATCGCATACATCGAAAACTACACCTGGAGTACCACCCGCCTGGGTCTGGATCGGACCCGGGAGCTGCTGGAAAAGCTGGGAGATCCCCAGAAAAAGCTGAAGTTCATCCACGTGGCGGGCAGCAACGGCAAGGGCAGCACCTGCGCCATGCTGGACGCCATCCTGCGGCAGGCCGGTTACCGGACGGGTCTCTACACCTCTCCCTATATTCAGGACTTCTGCGAGCGGATCCGCCTGGACGGCGAAAACATCCCCGGCGAGGATCTGGCCGCCGTCACCGAGGAGGTCCGGCAGGCCGCGGAGACCATGTCCGACCATCCCAGCCAGTTTGAGCTGGTCACCGCCGTGGCCATGGTGTACTTCCTCCGCCGCCGCTGCGATATCGTGGTGCTGGAGGTGGGCATGGGCGGCGCCCTGGACTCCACCAATGCCATCGACGCCCCGGAAGCCGCCGTCATCACCAATATCGGCCTGGAGCACACGGAGTACCTGGGCAGCACCCTGGAGGAGATCGCCGCCACGAAGGCCGGCATCATCAAGTCCGGCTGCTCCTGCGTCTGCTACGACGGCGCGCCGGAGGTCACCGCGGTGATCCGGTCCGTCTGCGCCGAGAAGAACGTCCCCCTGCGGTGTTCGGACTTCTCCGCCCTCTCCCTCCTCTCCCAGGATCTGGACGGCCAGCGGTTCACCTGGCAGGGCAAGGCGTACGACCTGGCCCTTCTGGGGCGGCACCAGCTCCGCAACGCGGCGGTGGTCCTGGAGACGGTGGCGGCCCTGCGGCAGCGGGGCTGGTCCATCCCGGAGGAGGCCGTGGAGGCCGGTCTGCGGACCGTTCGCTGGCCCGCACGACTGGAAATCGTGTGCCGTCACCCCGTCTTCCTTATCGACGGCGGCCACAATCCCCAATGCGCCGACGCTCTCGCCGAGAGTCTGGCGGAGCTGCTGCCGGGCCGGAAAGCCGTGTTCCTGCTGGGCGTGCTGGCCGATAAGGACTACCCCGCCATGATGGAGCGTTTCCTGCCCTTTGCCGGGGAATTCGTATGTCTCACTCCCCTGAGCCCCCGGGCCCTGGCCGCGGAGGACCTGGCCGCCTGGCTGGCAGCCAGGGGTGCCGCCGCCCGTGCCGAGTCGGACGTGGCCGCCGGTATCCGGGCGGCGCTGGACGCCGCCGGAGAGGACGGCGTCGTGGTGGCGGTGGGCTCCCTCTACCTGGTGGGCGCCATCCGGGGCGCCTTTGAGCAGACGTACCGCAAATGGCTCCGCAGACGGAAGATCCGCGCCCGGGACGCCCTGACGCCGGAGGAGCGGCGGGAGAAGTCCGCCGCCATCTGCCGCCGGATCCTGGCCAGCGACGCCTGGCGCCGGGCCGGGACCGTTATGATCTACAAGTACACCCGGGGCGAGGTGCAGCTGACAGAGCTGGAGGCGGCCAATGAGGCCGCCCCCGCCGGGGAGAGGAAAAAGCTCCTCTATCCCCTGTGCGTTGCGGACCGGCAGATGCTGGCCATCGCGCCGGGCAGCGCCGATATGGGCGGCGACGCCTGGCGGAAGGGCTCCTACGGCATCTCCGAGCCGGACCCGGACAAGGGCGAGATCGTGGCCCCGGAGGATATCGACCTGGTGATCGCCCCCTGCACCTCCTTTGATGACGGCTGCCGCCGGCTGGGCATGGGCGGCGGCTACTACGACCGCTTCCTCCCCCGCTGCACGAAGGCCCGGGTGATCGCCGTGGCCTACGAGGTCCAGAGGTCCGCCGCGGTCCCCACGGCCCCCTGGGACAAGCCGGTGGACGCCGCCTTCACGGAGGACGCCGTGTATGGCGAAGCGATCTGACGCCGATCAAACAACAGAGGCAGCCCCGCTTTCATAGGAAAGCGGGGCTGCCTTTTGCCCCATACGGCGAGAGCAGACGCCCGAAGACGTCTGCTCTCGTTTTGCTTTTGACTATCCGACCTGCGCGCCGCTATGGCGGAGGCGTCGGATCACGGCACGCTGATCACTTGATCAGGCGCCGGCCGTTCCTTTCCCTTCTGCCGAAGAGGAACAGAGCGATCAGACTCAGCAGCGCGGCGGCGGCCAGGGCGATCCACATGCCCATCCGGAAGGTATCGCCGGTGGGAGGAGGCGGAGGCGTCGGCTTCGTGGGCTGCTCGTTCTCGGCCTTCTCCTCGATGGTGGGATTGTCGGGATCCTCGGTCTTGCCGGTGGCCACAGCCACGTTCAGGACCTTGCCGGCCTTGGCGTCGGCCTCGGTCACGGTGTAGGAGGCGGTGTAGGTCTTGCTCTCACCGGGCTCCAGGACGGAGATGACCCACTTGTCGCCGGTCAGCTCGTCCACGACCTCCACGTCGGTCAGAGTGCCGTCGCCGGTATTGGTGACGATGATCTCGTACTCGATGGTCTCGCCGGGCTCATAGGCCTCGCCGTTGGCGGGCTTGCTGGTGGCGTTCTTCTCCACCTTCAGGCCGTACTCGGGCAGGACGTAATCGTTGACGAAGGTCGCGCCGTCGCTGTAAGTGCCGGTGACGTTCAGGGTGCCGTCGCCGTTGTCCTCCACCGTGACGGTGAGGGTCTCGGTGTGCTCGTCATAGGTGACGAACCTGGCGTCGCCCTTGACCTCGGTGATGGTGTAGGTGAAGGTCTTGCCCACGTCCTCCTGGGTGAAGTTCAGGGTGGTGAACACGGCCTTGCCGTCGGCGTCGTTGGTCTTGGTGTCGATCACGTTGCCCTCGGCATCCTTCAGCTCGAAGGTGAACTCGCCCTCTTCCAGCGCTCTGCCGTTCAGGGTCTTGGTGATCTCCGGGATCAGCTCGCCCTTGGCCTCGTAGGTGTTCTCGAAGCCGGTCTCGTCGTCATACTCGACCTCGGCCACCAGTTTGCCGTTCAGATCGTCGGTGACGGTCACGGTCACGGTGATGGTCTTGGTGTCGTAGGTGACGCCGCCCAGCTCGCCGACCACCTCGGTGATGGTGAAGGTGTACACGCCGGCTGCCTCAATGGTCACCGGGGAGAAGACGACCTTGCCCTCGCCGTTGTTCTTGACGGTCTCGATCAGGTTGCCGTCGCCGTCCAGCAGGGTGAAGCTGAACTCGGCGTCGTTCAGGTCGCGGCCGGTGATGGACTTGGCGGTCTCCAGGGTCACGTCAACGGGCTCGGCCTCGTAGGTGTTGGTGAACTCCTTCTTGACGCCGTAGACCACTTCGGCCACCAGGCTGCCGTCCAGATCGTCAGTGACCTTCACGGTGACCTCGGCGACATCCTCGTCGTAGGTCACGCCGCCCAGGTCGCCCTTGACCTCGACGATGGTGACTTGTACTCGCCGACCTCATCGTAGGTGATGGCGTCGAACACCACCTTGCCGTCGGCGTCGTTGGTGGCGGTGGCCACCACGTTGCCCTCGGCATCCTTCAGCTGGAAGGTGAACTCGCCGGCGTTCAGGTCGCGGCCGGTCAGGGTCTTGGTGGTCTCGATGACGGCGTCCACGGGCTCGGCCTCATAGGTGTTGTCGAAGGTGACGTCGGCGGGATAGGCGACCACGGCGGTGAACTCGCCGGTCTCCTCGTCATACGTGACGGTGACCTTCACGGTGACGGTCATCCCGTCGTAGGTCACGCCGCCCAGGCTGCCCTTGACCTCGGTGACGGTGTAGGTGTACTCGCCTGCCTCGTCGAAGGTAAGCGCCTTGAAGTTGACCAGGCCGTTGGCGTCGTTGGTGGCGGTATCCACCACGTTGCCCTCGGCGTCCTTCAGCTCAAAGCTGAACTCGCCGGCATTCAGGTCGCGGCCGGTCAGGGCCTTGTTGACGCTGATGGTCGCCTCGGTGGGATCGGGGGTGTAGGTGTTGGTGAAGGTCTTCTTCTCGCTGTAGGTGACGGTGGCCGTCAGGTTGCCGTGCCCGTCGTCCTCCACCGTGACGGTGGCGGTGACGGTGGCCTCGTCGTAGGTGACCTTCTCGTCGCTGCCCTTGACCTCGCGGATGGTGTAGGTGTAGGTGCCCGGAGTATCGTAGGTGATGGCGGAGAACTTCACGGCGCCGTCGGCGTCATTGGTCTTGGTCTCCACCACGTTGCCCTCGGCGTCCACCAGCTCGAAGGTGAACTCGCCGTTCTTCAGCTTCCGGTTCTCCAGGGACTTGCCGGTCTCGATGGCGGCGGTGGTGGGGGCCACGCTGTAGGTGTTGGTGAAGGCGGTGATCTGATCGCCGCTCTTGACGGAGGCGGTCAGGGTGCCGTCGCCGTTGTCCACCACCTCGATGACGACGGTGTAGGTGTCGGTGCCGTTGGTGACGCCGTCCACCTCGCCCTCCTCGACGACGGTGTAGGTGTACTCACCGGGAGCGGTGAAGGTCAGCTCCGTGAAGTCCACGGCGTGCCGTTGCCGTCCGGGTTCTCCTTGGTATCGATGACGTTGCCGTCGGCGTCCTTCAGGATCAGCTTGTAGGCCTTGCTGATGTCGGGAGCGTTGTTGGCCTTGCCGTCGGTAGCCAGGGTCTTGGAGGCGCCCAGAGTGAAGGTGGTGGGCTCCACGCCGTAAGTGTTGGTGAAGGCGGTGATCTGATTGCCGCTCTTGACGGAGGCAGTCAGGGTGCCGTCGCCGTTGTCCACGACCTCGATGGTAACGGTGTAGGTGTCGGTGCCGTTGGTGACGCCGTCCACCTCGCCCTCCTCAACGACGGTGTAGACGTAGGTGCCGGGAGCGGTGAAGGTCAGCTCCTTGAAGTTCACGGGAGTGCCCTTGCCGTCCGGGTTCTCCTTGGTGTCGATGACGTTGCCCTCGGCGTCCTTCAGGATCAGCTTGTAGGCCTTGCTGATGTCGGGGGCGTTGGTGGCATTTTCATCGACAGCCAGGGTCTTGGAGGCGCCCAGGGTGAAGGTGGTGGGATCGACGGTATACTCGTTGTCGAACTGGGTGTCCGTGCTGTAGCTGAGGGCCACGTTCAGCGTTCCGTCGCCGTTGTCGGTGACCAGGACCGTGACCGTGATCGTCAGGCCGTCGTAGGTGATGCCGTCGATGCGCTGGCCGCCGTTCTCCTCGGTGATGGTGTAGGTGATCTCCTTGCCCACGTCCTCCTCGGTGAAGGTCAGGGCGCTGAAGGTGATCTTGCCGTCGGCGTCGTTGGTGACGGTCTCGATGGCCTTGCCGGAGGAATCCTTCAGCACGAAGGAGAACATGCCGGCCGTCAGATCCTTGCCCGTCAGAACCTTGGTGGCGGCGGGAGCGGCCTCGCCCTCGGCGTGGTACTCGTTGGCGAAGGCGGTCTCGCCCTCGTAGGCGGGCGTGGCGGTCAGGGTGCCGTCGCCGTTGTCCACGACGGTGACGGTGACCTTGATCTCGTGCTCGTCATAGGTCACGCCGCCCAGGTCGCCCTTGACCTCCTTGATGGTGTACTTGTAGGTGCCGGCCTCGGTGTAGTTGATCTCGTCGAAGACCACCCGGCCGTCGGAGGTGTTGGTGACCGTCTGCAGGACGGTGCCCTCCTCGTCCAGAAGCTGGAAGGAGAACTCGCCGGCCTTCAGGTCGCGGCCGGTCAGGGTCTTGGTGGCCTGCAGCTGGGTCTTGCCCTCGGCGGCGTAGGTGTTGGCAAAGGCAGCGCCGCCGCTGTACTCGATGGCGGTCTCCAGCGTGCCGTCGCCCTTGTCTGTGACGGTCACGGTGACGTTGACCGTGTGCTTATCGTAGGTCACGCCGCCCAGAGAGCCTTCCACCTCGGTGATGGTGTACTTGTAGGTACCGGCCGCGGTGTATTCGATCTCGTCGAAGACCACCTTGCCGTTGGCGTTGGTCTTCTCCTGCAGCACGGTGCCCTCGGCGTCCTTCAGCTGGAAGGTGAACTCGCCGTCCGTCAGGTCGCGGCCGGACAGGGTCTTGGTGACCTCCGGGGCAGCCTCGCCCTCGGCGGCGTAGACGTTGGTGAAGGTGGCGCTGTCGGTGGAGGGAGTCAGCGTGCCGTCGGCGTTCTTGACCACGGTGACGGTGACCGTCTTCTCGGTGTCGTTGGTGACGCCGTTGACGGTGCCCGACTCGGTGATCTTGTAGGTGTAGGTGCCGGCCGCCGTAAAGACGATCTCATCGAACAGGGCCGTGCCGCCGTCAGCGTCCGGGTTCGTGACGGTGAGCTCGGTCAGAGCGTTGCCGTCCTCATCCAGCGGCATGGGGGCGCCGTTCACGGGAGTCAGCGTGAAGGTGTAGGCGCCGGTGATGTCGGCGGGACCGGTCAGGGTGTCGTTCTCCAGCTCCAGCTCCTTGGTGACGGGGATCTGGATCTGGGCGAACTGATAGGTGTCGGTATAGGTGACCACATAGCTGGTGTTGCCATGGACCACCGTGCCGCTGATGGTGTGGGTGCTGTCGGTGATCTCGGGCTGGGGACGGCCCTCCGCCTCGGAGGCGGGAGTGACCTCCACGGAGGTGTAGGTGAAGCCGTCGTCCATCTCGGTCTCCACGATCTCATAGGTGGTGCCGGTCAGAACGTTGAAGAAGCGCAGGTTCCAGCCCGCCTGGAGCTTCACGGTGACCGTGGCGCCGCTGGCGGCGTAGTAGGACCCGGTGGGCTCGCCGTCCTCACCGATCTCCCGGGTGGCGCCGTTCACGTCCAGATCATAGATGGTGGTCTTGTTGGCGTCACGGACGGAGAACCAGACGTCCTCGCCGTTGGGAGGCGTCAGCTTCATGGTGAAGGTGAACTCGGCGTCCTCGGGGGCCAGATCGCCCACGACCACCTTCGTCAGGTTCAGGTTGCTTCGGCGGACGTTGGTGGCGGAGAGGGCGGCGGAGCTGCCCGCGTCCTTATACACCTTATCGCCGATGCGGTAGTACTTGGTGCCGTTATCGTTGAGGAAGTCCTTGCCGTCCATGCCGGCGGGCATCTCCAGCTCATCCTCCACCAGGTGGAGCATGGTCAGCGTGCCGTTGACCAGCATGGGGTGCATGGTGGACGCCTGCAGCTCCCAGTGGTAGGTCAGGTTCTGGGGCTCCAGGAGCTTGTAGTCGTGGCCGGTGGCCAGGACCTCCACCTCGCCCGTCGTCTCGTTCACCGTCAGCAGGCCGGTGGCGATGTACATGGAGTTGGTGAAGCTGTTGCTCGGGCCCAGGGTGATGGTCTCCTCCATGGGCGTGCCGTCCTTGAGGACCGTCATCTCGAACTCGGTCTGCTCCTCGACGCCGTCGTAGTAGCCGACCCATTCCTTCTTGACGTTCATCTGCTGGGCGGCGGTGGGAACGCTCTCCAGCGTATTGAAGCCGACCGTCTGCTCACCCTCATCATTTCTGGTATCGGTATAGGTCAGGGTGGCGTCCGTATTGGTATCCAGGGAATAGCTCCCGTTGCCGTTGTCGTGGAGGTACTTCCTGACGTTCTCATCCAGATCGCCGTACTGGACCTTGCCGTTCTTCAGGTCGGCGATCAGGTCGTACAGTTCCTGGCTGGGATACACCTGGAAGGTCACGGTGTAGACCACGTCGTTCTCCAGGACGCCCAGGGGGGACAGATCCCAGATCACGGCGCCGTTCTCCACGGTGGCGGTGGGAGGCGCGGGATCGTCGGAGGACGTCCACTCCACGCCCAGGCCGCCGTTGGCGGTGGAGCTGTACTTCTCGTTGCCGTCAGCGTCCTCGCCGCCGGCCCGGTAGTACTTGAAGGAGTTCTCGTTGATCTCCAGCAGGTGGGCCACCTCGCCGGAGGTGGTCGTCACCTCGCTGGTGGTGCCGTCGTTAAGGGACACGTCGGCAAAGCCGGAGGACTCGATGGCGGCCACGATCTCCTCCAACGCCTGCTGCAGGGACGCGGTATCGGAGCAGGAGTAGTAGTTCTCGGCAGGCGCGCCGGCGGCCTGGGTCAGGCTCTCCATCCGGTCCACGTTGCCGTAGGCGCCGATGGTGTAGAACACGTAGGGGGACGTGGCGACCGCCTGGGCGTCGTCCGTGGCGGCGTTGTAGCAGCGCTCCACGTTGGCTTCGCCCTCCTGGCCGGTTCCGTAAACGCGGTAGTTGCTGTTGTAGTCCTGGGTATACCCGTTGGCGGAATCACGGAAGGTGGGGTTACCGTCGGATACGAAGATCACGTAGGTGGGATCGCTGTCGTTGAAGTTGATGCCCTTGGCTGCCTTCAGCGCGGCCTCCCAGTTGGTGCCGCCCTCGGCATCGCAGGCCGCCACCGCATTCTGGAAGGCGGTCAGACTGTTGGTGGGCTGGCAGCGCACGGTCGCGTTGGTATCAAAGTCCACCAGCGCGATCTGGATGGCGTTGGGATAGTTGGTGGTGTTGTTTTCCAGCAGGGTCTCCGCCACCGCGTTCACCGCGTCGGAGGCGGCCGCCATACGATCCTGGTTGGCCTGGACCCTTCTATACCGCTGGCCGGTATACTGGACCCCGTTGTACCAGAAGGTGCGGTTGCCCCAGCCGCCTCTGCGCTCCAGAGGTACGTACTCCCCGTCGATCAAGCCATAAAGGCCCGTATCGGTGGAGTTCGTGGGGGTGTAGGTGACCGTGGTGTTGCCGGTGTTCTCGTCCATACTGCCGGACGAGTCGAGCACGACGATCACGTTGGTCGAATTGGGGACTTTTTCCGATTCGCCCTTCACGTTCAGCTGCAGCGTGTAGGTGCCGTCTCCGTTGTCGATGCGGATCTTCTGGTGCGCCGGCACGTCACCCTCCGCAGCCATGGCGCGGTAAGGGGGCAGTCCGGTTACCAGAAGGGAGATGGACAGCAGCACGCCGAGCAGACCGCGGCGGAGCTTTCTTCTTGTTCCTTCCTTCATGCAGGTTCCTCCTTTGTCACCTTTAGTATCCTTCCCTGCTCCGGCCCGGTCAGCCGCCCGGATGCGACCTGCCCGCAGCGGAAAACAGGGGTGGACGATGTACTGAGCATATTTTATCGCATCAGTGTGATATAATCAGGTCAAAAAAACAGAATTATTAATAAAAAATTAAGAATATTAACAGCCCTCCTATAAAAGTTACAAATAAAAAACAAAAAGCGGCCGGCAGCCCCTGCTGCCGGCCGTAAAACGGCGGTCGACGGGCCCCTCGGCCCGCGGTTTTCCACATGGGCGATCCGGCCGGATCACGCCCCGCGCTACTGCTTTTCCGTCATCCGTCCCACTCTGCGGAAGAAGGACAGGCGCTCCCTGAGCCGGGGGCTGCGCCCGCCGCCGGAGCGGTCGGTCTCCACCGTCTCGTATATCGTCCTGCAGGCGTCCAGGTAGTCCTCCGTGGTCTCCCGGACCCGGCGGCTCAGCTGGCGCATGACGGCGAGGATCTTGTCCGGCTTGTCGTTGAAATACGTGGAAAAGACGGACTCGTCGATCTCCCAGACCTCCGTATCCTCCAGCGCCACGGCAGAGGCCAGCCTGGGGCAGCTGGCGATGAATTCCGTCTCCCCGAAGGTGTCCCCCGGTCCGAAGCGGACCAGCCGGGTCTGCTCGGGGGTGCCCAGACCGGCGATGATGCCCACGCTGCCGGAGCGGATGTCGTACATATGGCCGGACAGCTCTCCCTGCCGGAAGATGACGGCCCCCTTTTCAAAGCGTTTCGGTTCCATAAGCCGCCCTCCTCAATTCCGGCCGCGCCAGGCGTCGCAGATGTCCTCGATGCCCCGGTCCAGCTCCGCCGAGCGCCGGCGGCCGCCCTCCTCGGCCTCCATCACCTGGTTGATGGTGCGGCAGACCCGCAGGTAGTCCTGGGTGGACTTGCGCAGCTTCTGACACAGCCGCTGGAGGATGAAAAAGACCTTGGCCGGCTGCCGGGTGAAAAACTCGTTGAAGTCCGCCTCGGTGATGACCTCCAGCTGGGTGCCGCCCTCCAGGGCCACCACCGTGGCCGAGCGCTCCGTCTTGTCCAGCAGCTCCATCTCGCCGAAAAAGTCGTCGGCTCCCAGCTCCGCCAGCTTCTTCTCCGCGGCGGTGCCGTAGCCGGAGTAGACGCCCACCCGGCCCCAGCGGATGCTGTACATGCAGTCCCCCGGCTCTCCCTGCCGGATGACGACCTCTCCCTTTCTGCATTTTTTCAGTTCCATCGCGTCCTCCTCTCCCCTCTCACCAGATCCCGGGGATCAGTCGATACCGGACCTTCCGGCAATAGTCCTCATAGCCGGCCAGGCCCCCTTTCAGCACCTCCTCCTCGTTCCGGATCCGCCGGACGATGAGGGGGATATAGCACAGCATGATGGCAAAGGAGATCGGCGAGCCCAGCACCAGGGGCATGGACAGGAACAGCAGCAGCGTCACCGCGTACATGGGGTGGCGCACCACGCCGTAGAGACCCGTGTCCACCACCCTCTGCCCCTCCTGCACCTCGATGGTCCGGGACAGGTACTCGTTCTCCCGCAGCACCTCCCCGTACAGAAGGTACGCCGCCAGGAACACCGCGGCGGCCGCCCACACGGTCCACCGGGGCATGACGATCCAGCCGAAGCGGAAGTTGAGTCCCGCGATCACGAAGGCGGCGATGAACATCACGCCGCTCCAGGCGATGACCCGCTTCTGCTCCCCCTCCTGCTCCTTTGCGTTGAGCCGCTTTTCCAGAAGGGCAGGGCTGCGGCGCAGCATCACCAGGCCGGCGCAGAACATGGGGGCGAACAGGATCCCCATCAGCAGCCAGCCGTCCGGGAAATGCAGCGTCCCCGCCGGCAGGAAGATCAGCGCTCCCACCAGCACGAAGCCCAGGGCAAACTTGACGATCGCCTTCACAAACAGCTTTCCATCCACAGCTCCCACCTCCCGCTTACTGCGCGTCGCTCTTCTTTTCGCTCTTTCTCCGGTGAAACAGGTACGCCCTGGCCACGGCGAGAGCCGCCCGGTAGGGCAGCGGCCGCAGGGCCCGGTCCGCCTCCTTCAGCTTCTCCCGGATGGGGATGCCCTGGGGACAGTGCCGCTCGCATTTGCCGCAGCCCACGCACTGGGTGGCGAAGCCCGGCTCCCTGGTCAAACCCACCGTCTGGAAGAACTGGGCCCGTCCGCTGAATATCTTTTCGCTGTACATGGCGTTGTAGCAGCTGAAGATGCCGGGGATGTCCACCCCCTTGGGGCAGGGCATGCAGTACCGGCAGCCGGTGCAGCCCACCTTTTCCCGCTCCCGGATGCTGCGCCGGACCTGATCAATCAGGGCGAGATCCTCCGCCGTGAATTCCCCGACCCGGGCCTCCGAGGCGGTGCGGAGGTTTTCCTCCACCATCTCCAGGGAGTTCATGCCGGAGAGCACCACCGTCACCTCCGGCTGGTTGTAGAGCCAGCGCAGGCCCCACTGTGCGGCGCTCCAGCCGCGGGCGTTGGCGGCAATGGCCCGCCGGGCCCCCTCGGGGAGCATGTTCACCAGCTTGCCGCCCCGCAGCGGCTCCATGATGATCACGGGAATTCCCTTTGCGGCGGCAGCCTTCAGCCCGGCCACGCCGGCCTGGGTGGTCTCGTCCAGATAGTTGTACTGGATCTGGCAGAAGTCCCAGTCGTAGGCGTCCAGGATCTTCAGAAACTGCTCGGTGCCGCCGTGATAGGAAAATCCGATGCTGCGGATGGCGCCGCTCGCCTTCTTCTCCTCGATCCACTCCCGGATGCCCAGGGACTCCAGCTTCTCCCACCGGGCATAATCGGTCATCATATGCATCAGGTAGTAGTCCACGTAGTCGGTGCGCAGCCGGCGCAGCTCCTCGTCAAAGAACCGGTCGATGGAGGCGGTGCTGCTCACCATATACTGGGGCAGTTTCGTGGCGATATAGACCTTGTCCCGGATGCCGTTGCGCTCCAGGATCTCCCCCAGAGCGGCCTCGCTGCCCGGATAGAGATAGGCGGTGTCGTAGTAATTGACGCCGCCCCGATAGGCGGCCATCAGCTCCCGCTCTGCCTTCTCCAGATCGATCCCGGTCCCTTTTCTGGTGAACCTCATGCAGCCGTAGCCCAGGACTGACAGCTCCCTGCCGCAGCGATCCTTTCTGTATTGCATGCCCACACCTCTTTCCGGCTGTCAAACGTTTCCTGCCACTCCTATTATAGCCGACGATCTGGGACAAATCCACCCCCCGCCTTGATTTTCTGCCCGACCTGAGCTATACTATCGACAGCAAAATCCAAAAAGGAGGATTTTTCCATGAGAAAGCACAAATCGCTGATCGCCCTGCTGCTGGCGGCGATCATGCTTTTCACCCTGGCCGCCTGCGGCTCCAGGGATGACAAAAAGGGCGATGACACCACGCCCCCGGACCAGAGCCAGGACGTCGATCCCGCGCCCGAGCCGACCCCCGAGCCCACCCCCGAACCCACTCCCGAACCGACCCCTGAGCCGGCCCCGGAACCCACCCCTGAGCCGACTCCCGAACCCGCTCCGGACCCTGTGGATCCCTCGGAGCTCTCCGGCGACTACACCGGCGAGTTCTCCTCCGACACCGAAACCGCGCTGAACCTGATCGTCAAATGGGCCGCCAAGCGTGACGCCGACGGCACCTATACCGTTACCCTCCGGTTCTATCTGGACACCTACTCCCTGGAGGTGGGCGAGCGGGACGGCAACGCGCTGACCGTTGTCACGTCCTCCGGGACACAGGAGTACCGCTTCCACACCGACAAGGTGGGCAAGAAGGACAACGTCAAGGAGCAGCTCCCCATGGGAGAGAAGTCCTTCCGCCTGACCGCCGAGGAACTGGGCAACGGCGCCAAGGCCACGGTCACCTGGGATTTCCGCGGCTCCTACTCCGGCAAGGAGCTCCCCGCCGTCACCGCCGTCGGTCTGATCTCCGCCAACTGATCCGGACAACAACACGAAAAGGGAGCGCCCGGCTGCCGCCGGGCGCTTCCTTTGTTTTTATCGCTCGTCATTCACGTAATGTTTTACGCCCGGAGCCGGATGCAGGGCCTCCGTCCGGAAGAAATCCGGATAGATGGTCTGCGGCGTGTCCGGCTCCACCCAGCGCAGATACTCCCGGCCGCCGCTCTCCGCGAAGCTCTGCTCCGCCGGCTGAAAATCCGCCGGCGCCTCCATGCGGAAGTAAAAGGACACCTCGTAGATGAGCTTTCCCTCCACCGGCGGCGCGTCGCCGTAGAAGTAGTTCTCGTGGACGAAGGCCAGCCGGTCGATCTTCAGCTCCGTGCCGGTCTCCTCCCGGACCTCCCGGACCACCGCCTCCTCGGCCGTTTCCCCCATTTTGATGCGCCCGCCCACGGAGTAGAGGTAGTCCGAGACGTCGTTGCCCACCATCAGCAGCTTCCCGTCCCGGATGATCAGGGCGCCCACCCGGACATTGACCAGGCCCTCTCCGCAGGGCACGCACATATCGGGTCCCGGGGCTCTCATCACAGCCCCTCCTCCCGCACGAAGGCGTAGAAGGCGTCCTCGGCCTCGTCGTCCGCCTTCACGGCCCCCACGGGCATGGCGTAGAAGACCGTCTCCTCCTCCCCGTCCAGGCCCAGCTGCTCGTTGGCGGCCCCGGGATCTACCGCCGCGACAGCACAGCCGCCCAGGCCGATGGAGGTGGCCGCCAGATAGAGGTTCTCCGTCACGTGACCGCTGTCCATCAGGATGGGGGCGTGGGCCCAGATGCCGTAGCGCCACTCCGCCCGGTAGAACACGCAGCTGTAGTAGAACACGGCGTTGGCCCGGCAGGCCCAGTCCTGCCCGCACAGGGACCGGGAAATAAAGCCCTTCAGGTCCGCGGGGCAGCCCAGGAGCTCGATCCGGTGGGTCATGGGCAGGTAGTGGTACAGGCCGTCTTCCAGGCCCTCCACGTTCTGCAGGGCCAGGTAGCACTCGAAGGGATGCCTCGCCCCGCCGCTGGGCACGGTGCGCAGCGTGGCGTACCGCCTGCCCCGCACCGACTTGACCCCCTGGGTGCACCAGAGCAGGTAGGAAAGCTGCGTCAGGGTCATGGGCTCGCCGGTGTAGACCCGGCGGCTCCGGCGGCTGTTTATGATGCGGAGAAAGTCTCCGTCGATGTCCAGCCCCGAAAAATCCGTGGGCAGGTCTATGGCGGCGTCCGTCATGGGCGCCTTGGCCAGGGGCGGCTGTGGTTTTTTCAGGTCCTGATCGGTGGCGTAATCCTCATCCACGCCCTCCTCGTCGCCGAACTTGGTGACGAAGGATCTGCCCAGCAGGATCCGTCTGCGGATCTCTTTTTCGTCCATGGTGCTCTCCTTTCCCTCTTCGCGTATGGTTCTGTCCGATTATACCCGAAATGCCGCGCCGATTCAACGGCATCTGGCAGAAAACCTCTTCCGCCGGTGCGGAAGAGGTTTTCCCGTTTTTTCAGTTTTTCCCGTCCCCGCGGCCGGTCCCCGGGAAACCCCCGTCCCTTCCGCCGGCGTGGGTGCCCATGGATGGGATGGATACGCCGGATGCGTCGATCCGGTCCTCCGCCTTCTGCTCCTCCGTCCTGGCGGACAGCGTCCCGTCCAGCTGGGCCTTTACGCTCTCGGCCCGCAGCAGGCACACCGTTTTCAGCGTGGCGGCGGCGGTCTTGAACTCCTCCGCCGTATAGAACGCCGAGGGGTCCTTCTCCACGTACGGCAGCAGCATCTGGTACAGCGCGTCGAACTCCTTCTCGAATTCGCCGGAGTCGAAGTAGGAGTCCATCAGCTCCCCCAGGACCTGGTGGTAGCGATCCAGATACTGCTGATCGGATACGATCCAGCTCCACATGGGCCGGGCCTCCTCGCTGACGCCGGACAGGGGCGTGTCGACGCCCGTGTTGATGAGGGACGTGGCGTCGTTCCCCATCCCCTGGCCGCCGAAGGCGCCGAAGGCCAGGTTGTAGTCCCAGGGCAGCATGGCCAGCTTTCCGTCCCTCTCATAGAGGTAGTAGTTGTGGAGCATGTTGCCAGTATAGCTGTCGTAGCTGAGTACGAAGTTGTGGGCCGCGAAGTAGCGGATGATCTCGTCGGTGTCCAGGACCGCCTCCAGGTCCTCTCCCTCGGAAAGTCCCTTGAGCGCCGCGACGACCCGCCGCTGATCCTCTTCCTCCGCGTCCGTCTCGTTGTTGTCAAAAATATCCGAGTAGCTGCTGAGCTCGTCGTCCGTGTACTTCAGATCGGTGCCCTTGGCGCTGCCGCCGAAGTCCGGTCCGCCCGGGAAGCCCTGCCCGCCCGGGAAGCCCTGTCCGTCTGGCGGCGACGGCATCTGTCCGTCCGGCGGAGTCTGTCCGTCCGGGGGCGTCTGCCCATCCGGGGGCGTCTGTCCGTCGGGCGGGGTCTGTCCGCCGCCCCAGCCGGGGCCGGGCATGCCGTCTCCGGGCTGCTGATCGCCGTTGCCGCCCTGGCCCATGTTGGCCAGCTGCTCGGTCTCGGGCTTGTAGATCACGCCCTCGCCATCCGCGGTGCGCTCCAGGTAGGACTCGCTCATGTCCTCGATGGCGATGTACAGCCCATGGTCCTCGCCGTTGATCGTCAGCCACACGTAGCTGACCAGCGGAGCCTCCACGCCCGTCTGCCGGGAGATCTCATAGCTGAGATAGTCCTTCATGCAGGTGGCGTCGGCGTAGAGGTTGTTCAAACTCAGCTTGTTCAGCCCGTAGTAGGTCTGTCCCTTCACGTACTTGCCGAAGTTGAGCTTGAAGCTGTACCGGTCGCTGTCCGGGTCCTCCGCCACGGCGGTAAGACTGGTGTTCCCCTTTGTGGCAAAGGAGACCTCCTGAAAGGCCTCCCCGTCGATGGTGACGGTGGTCTTGTACTTGGTCTTCTCCAGGGGATTGGCGCGCAGGTCCGCCCAGTCCTCCTGGGAAATGCTGATGTCGACGGTGTGTACGTATCCGGTGTCAAAGAGCTTTCCGGCGTATTCCGCCGTGCTCTCCGTCCCGGTCTGCTCCCCCTGCTCCGGGGTGTCCTTCTCCGGCTCGTCCCCGCTCTTCCCGGCGCACGCCGCCGCTGTCAGCAGCAGCGACGCGGCCAGCACCGCGCACAGTATTCGTTTGATCGTATGCATGGCTCCTCCTCCTGTGGTCCCGCCTCCGGTTTTCTTTTGCCTCTATCCTATGCCGGATACCTTAAATCCCCCTTAAAAGCGGAAAACAATTTCGGAAAAAGCGCCGGGCCGGCCCTGCCGGCCGGCCCGGTATTATCCCTGCCGCTCCCTCAGACCCGCCTGACGGGATGGCGGATCACGGTCCTCCATTTCTCCGCCGGGACCTTTCTCGCGTCGGAGAGGTAGATCTCGTGGTGCATCCGCCGGTCGGAAAAGTCGTTGACGCAGCCGTTTTCCGCCAGGAAGCGGTCCATGACCGCCACCGTGGCCGGCTCGTCGTCGAAGGGGCCGGTGTGCATCATCTGGACGCACAGCCCCTCGTCGATCCTCAGAAACTCCGCGGCGGAGCAGTCCAGCTTCTTCTTTTTCCGGGCCGTCTCCGCGGCCCAGAGGAGATCGTCCTCCGTGATAAACTCCGGCAGCCGGATCACGGAGATCCAGCGGAACGCCGACTTATCGCCGCAGTCCACGCCGTCCGCGCCCTCCTGCTGCCAGAAGCCCTCCAGGGGCGGCACCACGTAGTCGTAGAAGCCCTCGATCCGCCGGTCGGTCTTATAGCTCATCTTCAGCGTATACGCCACCGCGTACAGGACGGCGATGGCCTGCTGATAGGCGCCGCCGGCCTCGTTGGGATCGCCGGCGCCCCGGACCGCGATGTAGTTGGCCGGCGGCACCATCAAAAGCTCCGGCACGTTTTTCGGCATATAGAACTCTCTGTACTCTTTCTTGAAATCAAAGGCCACGGCCGTCTCCTCCCCAACATCGTTCAGAACATCCCGCCGTTGTACCGCTTCTGCACCCGGAACAGGATCGCCATTCCGGCGATCAGACCCGCGGCCAGCGCCGCGAAGGAGATGAGCACGATCCTGCCGGACTGGCCGAACAGGGCGATGATCCCGCTGACCGCCGTGCCCGCGCAGATGACGAACATCCCCTTTGAGAAGTCCCTGGCGTAGTCCAGGCGCTCCGACTCCTTCACCTTCGTCTGATGGTAGTCGTGGATCAGCTTTGTGTTGCCCCGGTATATGGCGATGCCGAGGCCCAGGAACAACACCGTGACGGCAAACATGATCAGAGAATACTCCAGCATTTTTCTGCTCTCCTTTCCCCTGCTTTCCTGTTTATCATACAGGAGATCCGGCCCCGCTCCAGCCGGCACGGCGCCGGCCGCCGCGGGGAATACATCTGTCAGAATACCCCTCCGTCGGTGCGGCGGAGGGGTATTCCCGATTCTGTCGGATTACTGCAGCTTGCCCCAGTCGCGGAGGTACTCCTCCTTGGTGAAGACGGGCTTGAAGTTCTCCTTCACCTTCCTGCCGGTCGCGGCGTCGTCATAGAGCAGCTCGATGGCCAGGCAGAGCATGGCCTTGGCGGCGGTGAGCATGGTCAGCTCCTTGTCCTTCATGCAGAAGTCCTTGGTATGGAGGCCGCCCTCCACGCCGGCGAAGTAGGACTGGATGGACGGGAGCAGATGGGATACGTCGCCCTGGTCGGAGGAGCCGCCGCCGAAGCCCGGGCACACCTTCATCACGTCCTCGCCCACCAGCATCCTCAGCTCCTTGTACATCAGGTCGTTGAGGTCCTCGGACTGGACCGCCGGCAGGTAGCCGGGCAGCTCGATGATCTCGCACCTGGCCCCCACCGCGTCGCCGCCGGAGCGGAAGGCCCGGTTGACCTTCTCGGACGCGCTGATGATGGCGTCGGTGCTGTTGCCCCGGACGTAGGTCTCCAGCCGCACGTCCGCCGGCACCACGTTGACGATGTCGCCGCCCTTGGTGATGATGGGATGGACCCGGATGTGGTCCTCATCCCTGAAGGTCTCCCGCTGGGCGTGGACCGCCATCAGACCCAGCATGGCCGCGTTGAGGGCGTTGACGCCCTCGTAGGGGGCCGCGCCGGCGTGGGCGCCCTTGCCCACGCAG
>JAEEGF011201789.1_pt1 | contig 18977 bp, 16 predicted proteins | sample 9134171 | NCBI WGS metagenome assembly JAEEGF01 (sample SAMN16246542, study PRJNA631951) | gut metagenome | biome: gut microbiome; feature: rumen; material: AP-attached | host: Bos | place: Iran: Karaj | collected 2018-10
GGTTACCAGTGGCTATGACTGTGGTTTCTCGGTGCAGAGCTACAACGACTTGCAAGAGGGTGACCTAATCGAGGCCTTCGAGGAAATCGAGGTGCAGAAGACGCTCTGATGAATGCGTAATTCACCATTGCGGCTTATTGTTTACGGCACAATTTTTTGGCATTTTTCCGTTTATAATATAAAACGACGAATCATGCTAAGACACTTCATATTTGCGGCTTTGCTTGTCGCTTCACTAATCGCCCATAGCCAGTATGGTGTGGGCGATTGGCGCGTGCATCCCTACTATGTGGACAGCGAGATAAAGAATATCATCGACACCAAGGATGAGGTTTACTATCTGGTAGGTTCCGACTTATTTTGTCTGGACAAGGCAACCGAGGAGAACGAGAGCTATAACAAGCGCAACTATCTTAACGATGTCAATGTCAAGGGTATCTATTACAACTATGACCACGAGTACCTGGTGGTAACCTATGCCAACTCGAACATGGATGTGATTGACCGCGACGGTCGTGTGACCAACGTGTCAGATATCAAGGATGCTGCATTGTCCAGTTCAAAAGGCATCAATGACGTGACTTTTGCATCTGGGTTGATGTATGTGGCCACTGAGTTTGGCTATGTCATCTATGACGCCGAAGAGCTTGTTGTGAAGCAATCGCATGTCTATGGTCAAGACATCAGTTCAGTCACGCCGCTGGGTTCCTTATTGGTGTTGGAGCAGGGTGGTAATTTGCGTGCCGCACCGTTGTTGGGTCATCACGAGAGCTTATCGTCATTTGACCTGCTTGATCCATCTTTGCCGCTGTCAGCCCATGCTCGATTGTTGAGCGCAGGCAATAATACCCTGCTCGTTAATGGCGATGCAGGGTTGTTTGCATTGTCGGTTTCTTATGACGAAGATGGAATTGCTTCGGTCGTGGGTACAGTGCCCGTGTGTTCTAACCGTGCTGCAACTGTGCAGCCTTGCCCAGGCGGTTTCATTGCCAGTTATATGACAGCCGACAGTTGCTATTATATGGTTGACGCCACTGGTACTCAAGTTAGGCGTATGTCAGCCCTGCCTGAACTTTACAGTCGGTATCCCAAGGGCGATAGCACCCTATGGGCCTTGGGTCCTAAGGGTGTTCATGTTGCCGGAAACACTCAGAACTACTATAAGCCCGATGGCATTGGCATCAAGGTAGGTGCGTTCTATATGGCCTATAGCGAGCAACAAGGGCGGCTCTATGTCAGCAGTTCAAGTGACAATCTGTTGGGAGAATGGGGGTCTCAGTTAGGTGCCGTCACGCAGATTTATGCTTATGACGGCTTCCATTGGACTGATGTCACCCCCGACAGTCTGCCTGGCGAGGGAGTGAGTGCCAACTGGCAGATGGTGGTCGACCCACGTGACAACAACACTTATGTTTATCCGTCACGTAAGTATGGTGTGGTTAAGGTCACTAATGATAAGATTGTCAATGTCTATGACGAGTCAAACAGCCTGTTTGGCGGTTCGGGTTATTATAAGGGCGCCTGTGCCTTTGACGCTGATGGAAACTTGTGGGTGGTTTACAGTTCGGCTAGTGCTTCGACCGACGGTGCACGCAATGTAGCAGTATTGCCGCGTGCCAAGTATGAACAAGCTCAGGTAAAGCCTTCGGACTGGATTGCTGTGAATGTGCCAGGTACGAAGCAGGAGTTTTTTAAGGGCTCTAACCTAGTGATAGCCAGGGGCGTGAACGTGTATAATAGTGGTGGTTATCAGAAGCCCCTATCGTTCTGGACGCAACCCGATGGCCTGTCTAGCACGCCTCGCCGTGTAAATCACAGTACGCTGATCGATCAAGATGGCAAGACCATCAGTTGGAACAACGTTTACAGTATGGTTGCCGACCATAACGGTGTTGTCTGGGTAGGTTTGAACAATGGCATCATTAGCCTGGATCCGACCCGTGCATTCAATGAAGACTTTACTATCAACCACATCAAGGTGCCTCGCAATGATGGCACAGGACTAGCCGATTATCTGCTTGAAGGCTCACAAATCAACTGCATTGCTGTCGATGGAGCCAACCGCAAGTGGATTGGAACGAACAACTCTGGATTGTTTTTGGTCAGTGCCGATGGCTCGCAAGTGCTGCAACAATTCACCACCGACAACAGTTATCTGAGTAGTAATACAATCTATTCGGTGTGCTGCAATCCCACCACCAATTCGGTGTATGTAGTCACTCCGAATGACTTCTTGGAATATTTCAGCGACACCACGCCAGGCTCGGCGAATTACAGCAATGTTTATGTATATCCCAACCCCGTCCATCCCGAGTTCACTGGGTTGGTGACCATCGTGGGCTTGATGGATAATTCGCTGGTGAAGATTGCCGACTCGGGTGGACACGTGATCAAGCAGTTGCGCTCGACCGGTGGAATGGCCACGTGGGACTGCGTGGGCGACAATGGCGAGCGCGTGAGCACGGGAGTCTACTTTGTGTTGGCCTCAGAGAAAGAAGGTGGCACATCGCATGGAACCGTCGCCAAGTTTGTAGTAATTAAGTAAGTGGAACAATCAAAACAAGAGATACTTATGCTTAAAAGAATCGGATTTATCATCGTTGTCATGCTCTCGTTGTTGGCACAAGCTCAGACGGGAAAAGGTGACTGGCGTGTGCACCCTTACTATGTGGGCGACAACATCAAGAACGTCATCGACACCGACGCCAAGGTTTATTTCTTGGTAGGCAATGACTTGTTTTGCTTCGATAAGTCGACTTCAGCGATTGAGTCGCTCAACAAGCGTGTCGCCTTGAATGATGTGCTGGTGACAAACATCTACTACAATCACATCAAGAAGTATTTGGTGGTCACTTACCTGAATAGCAATATAGATGTCATTGCCCCAGACGGGCAGGTGATGAACCTGCCTGACATCAAGGATGCGGTTCTCACAGGGTTGAAAGGTATCAACGATGTGACCTTCGCTCCAGGCAAGATGCTGGTGTCGACCGAGTTTGGCATGGTTATCTATGATGACGAGGCAATGAGTGTGATTGAGTCACGCCTTTTCGATTTAAAGTTTGACTCGGCAGTCGAGGTAGGCCAGTGGACAGTGATCACGCGCGGTGGCAGGGTTTATGCAGCCTTGAATAGCGCTTTGCGCGAGACGGCTGGTAGCTATCAGCAGGTCAGCGGCATGGGAGCTTCTAGTTCCATCAAGCTCATTCCAGTCGATGATGATAAGTTTATGGTCAATTCCTCGACGGGTTTGGTCACCTACACCTTGGGTCTGAACAGTTCAAACAAGCCCGCCGCTTTGGCTCAAGACACTGTCTACAACAAGCGTGCGGCCATTGTGCAGCCCACCCCCTCGGGCTTTGTGGCCAGTTTTCCTGATAACAATCTCTATGTGACCACCAATGCTCAAGGTAAGAACCCTCAGCTGGTGAGCGGGGTGAACGAGTTGGTCAGCTCCTATCCTGGTGGTGATGGTACCTTGTGGATGCTAGGTGCCAATGGCCTGCACCAGCAAGGCAGCACCCAAGTTTACAAGCCCAACGGCATAGGCATCAAGGTGGGTGCGTTCTATATGACATTCAACAAGGCAAAGAACCTGGTGTATTTGAGCGCCTCAAGCGACAACATGCATGCCGAGTGGGGTTCTCAGAATCATGCAGTGACGCAAATCTTCACCTTCGACGGCTCGCAGTGGACCGATGTCACTCCCAGCAACGTGCCTGGCAATGGCGTAAGTGCCAACTGGCAACTGGCCATGGATCCCAAGGACCCCAACACCTATGTCTACCCCTCGCGCAAGTATGGTGTGTTCAAGATCGTCAACGACCAGTACACCTACAAGTATGATGCCGCCAACAGCTACTTTGGCACCGGCTACTACAAGGGTGCCTGCGCTTTTGACAGTGTGGGCAATTTGTGGGTTTGCTACAGCTCACCCACCGCATCGACTGCCGCAGTCAACCTCTCGGTGCTGCCGCGTGCCAAGTATGAAGCTGCCACTTGCGCCAAGGCCGACTGGATACCCGTTGAGGTGCCGGCGACCAGGCAAAAGGCGTTCAAGGGCTCGAGCTTTGTGGTCGGCAAAGGCGATGTCAAGGTCTATAACGGCGGCGGATATCAGGGCAGTTACGTCTGTTGGAATCAGCCCGACGGGCTCACCAGCGCGCCACTCATCGCTAACTTCAACAGCCTGCAAGACGTCGACGGCAAGAGCATCACCTGGAACTACGTCTATTGTATGGAGACCGACCTCGACGGGCTCGTATGGACTGGCATGAACAACGGCATCGTCGCCTTTGACCCATCCAAGGCCTTCGACGACAATTTTGCCGTCGTTCATCCCAAGGTGGCACGCAACGATGGCACCGGGCAGTTTGACTACTTGCTCGATGGGCTCATGGTTAACTGCATTGCTGTCGATGCGGCCAACCGCAAGTGGATTGGAACCGAGTCGGCTGGACTATACCTTGTCAGCCCCGATGGCACCAAGATTCTCAAGCAGTTCAACACCGACAACAGTTACCTCACTAGCAACACCATCTATTCAGTGTGCTGCAACACCAACACCAACTCGGTGTATGTGCTTACAGCCAATGGCTTTCTCGAATACATGAGCGACGCCAATCCAGGAGCGGCAAGCTACGACGACGTCTACGTCTATCCCAATCCTGTTCGACCCGACTTCACCGGCTTGCTTACCATCAACAACCTCATGAGCAACTCCCACCTCACCATCACCAACGCCATGGGGCAGACCGTCAAGCAGTGGCAGGCGCAGGGCGGCACAGCCACCTGGGACTGCTGTGATGAGAGCGGCGATCGCCTGCCCACCGGCATCTACTATGTCTATGCCTCACAGCAAGCCAGCGACCCACATCCGCTAAAGGTTGCTGAGTTTCTCATTATTAAATGATTAGAAAAGCAGCGGCAAAAAGTCGCAAGAATGCAATAGAGTTCCCCCTCGTAACTAACGAAGGGGAATTTTTTAATTTTGCATTGATCTATCACAAAAAATAGCGGTGCATTAAAAAAACTCAATTATCAAATCTCAAATCTCAATTAAAAAGTGTACCTTTGCAAATTGGATTATTCTGTAGCATATTAACTCAAAAAGATGACGATATGAGATGTGAGAAATGTGGGCAACAGGTCCCTGACGGTTCGGCATTTTGCAACCACTGTGGAGCGCCGATGAGCATTGATGCGCATTGCCCGTCGTGCGGGCAGTCGATACCGGCCAATTCGGTATTCTGCCCCAAGTGCGGCAAGATGGTGCGTAACGATATGCAGGAGCCTGTCGAGGAGGCGGTAGCAACTACTACTGGAGTTACCTACCATGAGTTGGAACACGAGCGCCGTGAGCCGAAACCTGACCCCTGGCAGGAAAAGGAACAGGAGCGAGAGCGGGAACATGAGCAGACAGCAAGGCCTTATTATTCCGAGAATGATGCAGCTGACGCTGATGACGAATACGATGAGGATAATGTGTCGAGCGAGCCTGCACACTTCAACCGCAACGTGCTCATTGGGGCAGCTGTGGTAGTTGCGCTGATAGGTTTGTTGTTGCTGTTGCGCAACTGCGGCGGTAGCAATGATGGCCGACATGAGGTGACGGGCAGTGACTCAACCTTACTTGTGGCCGATAGCAATGGTGATCCGATGGCGATTTTTACGGCTGAGTTGAGTCGCAACAATTTTACGGGTGATGGTGCAGTAGCAGCACACGCAGTAAAGGTGCCTGGTAATGGCACAGATCGCCCCGAGGTAATCATGGGTGTGACCACCAAGAACGATGCGGAAAACCGCTCGTACTTCAAGATTTACAAGCTTACCCAGAACGGACAGGTGTGGATGCCCGAGTTGCAACACACACAGTACCTGAATGGACGAACCGTCAATATGGACAATGCGGCACTGATTGCTGACATCCAGAACGTGCCGCGCGCCGTACGGGTCAATGATAAGGACTATTATTACTTTGCCTATGTGAACAACCCGGTGGAGGGAGGCAGCATCGGTCGTGTATCGCTGTGCCTTTGGAATGTCGATGAGAAGAAACTGACCACGCTCGACTACCAGGGGCCAATCAAGAGTCTGGATGACGGTCGGCAGTATGTCTATGGCAAGCCGTTGCAGGCCATCAACTCGGCCGAGACGCGCTTTCTGCAAAACGAGGCGCGCAACGTCAAACTCATCCATTTCTTGACCGAGGAGGAATTGAAAGCCGAACAGGAGGCCAAGGAGAAAGAAGAGGAGGAAAAACGCCTGGCCGACCCCAACAATGTTGACGAGCGTTGGAACCAAGAGAACCAGGAGAATGTCGAGGCGTTGAAGAAGGGCGAGGAGGTCACCATCAAGGCCGCTAGCTATGACAAGCCCATTTTTAACATGAAGGATATTCACAAGAAGATTGAGAACGAGGGTTATATCGTGTTCAGTATCAACAATGGTGCCGTCTACGGTTTTAACAAAAACACTCGCAAGTACTTCTCGATCTTTGCGCCTAAGGGCGATGCGCAACCCAGCGACATTGGTTTTGCTGACAGCCGTAATAATCAGATGCGCATGCGAACCAGCGAGGGTCGTTTCAGCTACGATCTGGTCACTGGCAAGACCAAGCGTATACCCGAATGATGCTACCTGAAGATCCCAAGCGACGTTATTACTGGATTTTTTTCCTCAAGCTTGACATCATCATTTTAGCCCTTTTAGCCCTACTGTGGTGGCTGGGGCATTAATAGAGGACAATATGGTTGAAATACGACAAATAGAACCCACACGGAAGGAACTGGCACGGTTTGCTAAGTTTCCCATCGACACGCTGTACAAGGACAACCCATACTATGTGCCCGATTTGATTAGTGATGTAGTAGGCACGCTGATGCCCAGTGAGAACCCTGCGTTTGACTTCTGCGAGAGCGCCTACTTCATGGCTTATCGTGACGGCAAACCCGTGGGACGCATTGCTGGAATCATCAACCGCCTGGTTAACCAGCGGAGCGGCAAGGAAGAGGGGCGATTTGGATACATCGACTTTATCGACGATGCCGAGGTGGCCGACGCACTTATCCAAGCTGTCGCTGACTGGGCTCGCGGCAAAGGGATGACCTGCTTGACAGGGCCACTGGGATTTACCGACATGGACCAAGAAGGAATGCTGGTCGAGGGCTTTGACGAGGTAAGCACACAAGCCACCATTTATAACTATCCCTACTATCCCAAGCACATGGAACGCATGGGGTTTGTGAAGGATGTTGACTGGGTGGAGTTCCGCGTCGAAGTGCCGCCCGAGGTGCCTGAGAAGATGGCGCGCATCGCACGCATCGTCAAACAACGATTGAATATCGACACCATCAAATATACCAGCCGCAAGAAACTGGTGGCCGATTATGGCGATGCCATTTTCAAGCTCCTCAACGAGGCCTATGACAAGTTGTTCGGCTACTCGCCGTTGAGCGACAAGCAAATCAAGCACTACATCAAGATGTACTTGCCATTCTTGCCGCTCGACGACCTGTCGATGGTGGTGAAGCCCGATGGCGAACTGATAGGTGTGGGCATCACTATCCCATCGCTATCGCAAGCGTTGATCAAGAGTCGTGGCAGGCTGTTCCCCACAGGATGGTATCACTTGCTCAAGGCGTTCAAAGGACACAACGACGTGGTCGATTTGTTGCTCATTGCTGTGAAGCCCGAGTACCAGAGCAAGGGCGTGAACGCATTGATTTTTGATGACCTGATTCCGTGTTTCAACCGCTTCGGGTACAAGTGGGCCGACACAGGGCATGAGTTGGAGGAGAACGAACGCGTGCAGCAACAGTGGCAATACTTCAATTACCGTCAGAATAAGCGGCGCCGCGCATTCACCAAGGAGATATGAACAATCGTCGGCTGAACATGTTTGCTGCGTGGGTGATACTGGTGTGTTGCTTGTGTGCATTGGTTTATATGGTTTCTCACGACTTGAACAATAATAATGACGGAAAGGCTTCGGCAGGCGATGTGACCGGGCAACCAACTGCACTTGTAGTGGTTGACTCGACAGCTGACGTAGTTGCATATTACCCTCAGTTCTCACGCATCGACTTAGTATGCGACACCATGCCCAACCAGGGCGATGCCATGGTGATATTTTGTGCCGAGGCGGCTTTTACCCACGAGTTGCTTGAGGCATTTGCACACAGCAACATCGATGGTGACCATGTGAGCGGAGGCTCACGCTATGTTGGAGCCCAGTGTAAGGACAATAGTGGTGCCTTCATCAGTTGGGGCAATCATTGGGAGTTTATTCAGGGCGACTATAGTGCCGCACTCGACCAGGCTGCGGCTAAAGGTGGCATGGGCTTTGGGCAAGCGAGCATCATTCATCAAGGTAAGAGGGTCGAGAGATTGTGGCGCAGCGGTGTGAATCAGTACCGAGCCTTGTGCGAGAAAGAGGGCCAACTATGCATCGTCGATTCGCGTGAGGCGGTTGAATATGCCCAGTTTGTTGACCAACTTGAGGGATATGGTGTGACCGAAGCGCTTTATCTTGATATGGGTGCAGGCTGGAACCACTCTTGGTGGCGTGATGTTGACGATTCGGTACATGAGATTCATCCTTGTCTTGACAAGAGTCGCTACTGCACTAATTGGATTACGTTCTATCGATAATTTTGAACTATGATAAAGATTGAGAACAAGGCTGCGCTGGGCGCAGTGAGTGAAAATGACATCAATGCGCTGCGCAGTGTCGCCGAGACTGCTGCACGCACGCTCGCCGACGGCGATGGGGCCGGCAACGATTTCTTGGGATGGTTGCATCTGCCCAGCAGCATTGATGAGGCACAACTATCTGCCATTGAGCTGTGTGCTGCTCGCCTGCGTCAAGATTGCGAATTTGTAGTTGCTGTGGGCATTGGTGGCAGTTACCTGGGTGCCAAGGCTGTGATTGAGGCGTTGAGCGACCAGTTTGCTGCTTACAAGCAGTCATCGGGCGCACGTGTGCTGTTTGCTGGCAATAACATTGGTGAAGATTATTTGCACGATTTGATGAGCTTACTCAAGGGACACAAGTGGGGTATTATCGTCATCAGTAAGAGTGGTACCACCACCGAACCAGCCATTGCCTTCCGTCTGCTTAAAGGACAGCTGGAGCACGAACTGGGTCGTGAATGGGCCAGCAGGCACATCGTAGCTATTACAGATGCTGCTCGCGGGGCATTGCGTGGGTTGGCAACTCAGGAGGGCTATGAGACTTTTGTGATTCCCGACAATGTGGGCGGCCGCTTTTCGGTGCTCACACCTGTGGGCCTTCTGCCCATAGCCGTTGCAGGGTTTGACATTCGTGCTTTAGTTGCTGGTGCCGTTGAGATGGAGCAGGGCAGTGATGAGCCAATGCTGTGCTATGCCCAGACTCGCAATGCACTCTATCGCGCTGGCAAGAAAGTAGAAATCTTGGTCAACTTTGAGCCTCGCTTGCACTTCCTGGCCGAGTGGTGGAAACAACTCTACGGCGAGAGTGAGGGTAAGGACGGCAAGGGCATCTTCCCTGCTAGTGTTGACTTTACCACCGACCTGCATTCGATGGGACAATGGATTCAGGACGGTGAGCGTACGATCTTTGAAACCGTGCTCACTGTCGAGCGACAGCACCACGAGGTTGTTATCCCTCATGACGAGGCTGACTTGGACGGACTGAATTATATCGCAGGCTGCCGCTTGGGCGAGGTGAACCACAAGGCTGAGCTGGGTACACGATTGGCTCACGTCGATGGCGGTGTGCCCAATGTCGTCATCACGTTGCCAACCATTGACGAGCGCACACTGGGACAGCTTGTCTACTTCTTTGAGAAGGCATGTGGCATCAGTGGTTATATGCTGGGAGTGAATCCGTTCAACCAACCAGGTGTAGAGGCTTACAAAAAGAATATGTTTGCCTTGTTGGGAAAATCTGGCTACGAGGCTCAGACCGCAGCCCTTGAGGCACGACTCTAAACTTTAATGACTGAAACAGGTCGTCGTTTGCCATGGGCCGATGTGTTACGCATCATCGGCTGTTTGTGTGTACTCATCACTCATGTTGAGTACAATGGCGGCATGGGTGGTAACCGTCTGTTGGCACTGATTGACTTTTTTGGCATTGCAGGGTTTATGCCTTTCTTCATGTTGTCAGGTGTGTTTGCCCTTTCATCACCACGCCCATTGGGCGCATTTCTGAACTCGAAGTTAAGGCGCATTGTTGTTCCAACAGTGGTGTGGAGCCTCGTATATCTGTTGGCTAATGTGTTAGCTGGACGTCTAGATTGGATGGGGTTTGTTCATCGAGTGGCATTGATACCTCTTGAACCACAAGTACCTCAATTTTGGTACTTATATGTGTTGATGGGAATCTACTTGTTGACACCAGTTTTAAGTCATTGGTTGGCTCAGGCCTCTCGTCGCCAGGTTGAATTTTATCTGTGCGTGTGGTTAGTGACATTATTCTTGCCTTTTCTCCCGTTGAGCAAGCCATCTGCCATCACGCATCCCTTGTTTTATTTTCAGGGCTATCTAGGGGTCGTTTTGTTGGGCTATTATTTCCATCGTTATATTGCTGTCGCCCCTTTTCGTTGGTGGCTCTGGCTATTGGCATTGGTGTTGGTGACTTTGCCATTGTGGGTTCGTGTTACTGGGCTTCGATGGGAATTAATCAGCGGCTACCTCTCGCCTAATATGTTAGGATTGTCATGTATTCTGTTCTTGCTGGTACGGTGTATTCGTTGGCCGTCATTCAGCCATAAGGTGCTGAGTGTACTGGGACAGGCATCTTATGGCATTTATCTGATGCATATGGTGGTCATTCGATTTTTTGTGCTTCCTGTCGTTGAGCCACTTCACTTGAACTATTGTGTTGGTATTCCGCTAGCTTTGGCTCTTGTATTGTTGATTTCTTTTGTGTTGGTATGGTTATTTTCACACCTAAAGTATGCATGGGTATTGGGGTGCTCGTTGAAAAAAGCCTAAATTACAAAGCAATTGCTATTGATTTGCCAACTTTTTATTAACTTTGCAGTTTGAAAACTAGTCAGCTATAGAAGAATGAAAAAAGCATTACTACTGATAGCAATAGTGGGATTATTAATCCTGCCATCATGCAACACCGCTCCTAGCAAGGTTGAGAACGCTGCTACCGAACAGTCGGGCGAGTTCACTCCATCGGGTGATCTTCAGAAGGACGTGCAGGCCATCGCCGATATGAGCATCCAGTCGTCACAACGCATGCTCAATGGCGAGGGGAATGTACTTGAAGATCAGGCTCAGGTCGATAAAATGATTCAGGCTGCTAACGAGTACTATACCCAGCAAGGCCGCGGCGAGGAGTTCCAACAGGCGCTCAACGCCGCCACTGAGGCCAATGTTGACAGCCTGGGAGTCTTGATGGGCAAGGGACAAAGATAAGACCGAAATTATAAATTATAAATTACATATTAGACTAATGAACATCCTCGAGTTGAGCGAACAAGAGATAGTGAGAAGAAACAGTCTGAACACGATGCGCGAGATGGGTATTGATCCCTATCCCGCTGCTGAGTTCCCTGTTGATGCCTATAGCGATGACATCCGTGCGCAGTTTAGCGATGATGCTGAGCCGCGCCCAGTGCGTATAGCTGGCCGCATCATGAGCCGACGCATCATGGGCAAGGCTTCGTTTATGGAACTGAAAGACTCCAAGGGCCGCATTCAGGTCTACATCAGCCGTGATGACCTTTGCCCTGGTGAGAACAAGGATCTGTACAACGTCGTGTTCAAGCGCCTCCTCGATATGGGCGACTTTGTGGGTGTGACGGGTTATGTTTTCCGTACCCAAACAGGCGAGATCAGTGTGCATGCCCAGACTCTGACTGTTTTGAGCAAGTCGTTGCGCCCCTTGCCTGTTGTTAAAGTGAAGGATGGCGTGACCTACGATGCGTTCGATGACCCTGAGTTGCGTTATCGCCAACGCTATGTCGACCTGGTGGTCAACGAGGGAGTGAAGGATACGTTCCTCAAGCGTGCGCTGGTGGTGAAAACAATGCGCCAAGTGCTAGACGATGCAGGCTACACCGAGGTCGAGACCCCGACGTTGCAAAGCATTGCTGGCGGTGCAACGGCTCGCCCATTCATCACTCACTTCAATGCGCTGAACATGGACATGTATATGCGCATTGCCACCGAGCTTTATCTCAAGCGATTGATTGTTGGTGGATTTGAGGGTGTCTACGAGATAGGCAAGAACTTCCGCAACGAAGGCATGGATCGCACACACAACCCCGAGTTTACCTGCATGGAGCTGTATGTGCAGTATAAGGACTACAATTGGATGATGTCGTTCACCGAGCACCTGCTCGAGACTATCTGCATCGCCGTTAACGGCAAGCCCGAAGCCGAGTTCGACGGTCACCTCATCAGCTACAAGGCTCCCTACCGTCGTCTGCCCATCCTCGAGGCCATACAGGAGCAGACAGGCTATGACCTGACAGGTATGGATGAGGCGCAGATTCGCGAGGTGTGCCATAAGCTGAATATGGAAATTGATGACACGATGGGCAAGGGCAAGCTCATCGATGAGATTTTCGGGGAGTTCTGCGAGGGGCATTATATTCAACCCACGTTTATCATCGACTATCCCGTTGAGATGTCTCCATTGACCAAGATGCATCGCAGCAAACCAGGCCTGACCGAGCGCTTCGAGCTGATGGTCAACGGCAAGGAAGTGGCCAACGCTTACAGTGAACTCAATGACCCGCTGGACCAGGAAGAACGCTTCAAGGAGCAGATGCGTCTGGCCGATAAGGGCGATGACGAGGCTATGATCATTGATTATGACTTCCTGCGTGCGCTGCAATATGGCATGCCGCCCACTAGTGGTATTGGCATCGGTATCGATCGCCTGACCATGTTCATGACAGGCAAGACTACCATCCAGGATGTGATCCTGTTCCCGCAGATGCGTCCCGAAAAGGTTGCTCGCCGTGACAAGGAGGAGGTTTTCACCGCTCTGGGCATCCCCGCCGAGTGGGTAGCGCCCATTCAGAAGGCTGGTGTGCTCACCGTACAAGCACTAGGAGCGCTGGAGCGCCCAGGCAAGCTTTTCCAGGATCTGCTTGACATTAATAAGAAGTATAAGCTGGGCTACAAGGCACCCACGGCAGATGAAGTGAAGCAGTGGGTTGAGAAGGCCAAAGAAGCCACAGCTGGAAATCCCGAAGAATAATCTCTCAACAAGATATTAGAATGAAAAAGTTAATAGTCTTTTTGGCATTGTTGCTGCCAGTGTTACAGGAGCACGCTTTGGCTCAGGAGTTAGAGGGTACTTGGTCCTTCCACCCGAGTTACTTGATGAGTACGGCAAATAACCTGATTGACACTGAGCATTATGTGTATGCGTTGACCAATGGTGCCCTAGTTCGTTGGGACAAAGTTAATGAGCAAATCATGGCTTTGTCATCGACTAACGGACTGAGCGATGTCAAGGTTAAGAACATTTATTATAACTATGACAAACGCTATCTCATGGTCACCTATGCCAATAGCAACATCGATTTGTTGTATGAGGATGGGCGCATAGTCAATGTGAGCGCCTTGCATGATGTGGTGATGAACGTGTCACGTGCCATCAATGACGTGACGTTCACCGATGGAAAGGCCTTGATTGCGACTGACTTTGGACTGGTTGTATTGAATGATTCGACCCTGCAAGTAAGCGAGTTCCGCCACTATGGCAAGGCATTAACCTCGGTGGCACAGGTGGGCGAGTATATGGTTATTGCCTACGGTGGTGACTTGTATGCTTCTTCATCTCGTCGCGAGGTGTTGAGCGATTTCTTGGCCGTTGGTGTCTCTCAGGCCGCGGCACAGCTCTATCCAGCCAATGACACCACATTTTTCCTGATGGGAACTGGTGCTCTGAAGCGGTGTGTGATATCTCCTGACGGACGATGCAGTGTTAATACAATCTTTGCGGCAACGCCCAACAACATTCAGCAGACAGTGGGCGGTTGGCTTGCCAATTTCCGGACTAGTTCATGTTACTACACCATCAAGAATGATTCAGCCTTTACGGCGACCAAAGTGTCGGGAAACAGCACTTCGCTTTACTCTTGTGCTCCCGATGCTAATGGGACGGTTTGGCAGATTGATGGCAATGGCATTCACGACAAGGAAAGCACTGTTTATCACAAACCCGAAGGGATTTATTTGCGCAGTGCAGGAGTAACTTTGTTCCATAACCTTTACAACACTTGGGACAATAAGTTTTATATTACTACTGCCGACCAGAATGCGCTGATTACAAGCAACTTTACTCATGTAAAGCATATAATGAACTATGATGGGAGTGCTTGGGTCGATGCTACACCTACGGCAATAAAGAGTACTTCGAAACTTGCCAAGATTACCTTTATCCCTGGACATCCGGGCAGTTACTTTGCCACCGACCGTACCAATACCTTCTATCGGGTAATCAATGGCGTGGTTAAAGGCACATTTAAGAATGGTAGCACAACTACTCCGCTTCAGTATGGTTCAATGAACAACTCGTTGGAGCCTGGACTTTTGGTCGACCCGCAAGGCAATCTGTGGATGATGTCTTCAGCAGGCAATAATGTATTGGCGATGTTGCCGAGCGACAAGGTGCTTGCCGACACAGTGCGTTATAGCGACTGGATAATATTTGATGTTTCAAAATTTAATTTATCTTACCCACAGCGACAACAATTTGTTGCAACAAGAGATGGCGTGAAGGTGTTCACTAATGGTTACCAGAACAGCCTTTTCAACATCTGGCGCACAAAGCCAGGAGCATCCGATGTCACCGACATTGATCTGTTGGTTACTCATGACTTCATCGACCAGAATGGAAAGGCAGTTGACATGAAGTTGCCCGATGTGTATGCCATTGCAGCTGATTCAACCGACCATGTATGGATTGGAATGCGCCCTGGTTTGTTCTATTTCAAGGCCAGTGAGGTGTTTGAGCCAAACTTCCGTGCGACTAAACCTGCTGGACGTGAGGGCGAGGAGGACCCCTACAGCATTGATGTTACGGCTATTGGTGTCGACCCTTACAATCGCAAGTGGATAGGCACAAAAGATAATGGCCTGTATGTGGTAAGTCCTGATGGGTCGCAGGTGCTGAACCACTTTGATGTGGACAATAGTGCCATGCCGTCGTCATTGGTTTATGGTGTGTCGGCCTCTGCCGAGCGTGCCATCGTTACGACCGCAAATGGTATTGTGGAATTCAACATGAGCGATATTCCTCAGGTGATTGACTACACGGCTGTAACGGCAGCACCAGCATATGTTACACCCGACTACACAGGCTTTGTGACTATCGGACAGGTGGATGTGGGCGCTTGTGTGCGTATTATCGATCGTGACGGGAATGTTGTACGGGAGTTTACAGCAACTTCAAATCAGGTGGCCTGGGACACCTGTGATGAGACAGGCGAACGCGTGCCGACTGGCGTGTATAGCATTTATGCGGGCCTCACTGCTGATCAGCTTCCTGGCACTCCTCAAGTCCGAGTCAAGATAGTGAAATGATTGACATTCATTCTGTTGAATTTTATGTCATCGCTTTTGTGGTGGCCATGGCGTTGGTGACGTTGCTCATAGGGCAACGTAGCCGCGGCGAGGCCACCACAAATATTGACCAGATGGACCTCGCTCCCTCGCTGACCGAGGTGGCTGGCCAATTGGCTATTAGCAGTGAGGACATCGACCGTGTGACCATAGCCCGCACGGGATTGCCGCTGTATGAGGGCGACACGGTTATACTGGTGAGCACCATTATTGATGACAAGTGGCACATCGAGGAGAAGCGTGCCACTAAGGGTCGCGGTCCAAACGTCGAGATGGACGGCGCTGCGACAATCAACTTCCTGCGCCCAGGTCGATACCATGTGCGCTATGATAGCGAAATCACGGGGCAGTGGTGTACATTCAAGCACAGCCACCGCCCCGGCAAAGTTTCTAAGGTGGAACTAAAATACTAATCTATTTCTCCCAAGGATACAGGCCTTCGCCCTCGGCCTTGATGTAGACGGGCATGCCCACGTAGGCGTATTTTTCCTTCAGAGTAATGATGTCGGCGTCGCGCAGGCGTATGCAGCCTTCGCTAGCGCGGCCTGGCACTGAACTGGCATTGTTGGTGCTGCCATGAATGCCGATGCCGCTGTGGCCAGGCGTGAGAAGGCGCAGGAACCAATGGCCATAGGCCAGGATGTTGCCACGCCCGTCCTTGAAGTCATGCTTCCACGTGCTGGCGTCTTGGATGGCTGTAATCTTAAACGGCTTGCCAGCAGGTGACTCAGGGGTCTTCATGTCACCCTTTTTCTGCTTATTGCCCTTGTTCTTGCTCAGGCAGCAGGGATACTCGGCCAGTAAAGTTGAGTCCTTACTGTAGACACGCAGGTTGAGGTCTTTCTTCGAGATGACGATAAAGGAGCCATTGCCCTTGGCAGCAGTTGTTGCAGCCTTCTTGGCCGTGTTCTTCTTTGTCTTGGCCACTGCTGTGGTCTTGGCGTTTTTTTTCGCACCGCCTTTCTTTTGTTCTGTGCCGTTTGCGCTGGCCACGAAGGCTGTCAATGCGCAAACCAGCATTAATGATAATATCTTCTTCATATCTTAACTTCTGAATTCCTTAACTCCTAATACAGCATATTTAGCACCTTGTTATACTGATACTGACTGTTAAAGCCCGAGCGTTGAATCAGCTGTATCTCGGACATAATCTGGTCGAGATAAGGAATGGTGGGCGTGCTGGCGTTCTTTGCACCTTTTTCGAAGGTCTTATAATATCCCAATTTCTTGAAGGCTTTTTGAAACTCTTTGTACAAGTCACTGTCGGTGCCTTGTGTTGCCCAACGGGTTTGTTCAAATTTACTCTTGTACTTCTCGAGCAGGTTTCGTATCTCAAGGCTGTACTTGCCATAGTTTTCCACCATTTCCTTGCGCTTGAGCACATCCTTGGTCTCCATGCCATCAAACTTGGTGAGGGCTTGCTCGACTTTTAGTTTGTCATATTGATTTTGCAGCACAGGCAGGATATCCATCTGGTAGATGAGGTTGTCGCGTGAGTCGACGGTTTCTTGGCGGGTCTTGTTAGCGGCTTTGATGCCTTTTTCTTGCTCTTTTCTGAGTTTTTCTAGTGCGCTGATTTGGTCTTTGACATCCTTGACGACACTGTTGAGACTGTCGAGGCGAATTTTGAGAATATCAATTTTGCCGTTGAGGATAGTGATAGAATCACGCATGTCTTGGGTAAGTTCCTCTTGCAGGTCAATCTCGTCTTCTAGCTGCGTCAATTGCTGCGATTGGGCGTTATTCTGCGTGGTGGTGCTGGTTTGCGCCAGCGCGATGGCAGGTAGCAGAACCGCAGCCATCAGGGTGATAATGATGCGTCTCATAATTCGAGTATTTATTTATTGGGTTTAGGGAATCTTACAGGAACAGTGATAGTGCTCTCGATGGGCTGGCCATGGTGAGTGGCGGGGGAGAAATTAGGCAGTTTGCGGCAAATCTTCAATGCCTTGTTATCCAAATCCTTGTTGTAGCCTTGTTTAATCACAGCATTGGTAACTTTACCTTCATTATTGATGGTAACATCAACCATGACACTAACGGGTGACTTGCTGGTGTCCCAGCCAGTCTTCTTGAAGATGTATTCGCGCAGAGCATCGTTGCCTCCTGGGAATTGCGGCATCACAACCTCGTCAGCGTCGGTGATGTCGCGCTCGGTGTAGTCTTCACCGGCGGCGATAGCAGCAGCCGAAGCCTTATACTGTTCGTTATAGTCGATTGCGCGTTGGCGTTTCTCGATGAGCTGGGTGTCGTTGGGGGCAAGGGACACGGCTTGATCATAGTCTGCAATGGCTTCGTCCAGATTGCCTTGGGCGGCCTTGATGACGGCGCGGTTCTCCCAGTAGACAGCTTGTTTAGCGTCGTCACGAATAGCTAGGTCAATGGCCTGCATAGCGGCAACCGTGTCGCCCTTGGCGATAAGCACCCTGAAACGTTCGCTTTGTGTCCATGCCCTGAATGCGGTGTTCACGTCATCGATGAGTGTGGAAGCACGGTCTAGCGCCGTGATAGCCTCGTCCAGCTGGTCGAGGTAGCGCAAAGAGGAACCTTTGTAGGCCAGTGCGTAGCCATTGTCGGGGTTCTGCAGCAATACTTTGTCCATCCATTCGATCGCTTTTTGGTATTGCTGCTTGTCGTAGGCCATGGTGCCTTTGTCAAATTCTGTCGGGTTTTTACGGGGCACGCGAGCCGATGCTGTGCTGGCCACGAATGCGGCTAGCAGAAGCGTTATCAATACAATTTTTGTCTTCATAGTTTTCTTTATTTATGGTACATTTGGGGCAAAGATAGTGCAAATCGAGCGAAATACAAAATGAAAAACGTTTTTTTTCATTTTTATTTCCGAGATGCCGCCTATCTTCGCCGTAGGCAACGGTAGTAAATATTATCAATATACCGGTTGAAATAAAACGAAAGTGCCTTGTTTTATAGACAAAGCACTTGCATTTTTTTAAGCGTCATGTTACTTTTCGCGGAAGTAGAGGTTGATCATCGTGCCCGACAGCGGCCACTTCTCGCGAATCTTGTTCTCCAGGAAGCGCTTGTAGGGGTCGCGGATCCACTGCGGCAGGTTGCAGAAGAAGATGAACGTAGGCACCTTGGCGCCCTTGAGCATGGTGATATATTTGATTTTGACAAACTTGCCCTTGACGGCGGGTGGCGGCGTGGCGGTGATCACCTCCTGCAAGTAGTTGTTCAGTTGCGACGTGGGGATGATAATCTTCTGGTTCTTGTATACCTCAATGGCAGTCTCCAGCACACGGTAGATGCGCTGCTTGGTCAATGCCGAGCCAAAGATGATGGGGAAGTCGGTAAATGGCGCCAGTCGCTCGCGGATGGCCGCCTCCATCGTGTCGATTGAGCGTTGGGTCTTGTACTCGGCAATGTCCCAC
>JAEEGF012163024.1_pt1 | contig 18977 bp, 15 predicted proteins | sample 9134171 | NCBI WGS metagenome assembly JAEEGF01 (sample SAMN16246542, study PRJNA631951) | gut metagenome | biome: gut microbiome; feature: rumen; material: AP-attached | host: Bos | place: Iran: Karaj | collected 2018-10
AAGTTTTGGAGAGAGAGAAATCCTTAAAGATATTTCTTTTCACGTGAATGATAATGAAAAGGTAGCGATCATAGGTGCAAACGGAACAGGAAAGTCTACCCTTTTTAAGATCATTTTGGGAGAACTCCGTCAGGACAGCGGAGAAGTGGTCTTTGCCAAGGATTCTACCCTCGGATGTATTTCTCAGACTCAGAATCTTGAAAGTGCCAACAGTATATATGCAGAATTGTTCGGTACCAACAAAAGAGTACTGGAACTTGAGGAAAGGATAGAAAAACTTCATAAGGAGATCGAAGAAGAATCTTTAAAAAACGGCGAAAGTGAGGAACTTAAAAGATTATATGCCGATTATGAAAGATGTAATACGGAATTTGATCTGATAAACGGCTATGCATACAGAAGTGAAGTGATCGGGATACTTAAAGGACTGGGCTTCAGGGAAGATGAATTTGACAAGAAGATAAACACCCTCTCCGGAGGTCAGAAGACAAGAGTGGCACTGGGAAAACTTCTTTTGATGAAACCGGATCTGATCATGCTGGATGAGCCTACAAATCATCTGGACATGAATTCCATAGCCTGGCTGGAAGGTTTTTTGGCAAACTACAACGGAGCTGTGCTGGTGATCGCCCATGACCGTTATTTTCTGGATAAAGTGGTAACAAAGGTTGTGGAGATAGAAAATTGCAAAGCCTTGTGTTATCAGGGAAATTACTCCGATTTTGCCGTAAAGAAGGCAGAGGTTAGAAAAGCACAGCTTAAGGCCTATATGAATCAGCAGCGGGAAATCAAACATCAGGAAGCTGTTATTGAGAAACTTAAGAGCTTTAACCGCGAGAAATCCATTAAAAGAGCTGAATCCAGAGAAAAAATGCTGGATAAGATCGAAAGGCTTGAAAAACCGGTTGAAATAGACGATGAAATGAAGATATCATTTCATGCTTCCACCATGAGCGGCAATGATGTGTTGACCGTTAAGGGGCTCAGTAAGGCTTACGGTAAAGAAAAACTGTTTTCCGATCTGGACTTTGAAATAAAGCGAGGAGAGAGAGTGGCCATAATCGGTAACAACGGTACCGGAAAAACTACGATCTTAAAGATAATAAACGGGTTAGTGGAGGCGGATAAGGGAGAGATAAAGCTTGGTGCCAAGGTGAGCATTGCTTATTATGATCAGGAACATCAGGTATTGGATCCGGAGAATTCTCCCTTTGAGGAAATATCTGATGCCCATCCTTTAATGGATAATACGGACATAAGAAACATCCTGGCAGCATTTTTGTTTACCGGGGATGAAGTGTTTACACCCATAAAACTTTTATCCGGTGGAGAGCATGGACGTGTTTCTTTGGCAAAACTCATGCTTTCAAATGCTAATCTTTTGATCCTGGATGAGCCTACAAACCATTTGCATATCACATCCAAGGAGATTTTGGAAAATGCACTTAATTCCTATGAAGGAACGGTGCTTTACGTATCCCATGACCGTTATTTTATAAATAAAACTGCTACAAGGATCCTGGATCTTACCGAACAGAAACTTGTTCCTTACATCGGAAATTACGATTACTATCTGGAACACAAGGATATTGTGGAACAGGCCTATCTTCGCGGTACTTTGGGAAATGATGCCGGGGCCGGAAGCACTGTGCTTCAGGCAGAAACAGACAACAAGCTGGACTGGAAGGCACAGAAGGAAGAACAGGCAAGACTCAGAAAGAAACAAAATGAGATAGCTCGGATAGAAAAAGAGATCGCAAAGTACGAGGAAGAGGGAAGTAAGGTGGATGATGAACTTGAAAACCCTGCTTATTTTACCGATCACGTGAAACTGGGAGAACTCACAAAGAGAAAGAATGAGATAGAAGATAAACTCCTTGAACTAATGGATGAATGGGAAAAAGCAAGCTCTGAGGAGTGATAGGAGAAAGGTGAGGTTTCCGAAGAACAATAAAAATACGACTCTGTTTTCTTAAACGAGAACAGAGTCGTTGTTTTTATTGTTTAAAGATCTATGATCATTGTAGGGATCAATATAAAGGATGCTTGTCGGTCAGTGCCTTAACGATCTCTTTTACTTCTTCTGACTTTTCGCCTCTGGAGTCGATGGCAAGAGCAATAGCCTTAGCCACATCATCCATATCCTTGGTATCGAAACCGCGGGTTGTAACTGCTGCGGAGCCGAGACGGATACCGCTTGTAACATTGGGCTTAGCAGGATCCCTAGGGATGGCGTTCTTGTTGCAGGTGATGTTTACAGCATCAAGGAGATGCTCGGTCTCTTTTCCGGTAACACCCTTGCTGATAAGGTTAACCAGCATGAGATGGTTATCGGTACCACCGGATACCATATCAAAGCCACGATCCATAAGACCGTCGCAAAGAGCCTTTGCATTGTCTACGATATTCTTTGCATATACCTTGAAGGAAGGATCGAGAGCTTCTTTAAAGCATACAGCCTTAGCTGCGATAACATGCATCAAAGGACCACCCTGAATTCCGGGGAATACTGCCTTGTTGAACTTATATTTATCCTGTGCAGCCTGGTTCCAGAGGATAAGTCCTCCTCTAGGTCCGCGAAGAGTCTTGTGTGTTGTTGTTGTAACAACATCTGCATATGGGAATGGGCTTGGATGAACTCCTGCTGCCACAAGTCCGGCGATATGAGCCATATCTACCATAAGAACTGCGCCGCAGGCATCAGCTGCCTCTCTGAATTTCTTAAAGTCAATTGTTCTGCAGTAAGCAGATGCACCGGCAATGATGAGCTTTGGCTTGTGCTCTACTGCAAGTCTGTACATTTCCTCATAATCAAGAACACCGTTCTCGTCTACACCATAAGGGATAACATTATAGTAAGTTCCTGAAATATTAGCTGAGCTGCCGTGGGTAAGATGTCCACCCTGATTGAGGTTCATACCCATGATGGTATCGCCGGGCTTAAGAAGTGCAAACTGTACTGCGAGGTTTGCCTGTGCTCCTGAATGCGGCTGTACGTTAGCATAATCGCAGTTAAAGAGCTTCTTTGCTCTCTCAATGGCTATAGTCTCAACTTCATCTACTACAAAGCATCCGCCATAATATCTTTTTCCAGGGAGTCCTTCCGCATATTTGTTGGTAAGCGGACTTCCCATAGCGGACATAACCGCTTTGCTGGTCCAGTTCTCAGATGCAATAAGCTCAATGTGGTCGTTCTGACGATCAACTTCTTTTTCAATGAGCGCAGCAATCTCCGGGTCTACTGCTCTTAATTCTTCCAATGAATACATTTCAAGACTCCTCCTATTAACTCTTTCGTTTTTTATTAACCTTTTACAATGTAATGCGTTAAAGCAACATCTTGCATATCGTAACATACTGGAGAAAAAAATGCTATAATTATTACATTATTTTTTTATTTGAGAGGTCATAAAAATGTATTACTGCATCGTAAACCCATCTGCCAGATCAGGAAAGGGTCAGGAAATCTGGAGAAAGCTGGAAAAGAAATTTGGCGAAAAAGGCCTGGATTACACCGCTGTTTTCACTAAGGGTCCCGGACACGCCACCAGGATCGCCAGCGATCTAACTTCAGATCTATCCGGCAAAAAAGACTTAGAACTTCCCGTCAGGCTGGTAGTTCTTGGAGGCGATGGCACTCTCAATGAAGTTATGAACGGAATCAAAGATTTTGACAACACTCTGGTGGGCTATATTCCTATTGGCTCCAGCAACGACTTTTCAAGAGATCTTGATTATCCCAAGAACAGAGAACTGCTTATAGACCAGATCATAGAAGGAAAATGCGTCAGATCCCTGGACCTTGGTAAGCTGACCTACAACTCCATGTCCAGAGAGACTTCCAGACTTCATGACGACAAGATTCTTTATACAAGACTTTTTGATGTCAGCGCAGGAATGGGATTTGATGCCGCAGTCTGCGAACAGGCCCTCTCCTCAGGAACAAAGAACTTTCTGAACAAAATAGGTCTCGGTAAACTCACCTATGGCTCCATCGCACTTCGTCAGCTCTTTGGCGCTGAGAAGGTGCCCTGCGAGATTATCTTTGATGACGGAGAGACAATCAAATTAAAGAAATTCATCTTTATTGCGGCCATGATACATCACTACGAGGGCGGCGGCTTCAACTTTGCTCCCAAGGCAGATCTCACCGACGGAAAATTTGATCTGGTATATGCCGGCAACATGATACCTCTTAAAATGCTTTTTGCGCTGCCATTTTCCTTTGTGGGGAACTTCTACTGGATAAGAGGCATCGGCCATAAAGTAGTTAAAAAGGTTACCATCAAAGCCGAGAAGCCCCTGTGGGTACATACAGATGGCGAAGTATCCGTCAAATCAGATCACATAACCCTTGAATGTCTGCATCAGAAACTTCACATTATGAACTGAATAAACATTAAAAAAGCGATAAACCGTAGAGCCTACAGTTTATCGCTTTTTTTATACATTTAGTTATAACGTACAGCAACCTTTTCTTCTCTTCTCTTACAATAGTTCTCAAGAAGTGTTGTGTGGTAAAACAGGATGTAGAAAATAACTGCCATGATTATAGCTGTTATTACATCATAAACAGAATGCTGCTTTACAAATACTGTGGAAAGGATAACAGATACACCAATGATATCGCTTATGATCTTTCCTCTCTTTGTAAATCTTCTGCTGTGATGAACAGCGATCATTGAACCGATTGAGTTATAAACATGGATACTTGGCCATAAGTTCGCCGGTGTATCGCTGGCATAGATCAGCTTTACCATATCCGTGAGAACATTGTCTCTTGGCATAACAGCAGGTCTGAGCTGATGCATGTTAGGGAAAAGACTGGATATTATAAGAAATATGGTCATTCCCGTTGCCAGGAAGAAAAAGTTCTTGTAATAATCCTCTACGTCAAGTGATACCAGTAAAGAGCCCGTTACAACTACAACGTAGAAAAACCACATGTAATACGGAATAATAAACACCTCAACAAAAGGAATGATGTCATCTACAGCCGTATGAATTACTGCATAGTGAGAAAATGTGTGTTTCTCAATAGTGAAAAACCACAAAAGATAGATTGGCAGGTATATCAAAACAGGTATACCCAGCCTGAAAACGTCCCTGACAGTTTCCATGTTCAAAGGTCTGCCGGACCATCTTTCATATAATTTTTTCATAATTTTCCCTCGTTGGCGCCTGCGAATCAGGACACCCTTAAAACAAAAACAATTACATCCTCTGGTAAAGCCACTTATCAGTTAAAGTGGAAAATCTTCTGAAGCAGCTTGTAACCCGCCAGCGTAATCTTTCTTCCACCCTTGCCGGGCAGATAAATATATGTACCTTCTATACTGTATCTGATCTTGAGATAAAGAAGATAATTCTTCTCCTTGATGTAGTTCAGGAGTTCTTTTCTCTTGGCCAGGTTCTCCGGTGTATCCTCAGTAATAAGGAGCACTGAAGAAATTGCAGTAATGATCTCAAGGTAGTTGAACATATAGTGATGACGTTCTCTCTGAGAACGGATCATACCATAGTTTTCAACGTAATAATCAATCATAAGCTTATTGACACGAAGCTGCTGATCAATTCTTGAAAGCATTATCTTCTGATTGACTGACTGATCTTCACGGCCGATGTAGTAGTAATAGAAGTTTACATCCAGGTAATACATGTTCTTAACAAATGGAAGCGGATTGTAAACGTAAATATTATCTACGTAAAATGTATGCTCAGGGAGCTTAAGTCCGCACTGCTTGAGCAGCTTGGTTCTGTATATTACAGAGTGCATCAACAGGTAGTGACCCTTTGGAGTTCTCTTGACGTCCTTCCAGGTGAAGAGCTGTTCAATAGGGAACATGGTATTGTAACGCATTACCTTGTGTCTCTTCTCTCCTACCTTGTTATATACGAAATTACTAATGAGAAGGTCAAGCTGCCGATCTCCTCCTGCCAACTCTGCCAGAGTCGCCAGAATCTTTCTGTAAGCTATCTCTTTTACCCAGTCGTCTGAATCAACAACTTTAAAAAACAATCCGGTGGCATTCTCAATTCCTGCATTTACTGCTGAACCATGTCCGCCGTTTGGCTTATGTATTGCCTTTACAATTGAAGGAAATCTGCGAGCATAATCATCTGCAATCGCCGCTGTTCCATCCTTGGATCCGTCATCTACTACCAGGATCTCAACATCCTCACCTCCTACAAGAAGCGAATCAATACACTTTTCCATGTAAGCTTCGGAATTGTAGCAAGGTACTGCTATTGAAAGTAACTTCATTTTAGTAATTAACTCCTTAATCTATTGCTCTCAAATTTTTCAATGGTTGTCAGGCAGGTACGAAGGTCATTAAACCTGTCGTAAACATCCCCTTCATTGACCACAACTCCCATGGACATTGCCATGATATCTATCATGTCGTTGGTAATTGTTGGTCTGAGCTTTGATAAAATAGCATTTTTCTCTGAGGCAAGATCTGCATCCAAAAACTGGATGACCAGCGGATCCATATTAAGGTCTTCTGCCTCCTGACTTACACTCTTAGCCATAACCTGTGACTCATTATAAGGGTGTCTTCTAAACTCGTTACGCTTCTCCTGAGCATCTGTCTCAGAACTTCTCTCGGTAAAAGCAGACTTTTCAGGTTTTACCACATTTGGTGAAGTACTAGGAGGCACAACGGGCTTTGGTGCTGCAGGAAGTGTAACTTTCTCAAATCTGTACTCCTGTGTTGCACTCGGATACTTGGTCTTATCTACTTTGGACATAAACATGTCAAGAGGTCTCACATAACACTTATAATCTCCATAGAGAGCCTGATAAACAACCATCTCTTCCATGGTCTCTGAATGTGTTGCTATGGTTACAACCTGATACAGATTCCCCTTAAAATGTCTGTATAATTCCTGTGGTCGCGGTCTTTCCATACCTTCCTCCCAAACATGGTCCTAAAGCAAATCCCCTTCGCATCTAAAAACCATTAATATTTACAGTATAATCCCTTAATGCAATATTTTCAAATTTATAGTTAATTATTTGTGCCTCTGCTGGTGCACTTGATAATGATCATCTCTACGCTGATAACATAATCCAGTTTGCCGGTCTTAACAGCTTCATCATTGGAAGCACACATTTCCAGTGTTTCCTTAAGATCCTTGAAGGAATAGTTTCTGGCCCAGTTAATATATTTCCCCACCAGAAACGGCATCAGCTTCACGGCACCTGCTATAGTATTATTATCCACACGATGCTCGTGCATTTCCTTGACCTGAATCATAATATTAAACTGTCTTGTTATCAGAGCCAAAATCTTAGCCGGCGGTTCTTTCAACGCCAGAAGATCATAGTACAGATTGATGGCCTTCTTCTGGTCCTTCTCAACTATGGCATCTGTCATAGCAAATATATGGCTGGTAATCCAGTTTGCACATACCGCCTGAACATCATTTACTGTGATCTCATCTCTGTCCATGCAGTAGCAGATAAGCTTTTCCAGTTCGGTACTGATATTCGACATATCTGTACCCACCCGTTCTATCAGTGCGTTGATCGTAGCTACGGAAATCCTCTTCCCCTCTGAACTTACCTTGTTGTTGATCCAGGCCTTGAGGGTTCCCTCATCCTGAGTATCACAGCAAATCTCGAATCCGTTCTTGGATATGGCCTTATAAATATCTTTTCTCTTATCCACATCCTTCTCAGCGAATATAAAAAAGGTTGTTTCCGAAGGCTCCTTGAGATAACCTGCCAGTTCCGGGCAACCATTTTTGAAAAAGCCACTGTTCTCAATAAGTATTACTCTCTTATCAGAAAGAAATGGCATGGTCTCTGCCATATCAATGACTTCTCCGGGGTTGATGGAATCCCCTTCATATCTCGAAAAGTTCATTGAGGCATTCCCGCCGTTCAAAGCCTTTACCAGCTTGTCCCTGTTCTGATTTCTAAGATATGCTTCCTCGCCGTAAATTAGATACGCCTGCTTAAATGTATTATTTTTAATGTCCTCATTAAGCTGTCTTTGCTTAACCGGAAAATCCGATGCCTTAGCCGCCATTTTTAACTCCACCCACTATGTTACCACAGTAATCAAAAAACAATTATTAAAAAAGCATAACATCTTGCATCAATAGTTGCAAATAAACTGAGAGATAGTCATTTTATTTCCATTTTCAACCACTTGAATGTATCCGCTTTGGTCAGTTCTATATACCCTTGCATTAAAAACGGCTAACCTATCAAGCAGTTCCTGATGTGGATGACCATAGGAATTATCTATTCCGCAGCTTATAATGGCCACTTTAGGTCGGGTTAGTTCAAGAAATTCATTGTCAGTGGTGTACATTGAGCCATGGTGGGCCACTTTTAGTAGGGTTAGTTCACTGCTTTTGCCGGAAAAATCTCTGAGCTCCTTCTTTACATTTTCAAGCCCCTCTTCTTCCATGTCCCCGGTAAAAAGAGCTGTGAACTGGTCATAGCGCATATAAAGAACTGTGGAATAAGCGTTTGCGCCTTCAGTAACCATATTTAGCTGCGGGTTCAAACAGGTGAATTTCGCATTACCAAGACAAAACGCTTCTCCTGTGTTGATGTAAGCTATAGGAATTCTAAGTTCTGTAGCCCTCTTTTCCAGCTTGTGATACTTATCTCCTCTGGAACCTTCCGCCACTTCAGGAAGCATCAACTGTTTAATATTTATCCCTCCCTTTTCCATATCATCCATAAGTTCAAAGATTCCGCTGATATGATCTTCGTCTTCATGGGTAAGTACGACAGCATCCAAAGTCCCAATCCCTTTGTACTTAAGAACCGGGATTATCTGATATTTGCCCACGTTTTTCTTAGAGGTACTTCCGCCGTCGATGAGCATATGTTTTCCATCGCAGGAAATAACAATTCCATCCCCCTGTCCCACATCGATAAAATCCATTTCAAGGCCATGGCTACTGTGAAATGTCAGGATTATAATTCCCACAATAATGATTCCAAACCTGAATACATCATGCCTTAAAAGATAATATCTGTTATTACCTTTGAGTCCTGACCCAAGAAAATGTCTTGAGACAACTACAAACGCTATCAGCAATACCAAATAAGCCACCACCTGTGCGGGCTCCGAATGCCCCATGTACAAGGTAAAACTACGAACCACATCCCCGGAGGAGCTTAAGAGCTTATAGAAAGTCAGAATAAGGTGAATAAAAACACCTATTATTTTTCCCATAGGAACCAGAACCAGGCCACATATAATGCAAATAATCCCTGATGTCATAAGAAGTCCCATCAGCGGAATCACCAGTAGGTTTAAAACCAAAGAATGCACAGGATAGGTATAATAAAATAATCCATAGACAGGAAGGGTCATGAGTGCAATAGAAACACCCGTTACGGTTCCATTTCTCACGATACTTCCAATTCTGAAAAGCAGCTTTTTATTCTTTTCTTTATCCTCCCCCGCAAACTTCATTTTCCCGTCGTTAACCTGCAGGAAAGATAACCCCAGGCATGGGCTCAGTACTGTGATACCCAGTACTGCACCAAAGGAGAAAAGAAAACCACTGCTATATAAATACAGGGGCTGGTCCATCAACAGAAACACCTCTGCCAGCGCGAGGGCCGACAACACATCATAGGTTCGCCCCACCACCGGGGCCAGTATTCTGAAGCTAAACATAAGGATAGCTCTGAAGGCAGAGGATCCCATTCCGCACATGCTGCCATAGGAGTACATAAACACCACTGAGACCGCCATGGACCAGAGATTGCTAAGTCTGCATCTCCTTAGCAGATTATAGATTCCAAGACCAATAAGAGAAAAATGCGTACCACTCACCACCAGCAGATGGAAAATCCCGTTTAGCTTGTACTGCTCCTTGATCTCATCCTTCAGATAGTTCTTATCCCCCAGAAGAACAGCCTTCATAACAGCAGCATCCTCTTCATCAAGACACTTATCCAGAGCCCTCTCCAGATGGGTTCTGATCTGGTAAAGAGTCTCCCTGTATATGCTCTTTTTCCCATTCTGCCCTGTTATACGGGCGTTTTTAATTCTGTATGATATTTTTAAAGTTGAATAATAAAGACGACTGTCAAACTCACCGGGATTACTATTGGGAGAAAAAGTCTTTACTGTACCACAGATTCTGACAGTTTCACCAATAGAAGGCTCCTGATAGTCTTCAGAAGACATATAGCACTGAACATATTTATACTTATTATTTCGAATATCGTTTGGAATTATATAGACCACGGGGCTTGGCTCCCCGAAATAGTCAAGGCGCCATCCCTTATCGGATACCTGCCCTACTATCTCGGTGAAATCCCCGTCTTGTTTATCTGTATTACCATTAAGAATTTCAGAAGAAAAGAAATATAAATAGATATAGACAATCGCCGTTATTATTATCGCCAGATAACATAACGGACGTTTCATTTAAATTACTCCTTAAATAAATATTAACTATTACCCTTCAACAATATCCAGGTTTCTCTCATAGGGGCCGCTGATGACGCGTTCCATATATGTGAAGGCAGCCTCACCATTAACTGAAAATACAACTTTGTTGATATTAGGCAGCTCAGTCAGAGTGTTGACTATAGAATAAATGGCAACCTCAGGTGAAACCTTGTTGGGCTGAGATAAAAATGCATTATCAAAATCCACATAGCACACACCGTCCTTGACGTTGGTACTTCTGACCTTGGAATCCTTGGCCACGGTAGGAAAAGCAATATCAGTATTGGGCCCGCTGATAACCTGTTCTATAGCCAGTCTCTCCATGGAAATATTACTGTTATAGACAACGGATCTGTATACAGGCTTTAAATTCTGCCCCTCTTCGTTGGCAAAATAGAGCCTTAACTCAACCTTCTCATAGGTATTTATTTCGTTACCAACGTTATATACAAAGGTATCAGCAGACATGTTGCCTATAATATTCCCGTAGTGGTCAGTAAGAGGTGTTCCCTCTATCTGGAAAGAGACATATTCCACATCATCAAGCTGGGTAAAGGTTCTGACTATGGCTGCCCTATCCAATATTTCCAGGGTTCTCTCAAGATTGGAATACTTCGAGTCAAAATTGAGGTTCAATAACCTGTCTCTGAGGGAATAACCGATAAGCTCGATATCTCCTGCCATAGGAGCTTCATACTCAAGTCTGTCCGGCATGGTCTTAAGGAGCTGAATGAGCTCGCTGATGGCCTCCTCTGTGTCGTCAGGATTCGCATTAAGGGTATAACTCTTGGATACTACTCCTGTCTCACTGGTGTTGACATAGTAAACCTGTATTGTGCCTTCGGTTGGCTCAGCCTCTTTTCCGCAGGCCGAAAGACCTGCCATTGCAGCCACTAAAGCAGCCCACAGTCCCAGTCTCTTTATGCAGTTTTTAACTGATAAATTCATTCTCATTATTTTGTACCAATAAAGGCAAGTGGAATCTTTACAGTAAATGTAGAGCCTTCTCCAACTGTACTCTTAACGTCTATGGTTCCTCTGTGCATAAGAACTGCATTCCTTGCAATGGACAGGCCAAGTCCTGTGCCTCCGATCTCTCTGGATCTGGATTTGTCCACACGGTAAAATCTCTCATAAATATGATCAATTGACTCCTCAGGAATTCCCATTCCGGAATCCATGACCACCACATAGAAAAACTGATGGTCTGCATCAAGTTCAACCTTAACCCAGCCATTATCCTTATTATACTTAATGGCATTCTCAACCAGGTTAGTAATAACCAGTGATATTTTGAGTTCATCGATAGAAGCTGTTATGGCGCGCTTACTCTCCAGAGTCAGTTCTATGTTATGCTTTCTGGCTATGGGTCGGAGTCTCTTTAATACATTTTCTGTGAGCATTACAACATCAACTGTTGTTATTGAAAGCCCCGCAGCCTTTTTGTCCATCTTAACCAAAGCAAGAAGGTCGTTGATGATCTTATCCTCTCGGTCTACTTCGTGGGCGATGTCCTGCATGAATTCCCTGTACATTTCATTGGGAACATCCTCCTGCATCAAGAGCGAATCCGCCAGAATCTTCATTGAAGTAATTGGCGTTTTCAGCTCATGGGACACGTTTGAAACAAACTCCTGTCTTGAATCGTCCAGAACCTTCATTCGGCGCAAAAGAGCATTGAAGGCCTTGATGATCTGCTCTGTCTCCAGATAGTTTGGTCCCACTATAGGCTTGTCGGTGTAACCTTCCTTGATATCGTTGATAGCAGCTGTTATTCTGTCAAAGGGCCTCAGCAAGCCATAAGAAACCAGGGCTGCAAAAACGAAAATTATAAGTATAATAAGAATTTCTATGGTATTAGCTCTTCGGCTAAGAATATCAAGTGTTGTTGCGATGGTATCAGTAGATACACTGGTGAGAAGAACTCCCCTGACAACCTCATTGGTATCACCCTTCACTGAAATATCCTGCTCATTGATGACCTGAGATTCCACGATAGGCGTAATAAGCTCAATATATCCGTTCTCATCGTCATACTTGGACATAGCGCCCTTTGAACCGGTCTTAAGACAATTTACAACTTCTTCAGAAATAATGGTCTTTCCCTGGCTGATATTGTAGGTGTCGGTCATAACCTTAAGGTCATCATTTATAACCATAACACGGCCGTCATAGAGGTTGGCCAGCATATCAAGCTCGGCATTGATAACTTCCGAAGACGGATTCTGAAGATAATTATAAAAAATAAGGTGATTCGCCAAGATTCTCAACTGAGTCTGAACCTCAGTTGTTTTGACGTTGACTGCACGATTCTCATAGCTGTCCAGAATAATAAGGTGCATGCAAATACAGGACAAAAGTCCCGTAATTGCAACTATAAGGAAAAATCGTACTCTTAGACTTTTAAAAAGATCTCTGATTTTTAATCCACTGCCCAGTTTTTCCATATCTATAATTAATCAGGCTTGAAAATAATAGCCGCTTCCCCACTTTGTTCTCACATATCTGGGCTCGCTAGGGGTAGATTCAAGCTTCTCCCTCAGCCTTCTGATATGCACATCAACAGTTCTCTCATCTCCCGGATAATCTGTTCCCCAGATTGTAGTCAAAAGTTCCTCTCTGGAGTATACCTTGCCGGGGTTGGAAGCTAAAAGCTCTAACAACTCATATTCTCTGCTGGTTACATTGATCTCTTTATTACCGATAAACACTCGTCTGTACTCTTCATTGAGCTTGAGGTCACCAAATGCTATAACGCCTTTTCCCTCCACAACCTTGTTGGTTCTGCGCATAATTGCCTTGATGCGGGCCTTGACCTCAAGGATATTAAAAGGCTTTGTAATGTAGTCATCAGCTCCATACTCAAGGCCCAGAATCTTGTCCATGTCATCGCCCTTGGCTGTAAGCATGATAATAGGAACATTGGAAAACTCCCTGATCTGCTGGCAGGCCTCAAAACCTGACAAAACCGGAAGCATGACATCCAAAAGGATAATGTCGTATTCCTTGGCTCTGGCCTTATCTACAGCTTCCTGACCGTCATAAGCACAATCTACAACAATATCATCCTGTTCAAGACTGAACTTAATGCCCTTGACTATCAGCTTTTCATCATCAACAACCAGCGCCCTCTTACTCATATCTCACCATTCCTACTACACAGTTATTCGATCTTTAAACTTGGAAAAGAGCTTGTCCTTAATACCTGTGACATTCATGATATCCTCAATGGTCTTAAAAGAGCCATTCTTTTCCCTGAATTCAATTATCCTTCCGGCAATGCCTTCCCCTATTCCGGGTAAAGTCTTTAAGGTATCCTTATCAGCAGTATTGATATTTATAAGTCCGCCGGAACCATCACTGCTACCCTGCGCATTATCGGCCTCAAGATCAAAACTTGGGACCTTATCAGTTCCCGTTTCGGAAGTCTCCTCCCTGGTTGGAATCAGCAATTTGACGCCGTCCTGTACCCTTGCCGCAAGATTGACATATTCGGTATCCGCATCCTCCGAAAAACCTCCGGCAGCCTCCACCGCAGCATTTATCCTGCTGTCGCTCTCAAGTTCATATACCCCAGGCGCCCTTACGGCACCGCATACATAAACCGTTATCATCTCCGGTACTACTACAGGAGCAATCTCCTCTGATTTCCCGATATCCGGTTCTTCCTTCACTTCGACAAAGCTGGCTTCCAGAGCCGGCTCTTCGCTTAAAAGGATCTCATCCCCGGTCTTACTGCATCCGCATAATAAAACAGTTAACAGTACTAAAATAATAATATTCTTATGCATGTTTCCTCCTGAGAGGACCCCGCCATGCATTTTTAATTGTATTATTCTTGCAGATTTTTATCAAGGACAAAAATCTCAGTCGCTATCCTCGTTGAGGCCGGCTGTAATATCCTCATCAAAGGGATCAGGTAATGTTTCCTCTGTATAGGTTTCTCCCGTTACCTGAGTCATGATACTCTCTGACACCTGCTTGAGAGTCTTGTTACAGTCTGCTCCATTCCAGATCTTGGTAAAGGCAATCTCCAGTTCCATCCAGAGATTACTGGTTTCCATGGTCTTTGGCATAGGAACTGAATCATTATATACATCAACATAAGTATTCAGATTGGAATCCGCATATCTGACTCCATAGTGAGCTGCAACCTTTCCACCAAGCTGATAGAGGTCTGTGGTATTGTCGTTACAAAGATACTTGGCCACAGCGTTTGCCTCGGAAGAATGCTCTGAATATCCGTTGACCACCAGACAGTTGGTCACTGACATTGTTCTGGTTCCAAAATCAGCTGTAAGTCCCGGCATATCTGCCACTGCAAATTCAAATTCACACTCACCTGCGTTTTTGGCTTCATTTATCCTGCTGAGAATATCCGTAGTCGCCACGGTGAACACTATCTTTCCATCTATAAAGTCCTTAACCACTGAGTCGTAATCAATCTCAGAAGCATCAATAGCAAAGAACTGGTTAAGCTGCTGATATATCTTCATGCAGCTGATGGAGTCGGTATTGTAGATATCAATAAGGCTGACATCATCACCGGCTCTTCCGCCCACGTTCATATAGTTTCCAACAAAGAAATAGTTGTAAAAAATATCGGTAACGTCCCACTTAAATACGGCTTCAACCTGCTCAGGGGCGTTATAGGTCTCGGCAAATTTGAGGATATCCGAAATAGAAAGAGGAAGGCTCTGTTCCACAGCCTCATCAATCATTACCTGTGTGATCTCAGTATCGGTAGCCTCTTCTTCTGATTCTACGCTTGCATCCGCACCAGCGGCATCTGCTTCTGTCTGAGCTTCCTCGCCCTCTTTTGCATCAAGCTCGGACTGCATTTTCTCAATAGCAAAGTTCTCCAGATAGGTCTTATTGTAGACAAGAGAACTGGTCTCAAAGTAAAACGGATAGGCCACCAGCTTGTCCTTATAGGTAACGGAACTGATGGCAGCAAAAGGAAACATCTCTTCCGTCATGTAGTCCTCACCGTTGTCAATTTCAGTGGCAAGTCCAGCAAGATAGGCCTTTTCAAGAGAATCATTCGATATTATAAAAAGATCTGGAAATTCATCTTCTTCGATGGAAGCCTTATTGATGGCCTCCAGATATTCAAGACCGGAAACAAGAACGGGCTCGACTCTCACGTTCTGATTTGATTCCGAATATGCAACAGCCTTCCCCTGAAGGTAACCTGTAAGTGAATCATCGGTATACCACAGTCTGACTGTTGTCTTGCTCTTTGCGAAAAAAGAGCGATTTTCAAAAATGCTCTCACCGGAGCGGGCATATACAATAGTGCCCGCCACGGTACAAGCTATAAGTATCATTGAAAAAATTCTTATTCTAAGCTTCATAAAGTCCCCAGACATGAGTCAAGTATGCTGATCATGTCATCCACATTCTCTTTGGTTATTATGAGTGGTGGGACAAATCTGATAATATCTGCACCGGCATTTATCAGAATAAGACCATTTTCTAGTGCCTTGTTTATGACTTCAGCCACAGGTCTGTTAAACACAAGTCCCTGCATCAGTCCCACGCCTCTACGCTGCGTGATGAAGTCATACCTCTCAACAAGTTCGTCTAATCTCTTCTCCAGATAAGGTGCCACTTCATTCACATTCTCTATTATATTGTCCTGCTTGAATAAATCAAGGACTTTGTTAATAGCCGCGCAGGCAAAGGGATTGCCGCCGTATGTAGTTCCATGGTCACCGGCCACCAGTGAATTTGCACCCACTTTTTCGTTTAAAAGAAATGCTCCAACGGGAACGCCGCAGCCAAGGGCCTTGGCAGTAGTCATAATATCGGGCTTTATGCCGAATTTCTGCCAGGCATACATGTAGCCTGTTCTGCCCATACCGCACTGAATTTCATCAAGAATAAGGAGAATATCCCTCTCATCACAGAGCTGTCGTACCTTGGTAAGGAATTCCTCTGTAGCGGGATAAATGCCCCCTTCGCCCTGAACGGTCTCCATGATGATGGCGCAGGTCTTGTCGGTTACGCAGGCCATAACGCTGTCAAAATCATTGAGATCAGCGAACTTCACATTCCCGATCATGGGTTCAAAAGCTTCCCTGTAATGAGGATTTCCTGTGACAGAAAGCGCTCCGAAGGTCCTTCCGTGGAAGGAATGATTCATGGCAATTATCTCATGATCAGTCTTGTGGTCCTTGAGATATGCATATTTCCTGGCTGCCTTAATGGCACCCTCTATAGCCTCAGCTCCGCTGTTGGTGAAAAATACCCTGTCCATTCCGGAGACTTCTTTTATCTTCTTGGCAGCCTCAACTGCAGGAACATTATAGTAGTAATTTGATGTATGCAAAAGCTTGTCAATCTGAGCTTTCAGTGCATCATTATATTCCTTGTTGTTGTAGCCAAGAGCAAAGACGGCTATACCTGAAACAAAATCCAGATATTTTTTCCCGTCAAGATCATAAAGATAAACTCCATCACCCTTGTCCAGAACGATCTGATATCGATTATAGGTATGAAGTAAGGCATTCTCAGCTTCGTTTATATAGTTCTGCATAAGTTCACTCATATTGTAAGCCTCTTTCTTTCACAAATTATCAGCCTGCACTTTGGGCAAGGTCATCATTGTCCGACATAAACATGGTTCCGACACCCTTATTGGTGAAAATCTCCAACAGAAGACAGTGAGGAATTCTTCCGTCAAGGATATGCACCTTATTAACGCCCTGTCTGATGGCGTCTGTACAGTTGTTGAGCTTTGGAAGCATTCCCCCGCCGATATTTCCACTGGCAATCAGGGCATCTGCCTCTGAGCAGGTAAGCCTTGAAATAAAGGTAGAAGGATCCTTAATATCCTTATAAACGCCCTCGATATCTGTAAGGAATGCCAGCTTATCAGCCCCCACAGCCTTAGCTATGGCGCAGGCTGCGTCGTCTGCGTTGATATTGTAGGTGTCAAAGCCATCATCGAAACCGATAGGAGCTATGATGGGCAGATAGTCGTTATCAATGAGGTCGAAAAGAACCTTTGGATCAACCTTATCAACTTCTCCCACAAATCCAATATCCTTGCCATCGGAATATTTCTTCTTAACGTGCAAAAGACCTGAATCCTTGCCGCTGATTCCTATTGCCTTAACTCCAAGAGCCTGAACCATGATTACAAGCTGCTTATTTACACGGCTAAGAACCATCTCAGCCACTTCCATGGTCTCATCATCTGTAACTCTGAGTCCATTTACAAACTCGGCTTCTTTTCCAATCTTGGATACCCAGCTGCTGATAGCCTTTCCGCCGCCATGAACGATGATGGGCTTAAATCCAACCAACTTAAGTAACGTAACATCTGTTATTACACTCTTCTGAAGTTCCTCATTGCTCATGGCACTTCCGCCATATTTAACTACAATGATCTTCCTGTTGAACTTCTGAATATATGGAAGAGCCTCAACCAAAACTTCTGCTTTCTTTAATACATCCTGCATATCCTTGTCCATCTTTTTTCTCCCAAATCTTATTCTAAATCAGCTTCTGTAATCTGCATTTATCTTTACATAATCATAGGTAAGATCACATCCCCAGGCTGTTGCCTCGCAGTCTCCCTCGTTCATGTTTACGAAAACTGTAACTGCATCTGCCTTCATGATCTCAAGAGCCTTCTCCTCATCAAAGGCAAGAGGCACACCTCTGTGAAATACCTCAAGCTTTCCATTGGCGCTCTCAAAGAAAAGTTCGACATCCTCTTCATCAAATTTAGCACCGGAATAGCCCATGGCACACAGAAATCTTCCAAAATTGGCATCACATCCGAAAATAGCGGCCTTGGAAAGGTTTGAACCAACTATGGCCCTGGATAAGGTCTTGGCATCCTCTTTTGTCTTAGCATTTATTACCTTGGCCTCAAAGAGCTTACTTGCTCCCTCTCCGTCTGCAGCCATCTTCTTGGCCAGGAACTCACATACATAGGAAAGGGCCTCCTTAAAGGTCTTGTAGTCCTCACCCTCAGAAGAAACTGTAGCATTTCCGGCAAGACCGTTTGCCATGCACAAAAGAGTATCATTTGTTGAGGTATCCCCATCAACTGTTATCATATTGAAAGTATCTGAAACCACTTCACTGACTGCCTTCTGCAAAAGACTCTTCTCAATGCTTATGTCAGAAGTAAGGAAAGCCAGCATGGTGCACATGTTGGGATGGATCATTCCTGAACCCTTGCTCATTCCGCCAAGAACCACGCTCTTTCCGCCAATCTCAAAACTAACTGCGATTTCCTTGTTAACGGTATCTGTGGTCATAATAGCCTTTGAAGCAGCGGTTCCGGCTTCGATACTGTCCCCCAGTGCTCCGCTCATGGTCTCAACGCCTTTGGTAAGCTTATCAACAGGAAGCTGCATACCGATTACTCCTGTGGAAGCAACTGCCACTGAATTAAATGGCACTCCTAGGCACTTCTCCACTGCCTTTGCTGTAGCCTCGCAGGCATCAAAACCTTCCTTGCCGGTGCAGCCATTGGCAATTCCTGAATTGATAACAACCGCCTGCATTGAATCTCCG
>JAEEGF012316298.1_pt1 | contig 18972 bp, 15 predicted proteins | sample 9134171 | NCBI WGS metagenome assembly JAEEGF01 (sample SAMN16246542, study PRJNA631951) | gut metagenome | biome: gut microbiome; feature: rumen; material: AP-attached | host: Bos | place: Iran: Karaj | collected 2018-10
ACCGTTGTCACGCGCACGGGTCTTTCCAGACCCATCTCGAAGGCGGGCTACTTCATGGAGCTCGTGAGGAAGGGCACGAGCCATCACCGCTGGGTGTGGGTTGATTTCGACGCGTCCGGGAAGACGCTCGACGACGTCGACTTCCCGTGGTATGGCGCGAACATCGACTTCATCGCGGACAACATGCACGTCTTCTCGAACGACGGCAGCATACACAACGTCGCGCCGGACGTGAGCGGCGTTCGCGGCGCGATAGAGGGCACGCACTTCAACTACTCTGCCGGCGACGACAATGAAAGCGTGCCTGCGGACTTCAACGAGTACGGATGGAACGACACGCTCGGTTCGAGCAACGGCTATGGCGGATTCCAGGCGCACCGCATCTTCGACGCGAACGAGCACTGGAGCGGCGCGGAGGTTCTTTTCGCGTGGAACGCATGGGGAACCTCGAATACGACCGTGAACGACGAGGTCGGAATCGGCACGTTCTTCTACTCGGCGGCCCTGGGCGGCGGTAACAGCGCCGACTACACGTTCACGAAGGGTGCGACAAGCGGCGCGGCGCAGACGATCTCCGCGGCGGGCTATCAGGTTGTCCACCTCGAGATATGGGCGACGCTTGATGGCGGGCCGCGCCACGGCGTGTGGTGCGGAATGGGCCCGAACTGCAACTTCGACGATCCTGAGAACTGGGAGGACGGACGCGTTCCCTCCGTGGGCGAGAGCCTCGACTTCAGCGCGGCGCCCGCGAACGTCACGATTGCGGTGACCGGTGATTATTCGCTTGGCGCGTTCGGCACGGCCACGATGGGTACGGAAGTCGTCACCTTCACTGGCAGCATCGAATTCGAGGCGATCACCGACACGTCGAAGATTGCGGTGGGCGAGAACTCCGTCGTCACGCTGAACAGCGGCATCGAGTACTCCGGAAGCGAATACTACTACATTGTGGAGTCTGTCGCCGCTGGCGGCAGGTTCGTGGTGACGGGCGACATTGTGGCGAACGAGGAGATGACGGGATACGTGTTCCACAGCAGGGTCGTGGGAGAAGGCGCAGTGCAGGCGAGGGGCCTTGTGAACAACGCCACGGGCAACACCGACTTGTGGGCGTTCCGCCTCTGCGGAGATTCGGCCGCAAAGGCCTACTGGATAATCGGCGACCACGGCATAGGCGGAAGCAGGAATTTCTGGATCAACGGGGGCAGGCATCCCGAGATACAGCCGCTTGATGCCGACTTCACCATCTCGACCAAGATTGGCTCGGGCGGCGATGCCATCACGTTCAACACGACGGGCGCGGACGGAAATCCGCACACGATAACGATCGGCGACGGAACGGCCGGACTCGTAGAGAGAACCGGCACGATGAACGTCATCGGCACGGGCAGACTGCTCGCCAACTTCGACGGTCCGACGCTGGCCACGAGCTGCTCCTATCCCGTCAACGTCTCCGCACCGGCGACGCTTGCCATCAATCCGGAGATGAACCTCTCGACAGGCGCGATCACCATCGCCTCCGGCGCGACGCTCGAAATCGCGCAGTCCGGAACCGTGACGCCGGCCGGCGCGCTGTCGCTTGCGGACGGAGCGATTCTCGGCTTCAACTTCACCAGCAAGATTCCGCCTGTTCTTGACCTGACAGGCAAGGCCGTCACGCTCGGCTCGCAGAAGAGCGTAGTCGTGAAGGTTTCGTCCACGGGAGGCGTGAGGTCCTATGAAAACAAGTGCATGGTGACGGCCGGCGGCAACTTCGCGGGCGCGAACCCGGCGCTTGGCGCCGTGGCGGACTGGGTGAAGGGAACCGAGATCGAAGACGGCAACATCGTAATCAATCTAAAGCCCGCAGGCTCGATGCTGTTCTTCAGGTAGGCTACTTCACGGGTCTTGCGACTACCTTGACTTCGCAGGGGGCGAGCGTCATTTCAAAGCGACGCTCGCCCATCTCGTATGCAAACGTCTGTTTGCGGCGCGTGTGCATGTTGAGGAAGTAGATCTTGTTCTGATAGACGGCGTAGGCGATGCACTCTTGCGGCGCTTCGCCCTCGCCAACGAGACGCACCGACTGCTTCACCTCGCACGCGAGGCGCCGAACAAGCGCCTCATACGCCGCGCGCCCCTCTTTCGTCGCCGAGGGGAACTTGCGGCCTGTGAAGAGGTAGTACCGTCCTTTGCCGAAGTGTTTCACCGCGAACTCCGAATCCTTGCCCTCTGGCGGCAGGAAGCCGAACGGCGCGAGCAGATCGCCGTCTGAGTAGTTGAGGAAGTCGCGGTCGAGGCGAGTCGTGAGTTCGGGGCGTGACATTACGAGCGTGCCGCCGGCAGTGACGTATCTCTCAAGCACGTCCTTTACGTGCGGCGTCATCGTGTTCCAGCCGCCGAACACGAGAAGATCGTAGCGCCTGAGGTCTGCAATCGCGGAGTCGTCGTCCACCTGCATCACGTCAACTTGTCCGTAGGGCGTCCCCGCGAGCCAGCTGTTGCCGAAAGGTTCGAGGAGGTCCTTCGGGCGCGGGAAGAAAATGTCCTCAAGAAGCGCCTGAGTCTTCTCCGGCGCACCGTATTTCCAGAGCGCCGCGTTAGTCGCCGCGTTGTCGTGCTGGCTCCATACGGTGAAGCCGCCGTTCTGCCCGAGGTAGGCGTCGAGGTTGCCGAGCGCCATCGCGATCTTCGTCTCGGGCGTTCCTCTGTCGCGGGGGTTGGCCTTCACCCAGTCGTAGAGCTTCTTGGTGACGTCGCGGTAGTGCTGCGCGACGTAGCCGTCATATCCCTCCTTTGCGCGTTCTTTCTTGGGCTGGCCCGGCTCGTCCGCAGTGTACTCCCACGCCTGCTTGCCCTGCGCGCCCGATTCTAGAACGATGATCGAGGTGCCGAAGATGTATTCCTGCAGGAATCCGGCGAGGCACGAGGCGTATTTCTGTTCGGAGCGGTAGGGGATTATCGTCGTCTGCCATTCGTGGGCGTTCCATGCGCACCAGTATTCCGGGCCCCACTTGCGCGCCGCGCCGCGCGCCTCGGCGGAGGTGTGCGCCACGTTCTGCGCGCCGATGGCCCACTGCTCGTTGCAGATGAAGTCTATGCCGCCAGCGAGCTCGTAACATGAAAGCGCCGCGCCGCACGTCGAGAACATCCACGGGAAGTTCGCCATCCAGCCGAAGCCGGCGTTGCCGCAGTAGCGGTTGACGAACTTGTCCCTCGCTGACGCGAGGTCGAGATTCATCGGTATTCCGCACTCCTTGCGTCCCTGGTACATGAAGCTTGCGTACTCGCCGATGTTGTTGCCGAGATAGCGTCCATCGTATGCCTCCTTGAGCTTCGCCTGCATCGCAGCGTCGTCGCCCGAGTAGATGCTCATCGACCACATTCCGCGCGCCTTGATCGTCTTCGCCCATTCGTCGCGGATGTCGTCCGGCACTTTCTCCGGCAGCGTCTTAGCCGCCGTGTGCCAGCCGACGTAGAGGTTGCAGAGGTCGTCCTTGAGGATGTCGCGCACAAGGTTTGTCGCGGGGCCGTAGCCACACTGTCCCACGAGCACGAGCTCGTTCGGCGCGGGCTGCAGCACGACTTTCTCGGGACGCGCCACCGTTATCTTCTGCACATCCTTGGCGCCTTTCCTGCTCTTGATTTCAACGACGACGTCCCAGGGTCCTTCTCCCTTCGGAAAGCGGCGGCGGAACAGCGTGTCGGTTGGCGTTGCGGTTTCGGTTCTCACGGAGGACTCGACGTCAGGGTTCGGATACGTCACGCGCCATTCGGCAATCTCGTCCTTGAATGCGTCTGCATCTATCCACCAGCTGCGTCCGGTTCTGTCGTATCTCACCTTGAGCGCATAGCGCGGCGGGAGGGCCTTTGGCGTCGGTGCATCACGCTTCGCCGCATGTTCTGCGTCGGCGGATAGACTCCCCATGTCGTTCGCCGACGCGGCGGCGAAAAGCGCGCATGCAGCCAAAAGCGCCGTCATGGCAACACCTCCTTCTGACCATGTTCCATCACCAGAATGCGCTGGTTGGACGAGCCGCGGAAGCGGAGCGTGATGTCCTTGAGCGATTCGACAAATGGGCCATCCACAAGCACGTCGATCATGGAGAGCAGTTCGTCCGTCACCTCTGTGCGCCAGCGGCTCTCCTGCTGAAGGTCGTGTTCAAGCACGCAGCCTGTGTAGCACCAGATGTTCTTGGAGCTGCCGAAGCGCGCGCGCACGCGGTGCAGGAAGGGCGCGAGCGCTCGCTGGTTCTCGGGCTCCATGGGTTCGCCGCCGAGAAGCGTGAGGCCGGCGATCCAGGGGTGGTCGAGTTCTGCGATGATGAAGTCCTGCGTCTTCTCGGTGAACGGCTTGCCGGCGGCGAAGTCCCATGTGTCGGGGTTGAAGCATCCCTTGCAGTGGTGGGTGCAGCCCGAAACGAACAGCGACACGCGCACGCCCTCTCCGTTCGCGATGTCGCTGCCGATTATGCCTGAATAGTTCATCGTGGCCCTAGCAGCGTTCGCAGCCGCAGCCGCCCTCGTGCAGATGCTCGGAGACGTGGAGGACGCGCTCCTTGATCTCCTGCGTGCGGCCCTGGTTCCAGTACTGGGAGCCGATGTAGCCGCATGTGCGGCGGGCGACGTTCATCTTGTTCTGGTCGGTGTTGCCGCACTTGGGGCACTTCCAGATGAGCTTGCCGTTTTCGTCCTTGACCACCTGTATCTCGCCGTCGAATCCGCACACCTGGCAGTAGTCGCTCTTGGTGTTGAGCTCGGCGTACATGATGTGGTCGTAGATGAACTGCATGATGGAGAGCACGGCGGGGATGTTGTGCTGCATGTCTGGCACTTCGACGTATGAGATGGCGCCGCCGGGGGAGAGCTTCTGGAACTTGGCCTCGAGGGCGAGCTTCGCGAAGGCGTCGATGGGCTCCGTCACGTGCACGTGGTAGGAGTTCGTGATGTAGTTCTTGTCCGTCACGCCCTTCACGATGCCGAAGCGTTCCTGGAGGCACTTGGCGAAGCGGTAGGTGGTGGATTCGAGCGGCGTGCCGTAGAGGGAGAAGTCGATGTCGGAGGCCTTCTTCCACTTTGCGGTGTACTCGTTGAGCTTCTTCATGATGTCAAGGCCGAGGGCCTCGCCCTCGAACTCGGTGAGCTTCTTGCCGATGAGTGCGAAGACGCATTCCCAGAGTCCGGCGTAGCCGAGGGAGATGGTCGAGTAGCCGTGGAAGAGGAGCTCGTCGATCTTCTCGCCCTTTTCGAGGCGGGCGAGAGCGCCGTACTGCCATAGGATTGGGGCGGCGTCGGAGTATGTGCCCATGAGGCGGTCGTGGCGGCAGCTGAGGGCGCGGTGGCATAGTTCGAGGCGCTCGTCGAGGACTTCCCAGAACTTTGCGAGGCGGGTCTCCTCTGAGGCGTCAGAGCCGGTCTCCTTGACTGCGGTGAGCGCAACGTCCACGAGGTTGATCGTCACGACGCCCTGGTTGAAGCGTCCGTAGTAGCGGTGCTTGCCGGGCGTGTAGTTTTTGGCCTTGGAGATGTTGCCGATGCCTGCATCGGTGAAGCGGTCGGGAGTGAGGAACGAGCGGCAGCCCATGCAGGTGTACACGTCGCCCTTGAGCTCGAACATCATCTTCTCGCTGATGTAGTCCGGCACCATGCGCTTGGCGGTGCACTTGGCGGCGAGCTCGGTGAGGTACCAGTAGGGGGTGCCTTCTTTGATGTTGTCCTCTTCGAGCACGTAGATGAGCTTGGGGAATGCGGGGGTCACGTACACGCCCACCTCGTTCTTCACGCCCTGGATGCGCTGCTTGAGCATCTCCTCGATGATGACGGCTAGGTCCTTCTTCTCCTGCTCGGAGCGGGCCTCGTTGAGGTACATGTACACGGTGATGAAGGGGGCCTGTCCGTTGGTGGTCATGAGGGTGACCACCTGGTACTGGATGGTCTGCACGCCGCGCACGATCTCGTCGCGCACGCGCTTCTCGACGATTTCGGACTTCTTGGCGGCGTCGATGTCTGCGCCGAGAAGGGCGAGCTCCTCGTCGAGCTCGGCGGCGATCTTCTCGCGGCTCACCTGCACGAATGGGGCGAGGTGGGTGAGGGAGATGGACTGGCCGCCGTACTGGTTGGAGGCGACCTGGGCGATGATCTGGGTGGCGATGTTGCAGGCGGTGGAGAAGGAGTGGGGGCGGTCGATGGTGGTGCCGCTGATGACGGTGCCGTTCTGGAGCATGTCCTCGAGGTTCACGAGGTCGCAGTTGTGCATTCGCTGCGCGTAGTAGTCCATGTCGTGGAAATGGAGGATGCCGGCGTCGTGGGCCTTCACCACCTCCTCCGGAAGGAGCAGGCGCTTTGTCACGTCCTTGGAGACGGCGCCTGCCATGTAGTCGCGCTGGACGGAGTTGATGGTGGGGTTCTTGTTGGCGTTTTCCTGCTTGGCCTCTTCGTTGGTGCAGTTGATGAGGGTGAGGATTTCGCCGTCGGTGGTGTTGCTACGGCGCTTGAGGTCCTGCACGAAGCGGTAGGTGATGTACTTCTTTGCCACGAGGTGCGCGCCGGCCTCCTGGATCTTGGTCTCAACGATGTCCTGGATTTCCTCGACGCCGAGGGCGCGGTCGAACGATGCGGCGAACTGTTCGATCTGGTCTGCGATGCGGTCGATGCGGGCTTCTGTGAGCTTGTCTGCGTCATCGACGGTGGCGTTTGCCTTGCGGATGGCGGCGGCGATCTTGGCGGAGTCGAATACGGCCTGAGAGCCGTCTCGTTTGATGATGTTCATGAATGGGCGGATCCTTCTTTTTTGTTTCCGCGACGTCTTCTGGCTTCCGGGCGCATGAAATGTGGCGGTCTTCCCAGGTTGCCCCAGTGGCCGTCGCGCGCTTTGTCACCGGTTACAGCAGTTCGCACTGCGTCGGATTTGCACCGAACTTCCGTTTCGTGAAAACAATATGCAAGTATATCATAGTCGGGTGATGGGGTCAATGGCAAAAGCACAATATCTTGTGTGACGTTTCCGTTGTCTAACACAACATGTAGGGTTTTATGGTGCTTATCCAGGGCTGTGAATTACAACAGACACCAGAAAATCACACAAAATTCATTTTGTCCCCCACAAGTATGCATTTTTATGATATACTATTCTCTTTGACCGCCGAGGGTAGCGTGCGTGCGTGAGAGCAGGCGGGGTAAACGAAGAGAGAAAAAGGAATGGATCAGATCAGGATCAAGGCGGAGGAGCGTACCGAGCAGGGTACAGCGGCAGTCCGCCGGCTTCGCCGTGCTGGCCTTGTGCCGGCGTCGGTGATGAGCATGAACAAGGGCGGCACGAAGCTGATTAAGTTCAACGCCCACGAGTTCATGATGGCGATGCGGGGCCGCAGCGGAAAGCAGCTGCTGGTTACGCTTGACGTTCAGGGCAAGGAGGTTCCGGCGCTTCTGCGCGAGATGCAGAACGACGTTCTCGCCGGCACGCCGATACATGTGGACTTCAGCGAGGTTTCGCTTTCGCAGAAGGTCCGCGTGACGGTGCCGCTGCGTCTCGTCGGCGAGGCCGTGGGCGTGAAGCTCGGCGGCGGCGTGCTGGAGCAGGTGCTTCGCTCCATCGAGGTGGAATGCCTTCCCACGGAAATCGTGGAGAAGTTCGACGTGGACGTCTCCGCGCTTGGTCTTGACCAGACGCTCTTCGTGCGCGATCTTCAGCTTGGCGACAAGTTCACCCTTGTCACGCGCGGCGAGTATGCCGCCGCGGTGGTCAAGGCGCCCGAGGGCGCCGACGCGACTGCCGGCGCGGCTGCTGCGGGCGAGAAGGCCCCCGAAGTGATCAAGAAGGGCAAGGAAGACGCCGCTGCCGCGAAGGCGGAGGCGAAGAAGTAGTTTAGGGAAGTTCCGGTGCTTTGATGAAGGTTATCGCAGGACTTGGCAATCCGGGCGCGGAATACGCGAACACGCCGCACTCCATCGGCTTCGAGGTCGTGGATGCGCTGGCGCGCGAGATCGGCGCGTCCTGGAAGGCTTCGTCCTCGTTCGGCGGGGAGCTTGCCGCGGGCATGCTTGGCGGAATGAAGGTTGTGCTGGTGAAGCCCATGACCTACATGAACCTGAGCGGCGACTGCGTGGCGCCCGTCGTGAAGTACCACAACGCCAAGGCCGCGGAGGACCTTCTGGTGGTCTCCGACGACATCGACCTCCCCGTGGGGAAGATGCGCGTGAGAAAAGGAGGCTCGGCAGGGGGGCACAACGGCCTGAAGAGCGTGATCGAGCGCACTGGCACGCCGGACTTCGTTCGGCTGCGCTTGGGCGTGGGCCGCGACTCGCGCGAACGCGCGAACGTCATCGGCCACGTGCTCGGCAAGTTCTCGCCGGCTGACCGCCGCGTGATGGACGAGGTGGTGGCGCAGGCAGTCAAGGCTATCGGGACAATTGAACTTGAAAGTGCTGAAACCGCGATGAACCGGTACAACGGCTGGACTGCAGAGTCCGCCGCGGCCGGGAAGGAAGACGACAAATGAAGAAGTACGATGGTTTTTACATCTTCGCCGGACAGGCGAAGGACGACGTTCTGGATTCCTACATCCAGAAGGCAGTGGCGGAGATCACGCGTCTTGAAGGCGTCATTCTCAGCCAGGAGGTGCTCGGCAAGCGTCCGTTTGCGCGCCGCATGCGCAAGCGCGAGAGCGGCGTGTACGTGATGGTGCGTTTCGAGCTCGACCCCTCGAAGGTCAAGGAGCTCGTGAACCGCTATCGCCTCGTCGAGGAGGTGTTCCGCGTGCAGATCCTCGCGGTGGACGAACGCCGCGAGCAGATTCTCGCCGGCCAGGCAGAGGCCGCCGAAGCTCGTGCGGCACTCAAGGCCCAGAGGGAAGCGGCAGAGGCCGAGTCCGCGGAACCCGCCCCGGAGGCGGTTCAGTAACGGCGGAGAAGAGACATGCCGTCTTTTAACAAAGTGATCCTGATGGGCAATCTCACCCGCGACCCCGAGGTTCGCACGGTGGGCATGAACGCCACGAAGGTGTGCAGATTCGCTCTCGCGCTCAACGAGCGCAGGAGAGACCGCAACGGGAACATGGTGGACATCCCCACGTTTGTGGAAGTCGATGCGTGGGAGAAGCTCGCCGAGCTGTGCGGCCAGTATCTCCGCAAGGGGCGGTCCGTGCTGGTGGAGGGACGTCTCCAGATGGATTCATGGGAGAAGGACGGGCAGAAGCACCAGAAGCTGAAAGTCCGCGCCATGACCGTGAAGTTCCTCCCGCTGCCGGCTCCCAACCAGAGCCGCCTCACGGGCGAGCCCATCGGCCCGAGCGCGCCGGCGCAGAACGCCCCGCAGGGCGAATGCGACGGCTATGACGACGACAACACCATGCCGTTTTAACAGACAATCATAAATCAAGGAACTAGAAAATGGCCTATCAGAAGAAAAGCGACCGTCAGGACCGCGAGGACCGTTCGGAGTTCGGCTCCCGCCGTCGTCCCTCGATTCCCGCGAACGACAAGATCGACCTCAACGACATTGAGCTGCTCAAGCGCTACGTGACCGAGTACGGCAAGATCATACCCGCCCGCGTCACCGGAGTCACAGCGATGCAGCAGCGCCAGATCAAGAAGGGCGTGCGCCGCGCGCGCAACATGGGCCTCATGGCCTAAGAAAGGAACGCGCAAGATGACAAAGATGAAAGAAGTCATGCTCATGGCCGACGTGAAGAACCTCGGCAAGTCAGGGCAGATCGTGAAGGTGGCCGCTGGCTACGCGCGCAATTTCCTGCTTCCGCAGGGATATGCCGCCCCGGTGACCGAGGCCTCCAAGCGCAGGCTCGCCAAGCTTGAGGCGCAGCGCGCCGAGGAGCGCAAGGCCCGCAAGGCCGCCGCCGAGAAGGTGGCTGCCACGCTCACCGGCCTAAGCGTCACGGTCAAGGCCCAGACGGTTGACGGCAAGAAGCTCTACGGCAGCGTCACTGCCGCGGACATCATCGCCGCCATCGAGGCGAACCGCGGCGTGAAGGTGGAGCGTTCGCAGCTCAACCTGCCCGACCACCTCAAGGAAGTCGGCACGTTCGACGGCAAGATCACGCTCGACGAAGGCGTGGTCGCTCCGTTCAAGGTGGAGATCCTCGACGACTCGGCGGAGGAGCAGGCGTAACGCCCGCTTTTCAGGGACGGGCTGCCGTCTTCTCGACGGCAGTTCGTTTCCTAAATTTTCCTATTGCCTTATTTCCGAGAAAAGCGTATAATGCAGTTTGCTCTTAGGGGTGGTAGGCCCTTTGAACGACATAGCAGCTTTAAAATGACCTTGAAATTGTACAGAATCGCGCTCTGCGCAATTGCGTCTCTCGTGCTCTTCGGCACGGGAGGGTGCCAGACGTTGACTGATATCTACAACAAGATATTCAATCCGAGGCCCCAGATGCCGGATGGCCCTGGCGTAGAGGCCACGATATGGCCAGGTCCGCGTGTGCGCCCTGGCGTGGCGCTGGCCATCACGGTGACGGCTTCCGGGATTACGAACCGCGACTCGAAGCAGTACTTCGTGGATGCCGAGGGATGCATCACGATGGAGCTGATCGGATCAATCAAAGTTGACCAGCTCTCTCTCATGCAGTTGCAGCAGAAGATCACCGCGGCGTACAAGGAGTTCTATGTGGATCCCTCCGTCACCGCCACGTTCATATACTCGCCGGGGCAGAACATGGTGTCGCCCTGGGGTACTATCACTGTGCTTGGCGAAGTGCGCAGGCCTGGGCCAGTTGACATGCCGGCCACCGAGGAGATGAATCTCACGCGCGTGCTCATGGTGGCTGGCGGCGTCACTTCGATGGCCAACAAGAACAAGATCCAGGTGACGCGCTGCATGCCGGACGGCACGCAGAAGAAGACTTTTGTGGACCTTGAGGAGATCGGCAAGGACGGCCGGCCCGACAAGGACATGGTGCTGAAGGCTGGCGACGTGGTGTGGGTGCCAGTGTCGTATTATTGATTTGACAAGAGAATTTTCTTAACGTGAAAGGAGAATGCATATGAAGATGCAGTGGATGAAAATGATGGCGATCTGCGCCCTTGCGCTTGTCGCCGCGCCGATATTCGCCCAGGGGGCGGGTGCCATGCCTCGCGAGCAGTGGCTTCAGAAGGTCGGCGAATGTGGAACCAACCCAGCTACGATGTCTTCCGTGATGTCGCAGCTGTCAGCGGACGACCAGAAGGAGCTGATCGGCAAGGTCAACGCCTCGATCGCCGCCCTGCCCGGCTCCGCCGAGCAGAAGGCTGCCGCTGCGATTCAGGCGAACATCGCCGGCATCAAGGCGGCGATGGCGCAGAACAAGGAGAAGCGCGCGGCAAACGCCGTGATCGCGGAGGCGTTCGCAACGCTGCCGCCCGAGTACCTTCCCCAGTTCGCCGAGGCGCTCTCCGGCCCTGGTGGTCCGCTCAATCGTGGCAACATGGACAGGGAGAAGTTCATCACAATCTCCACCAACACGCTCCACGCCATCAGCGAGCGCTGCGAGAAGGCAGAGAACAATGGCGGAGTGCGCGAGGCGATGGCGGCCATCACGTTCCTGCAGGCCTCGAACGAGAAGGATCCGCCCAAGGATCTCATCAACACGATGCTGAGCCAGATCCCCGACGCCAAGACGCGCGATCTCGCGGCCAAGGAGTGGGTTGGCCCTGCGCTTGACAAGAACTACGATCCCATTCTCGCCGCCGCCAATGCTGGCGACGAGCCCGACCGCGCAATCGTGGCATCCATAATTGCCGGTGGCAACGCTGCCAACAACGGTGGCAAGGATGCGACCGGAGCTACGACTGCCAAGACTGCTGCTACAGGCGCTGGCGGCAAGGGCGACGGCGTGACTTCCGTTCTCGGTGAACCTGGCCTTCCCACGCCCGTGATGACCACCGGTGGCCCTGACGTGGGCGTTGCGATGCTTGGCGAGCTCACCACTGCCAAGGACGGCACGCCTACTGGCCGCATGGGTGCAGGTTCGTTTGAAGCCCCTGTGATGGCGGGCGTTGGACCGAACGAACTCGCTGCCGACATCGGCGTCAACCGTGTGCCTCGTGCTCTCGTGAACAACAAGGAGAGCCCCTATTACAAGCATGGCCGCAATGGCGGCGGCGTCAAGGAGCCTGAGCCTACAGGGTATGACGGCCAGGGGCTCAATTCGCATTAATCGTTGCTGGATTTAAAGAGAGGATACAACCGTGAAAAAGCTCATCATTGGCATGGCCGTGTTCGCAGGCGTAGGCGCTTGCTTTGCGGATGAACTAATCAATCCTGGCGACGGCAGCGAAGCGTCGAAGCCCCAGGGCTTCCACTTCTTCGACAACCATCTCACCATCAAGCCCTACGTGGCGCTTTCATACACGTACGATTCGAACATAGACACCGCCCACAAGGCGGACTATGACAGCATCTTCTGCGTGAATCCCGGCGCCAACTTCCGCTGGGAGGGCGAACGCTGGGCCCTCGTTGGGACTCTTTGGTATCGCTATAACTCCTACACGCGCTTCTCAAGCCGCCTTGGCGAGAACAGCTACGGCGAGAGCCTTGCGTATGATTGGTCCAATGTCGGCGAGGACGGTAAAGGCTGGAATCTGAAGATCGCAGAGCGTTTCGCCTACTTCGCACAGAACGACGACATCAACGGCCGCGATGGCCGCGGCGTTTGGCGTGACCGCCAGAGGATGGACGTCTCCGGCCTTCTGGAGCGCCGCTTCAATGAGCGTTTCCACGCCGAGGTGCTGGGGCAGTACAACTGGCTGGACTACAAGAACGATACCGCCAAGTACGCGCCTCTGTACGGATGGTCGCAGCGTGCGGTCTCCGCTGGTGCCGGCTATGTGCTTTCTCCGTGGACTGATATTCTCATCCAGGGCGGCTATAGCGACTACACTCAGAAGAAGGGCCACAACGGCTACAAGCACTACAGCAACGACAGCCACGTCTGGAGCGTGCATGGTGGTGTTGGCAGCCATCTCCTCGAGAGCGACCGTATCAAGTACCGTGTGCTGATGGGCGTCTCCCAGCTCTCCTACGGCGGCCATGACAATGTGGACTGCGGCTGGACCTATCAGCTCTCCGCCAACTGGCGCGCCACTAGGACGATGCAGTTCTCGCTCTTGGGCAACAGCTACTACCAGCCCTCCGAGCGTGCGCTCGGCCAGGCCATCAAGGTGTATGCGCTTTCTGGCGGCGTCTCCTACAAGCCCGGCAACAACGACAAGCTCACCCTCCACGGCAACGTCTCGTGGCGTCTTGAGGAGAACGTCTATTCCGACCGTTACCTCGCCCGCTACAACGACTATGACGAATATCTTCTCTCAGTGCGTCTAGGCGCCAACTACACTGTGAACCGCTACATCTCGCTGTATGCGAACTTCACGTGGGAGGAGAACTGGTGCGAGAGCCACAGCTACTACGACTATGACCGCTTCCGCGGTACGGTCGGCGTGCGCTTCCACTACTAGTAATTGGCGCGGGTGAGCGTGGTTAGATGATCCTTAGGTTCTTCTCAAAATACGGGTTGGCCGTACATCTTGCGCTGTTGGCCGCCCTGCCGCTCGCCTTGACGCCGTTTCTGACCGCCGCCACGACGCTGGCTTCAGTCATCTTATGGCTGAGCGCGTTCGGGGCGGCTTGGTTTTTCACTCAGCCCGATCTGCGCCGCGGCGAACACATCTCCAGTTCCCGCGTTCGCCTGCGCCACGAGCTGCTTGTCGATCCAGTGTTCTGGTTCATGGTGCTTGCGATTCTGTATGCGCTGCTAAGATGGGCCAATACGGGCATTGCGCTTGAATACGACGTGGAGAAGGTGAGGTGGTTCGTAAAGGAACCGCCGTGGCCGGGATTTCCGGCGAGCGCCAAGGGCGCCGGAATGCTGCCTTTCGCCGTGACGCTTGCGGCGGCGATCGTCACATTGGGAGTGAAGGACGGTCTGGGCACGCATGGGCGAGTGGTGTTCGGCGTAGTGGGCGGCATGGTGTCGGGCCTCGGGGGGCTGGTTGCCATTATCAGCGCCTGCGCAGGAAACAAGGATTTTGTGGCAGCCTCTGCCGACATGGGATTTGACGCCGCTCCGTTCTGGGCGTCGTCCTTCGGCGTGTGGCTTGTGGCGGGTCTCGCAAGCGCCGCGGCAGCCGAGGCGAGAAAGTGGACGCATTCGCGCATTCCGCATATCCTAAGCGTAGCTGGCAACATAGCCGCTCTCATGTACTTCGCCCCTCCTCTTGTTGCCGCCGCGTGGGGCGTGCTTGCACTTGCCACGCTTACGCTTTGCTGCCTCTATGTGGCGCAGAACGCGTCGATGGGCGCCATGGTGCGCTATCTTGTGCTGGCCGTTCTCGCAGTGGCCGTTCCGGTGTTCATGGCCATGGCTTTCATGGATCCTAAGTTCTTCATCCGCAGGCGCGCTTTCATGATGAATTCCGCGCTTTCGTTTCCGGAGGCGTACAAGAGCCAGTCGGAAGTGCTTTCCCGCATTGCGCGGGAGATGTGGCAGAATCGTCCCTGGTTCGGCGTGGGCAGCGACGCATTCGGGCTGCGCATTCCGTTCATCGCGGAGCAGGAGGACTGGACGCATCTTCCGCTGAAGCCAATGTTCGCCACGAACAGCTACTGGACAATCCTAGCGGAGCGCGGCATCGGCGGTTGCCTGCTTCTTGCGGTGGGCTTTGGCCTTCTCGCGGCCGCCTTCGTGGTGCAGTGCGTGCGCTTCTTCGTTCGCTTCGGCAAGTCGCATTCCCTTCGTCGTGCCATGCTGGCCATGCCGCCGATTGTGTGGTGTCTTCCTTTCTCGATCGTTCTGATAGCGCTGGAGGCGGCCATCTCGCCCGTGTTCACGGTTGGAACGATAATTCTCACATGCGTCGTGCCTCTGGTGCTCGCTGGCTCCTCGTTCCCCGGCGCCTCTTCTTCCGATGACATCGTGCTGCCCGAGCCTGAGCCAGAAGAGCCCAAGGAGCACCACCACCATCACCACCACCACCATCATCACTCGTCGGACGAAAGTTCGTCGCATCATCATTCGTCTCACCGCCACGATTCTCATGGCCATTCGTCGCATGGCCACTCGGAACACGGGCACGAACATCATTCTTCGGAGAAGTGACTATGGCATCATCATCATCGTCCTCGTCAACATACGGACAGAAGCCGCTTTACTACGGTACGTCAAAGTCCGCCCCCATATACTATGGATCGTCCTCGCAGCCGGCGTACTACGGATCCACGCCGTACTACTATGGCGGCGGCGCATACGGCAGCTCCTATGGCGGACAGTCGAACTCGCAGGACGCCGACTCGATCGTCGGCACAATCACGCTCGGCCGCGTGCTTCGCGTCATCACCCAGCGCTGGATATCCGTTCTCGTGTTCCTTCTCGTCGGCCTCGTGGCCGCGTTCGCCGTGTACCGCATCTCGCCCACCATCTACGAGGCGAGAAGCGAGTTCACGATGGACACCCGCAACCGCCGCGCATTCAAGAACATCGACACTAACGCCGACCAGCTCTTCGACGCCGGCAGCTACGAGGAGATATTCAACACGCGACTTTCCGCCTGGCGCTCGGACAAGATCGTAACCAAGGTCGTGCAGCAGTACCGCGCCAACTACCCTGCCTCAACCACCACCGACAAGGAGATCATCGAGACGGTTGCCGGCTCTGAACTGGAGCTTGTGCGCCACTCGCGCCTGATCACCATCGCCGTCAGGTCCACGAACCCTCAGCTGGCCGCCGCCATCGCAAACGCATACGCATCCGCCATCGACACCTACACGGAGGAGGAGAACAAGGCGCGCTGCGACAAGGCGGTGACGCGCATCACCGAACAGGTGACGAACCAGAGACGTGTGGACGAGGACATCTCCAAGCGCCTGCTCAAGTTCCGCACCGAGAACAAGATCGACGAGATGACCGCCTCCCGCGAACTCATGCAGACGTCGCTTAGGGGCGCCACAACGGACATCCTGCGCTTCCAGAGCGAGATCACTGCGGCGTCCGAGTGGGTGTCCGTGCTCGAGAAGGCGCAGGAGAAGCCGGACGACTTCGCGTCGCTCCCCTCCTCCATTCCTCGCTCCGCCGAGATTGGCGGCGCCTACAGCGCACTCCAGCAGGCCAACCAGGGCCTCAACCAGATGCTCTCCACCCTCACGCGCCAGCACCCTGCCGTGAAGGCGAAGGAGAAGGAGCTTGAGTCGGCCAAAAAGGCCTTCGTCGATGCCGTGTCTCACGCTCTCTCGACTGCTCGCGGCAACTTGAATGCCTACAAGAACCAGCTCGCGGTGAACGAGAGGCGCAGTGAGGAGCTCCGCAAGCAGGTGGCCGAAATCTCGCAGAGGATCATTTCGGCCGATGCCGGCCTCAAGCAGCTCATGAAGGAACAGGAAGTCTCCACCACGATTCTCAAGGACCTCATGCAGAAGGAGAACGCGGCGCGCATCGAGGCCGAGCAGAACAACGAGATCATCCGAATCGGCCGTCCCGCCGTGGTGCCCACGAAGCCCGTGCTGCCGAACCCGGTGATCATCTTCTCGGGCGGCGCCGTGATCGCGCTTGGCCTCGGCCTCCTCTTCGTGCTTGTGCTCGACCACATCGAGGACACGATTGTGTCGCTGCAGGACATCGAGGGCCGCCTCTCGCTCAAGGTGCTCGCGGTGCTTCCACACGTGCGCGGCAAGAAACGTGAGCAGGTGGCGAAGTTCATCATCGAGAACAAGTACTCGCAGTTCGCAGAGGCGCTCGCGGGACTGCGCAACCTGCTCGATTCGCCGCGCTACCAGCCCATCTCGCAGTGCGTGCTCATGATGTCCACCCAGCCCGGCGAAGGCAAGACCATCACCTCCTGCTCGCTCGCAATCTCAAGCGCGCTCGCCGGCAAGCGCACGCTCCTCGTGGACTTCGACATGCGCCGCCCGCGTCTAGCGCGCGTGTGGGGCATAAAGGACCTCGACGTCGAGCACTCCTTCTCGCACTATCTCTCCCGCAAGGACGGCGCGCGTGACTTCAAGACGCTCACCCATCCCAGCGGCGTGGAGAATCTGGACGTCATCGTGTCGCTGCCGCCTGACAACGTGAACCCCGCCTCCGTCATGGGTTCGCAGGTAGTTCCCGACTTCTTCAAGTGGGCGCGCGCCAACTACGCACGCATCGTCATCGACTCGCCGCCTTTCGGCATCGTGGGCGACGTGATGACGCTCGCGGCGATGGTGGACTCCGTGATGATCATGTGCTGCCCCGACCGCACGCACTTCAAGCCCATCAAGCACGCCGCCCGCCAGCTCGGCGAATCCGGAGCCACCGTGATCGGCATCGTGGTGAACGACGTCGAGATGGGCTCCTCCGCCGCGTTCTCGCAGAGCGGACACTCCTATGGCTACGGATATGGTGGCGGCTACGGCGGATATGGCGGCTACGGCGGATATGGAGCATACGGCGGATACCGCGCATACGGCGGCAGCTATCGTCCGTACGCGCCTTACTCGCCGTACGGCCCGCGCAAGTCGAAGAAGAAGGACGGCAAGGACGGCAAGAAGCCCACGGAGGAGGATAAGCCGCTCGCGATCAATCCGGCGGCGAAGAAGCCCGACGCAGGCAAGAAGCCCGAGGACGATAAGCCTCTCGCGATAGATCCGACCACAGGAAAGCCACCCGCCAAAGACGACAAGCCGTCGCTCGCCGAAGAGGCGGAAAAGGCCACCAAGTAGGAACGTAGCCATGATGAACAAGCGTTTCATCGTCACGGGGGGAGCCGGCTTCATCGGCTCCGCCCTTGTGCGCCATCTAGTGCGCGACCTTGGCGCCACGGTGCTTGTGGTGGACAAGCTCACGTACGCAGGCGTGCCCGAATCGCTGCGTGATGTGGGCCTTGATCCGTCAACGCTCGCTTCGTCAGAACCGCGTCTCTTCTTCCGGAAGGCCGACGTGTGCGACAAAGAGGCTATGCCCCGCGCGTTCGCTGAGTTCCGCCCGCATGCCATCTTCCACCTTGCCGCAGAGTCGCACGTTGACCGTTCGATCGACGGCCCCGGCGAGTTCATCCGAACCAACGTCGTCGGCACAGCCAATCTCCTACAGGCTGCGCTTGGCTACTGGCGTGACCTCCCCTCCGCCGACCAGTGCGCCGGCGAGCCCGCGCGCGAGACGTTCCGGTTCCAGCACATTTCAACCGACGAGGTGTATGGTTCGCTTGGTCCCACCGGACTCTTCTCCGAGACAACACCTTATTCGCCGCATTCGCCGTACTCTGCATCGAAGGCCGCGTCCGATCATCTTGTCCGCGCTTGGCACGACACGTATGGCCTTCCTACGCTCATCACCAACTGCTCCAACAACTACGGCCCCTACCACTTCCCCGAGAAGCTCATTCCCCTCGTGATTCTCAACTGCCTCGAGGGCAAGTCGCTTCCCGTGTACGGAAAGGGCGCGAACGTGCGCGACTGGCTGTACGTTGACGACCATGTCTCCGCGCTATGCCTCGTGAACGAACGCGGCGTTCCCGGCGAGACGTACAACGTGGGCGGCCACAACGAGCGCACGAACCTTGAAGTGGTGCAGACCGTATGCCGCATCCTCGACGAGCTGCGCCCGAGAGAAGGCGGCGCGAAGTACGAAGAGCTAATCACGTTCGTGGCGGACCGTCCCGGACACGACCTGCGCTACGCGATCGACTCGTCGAAGCTGATGAACGAGCTTGGATGGCGTCCTTCGCGCGACTTCGACCGCGGCATCCGCGAGACGGTGCAGTGGTACCTCGACAACAGATGGTGGTGGGGACCAATCCACGAGAAGAAGTACGCAGGCGAGCGCCTGGGCACAATCAAGAGGTGACGAAGATGGTGCTCTCGCTGCCGCAGGCAACCCGTCCGCTCGCTGGCGTGGTGAAGGTGCCGGGCGACAAGTCGCTTGCGCACCGCGCGGCGCTGTTCGCCGCGCTTGCCGAAGGCGAAAGCGAAGTCGCCAACTATCCCGACAGCGGCGTGACGCGCGCGATGCGCGGAGCGCTCGAGTCGCTTGGAGTGCC
>JAEEGF012065541.1_pt1 | contig 18971 bp, 18 predicted proteins | sample 9134171 | NCBI WGS metagenome assembly JAEEGF01 (sample SAMN16246542, study PRJNA631951) | gut metagenome | biome: gut microbiome; feature: rumen; material: AP-attached | host: Bos | place: Iran: Karaj | collected 2018-10
ATGTTTTCACATTTAGCGGAAAAATAACTAACTTTGCAGTCCCATTGAGGATGGTTCCGTAGCTCAGCTGGATAGAGCAACAGCCTTCTAAGCTGTGGGTCACGCGTTCGAATCGCGTCGGAATCACTTTTTCACAACACCCTGATAATCAGAGTGTTGTGTTTCTTTTCTTGCTATTACTCCCCGACAAGCAATTATTTTTTCCTTAAAATTTACTTGATTTTAAGTAGATTTTTAATTAGTTTTGCACCAAACTCGTGCAAAATACATGCACAAAAACGTGAACATATAAAGAGGTTATAGAAAAGTGATGCTGAACGCCAGATTATATTTGGATTATAGGAGGCCTAACAAGAAAGGAGAGGGGCAACTAAGAGTAGTCGTCACGAAAAATGGCACATCTTCAATGATGTCCCTTGGTATCTGCCTTAAAAAGAGCCAATGGAAGAACGGCTTAGTCGTAAACCATCCAGACGCAAAGCTCTTGAATGGCATTATCTCGGCCAAAAAAGGGGCGATTGACCGGCAGATGCTTGAGCTCTCTACTCTAGGTGTCTTTGTGGGCAAAAAAGCTCCTGAAATTGTCAGTATCTTGAAAGATACTCTTGAACCTGACGCAAAAAAAAGAAAACGCGCTGTTGAGGATGAACGGTCCAACCCCGGTAGCATACTTAATCAGATACAGCAGTACTGCCAGCAACTGGACAATAACGGGACTCGTCAACTGTATATGGATACACATAAGAAGATTGAATCTTATTGCAGTTCGTTGGGGCAAGATGCTCATTCCCTGACGTTTGATTCCATCACTAAGGATTGGCTTGGGGCGTTTGAAAAGTTCTGTAAAAAAACTCAACGGCAGAATACAGCGAGCAGGCATTTACGAGATATTCGAGCCATCTTCAACTATGCTATAGATAAAGGGATAACTACAAATTACCCGTTCCGGAAATTTAAAATCAAACGGGAGGAGACCTTCGACAAGTCTTTTTCTGCCACCGAATTACGCAGTCTGTTCTCATACCCTTGCTATCCAGGCGGTGAGCAGGAATCTGTAGACATTTTGAAACTGCTTTTCCTCCTGATAGGTATCAACAGCGTTGACCTGGCTTATGCGACAAAAGAAGAACGTGGACGACTTAACTATATCAGACGTAAAACGCACAAATGCTATTCTGTCAAACTTGAGCCGGAAGCAGTAGAACTAATTCAGAAGTACAGTGGCTCCTCATATCTTGTAAACATACTTGAGAGATATCCCAATTATAAGACGTACTTCAATCGAATGGGGAAGACTCTTCGAAAAATAGGGAAAACACGCATACATGGAAAGAAAAGCGTTGGTAAAGCTATCTTGCCGAATATCTGTACCGGTTCTGCCCGGACGTCATGGGCAACTATCGCTCAAGAAGAACTTGATATTCCACGCGACGTTATAGCGGCTGCCCTAGGTCATCATACAGTTGATGTTACATCTACATACCTGCGTACAGATTGGCGCAAAAAAGTGGATGCGGCCAATCGAAAGGTAATAGACTGGGTACTATATAATAAAAGGTAAAAAGTCAATTACTCAGCTAACCTGCTGTTGAATCTAACACGAGGGCTATCGAAAATACATGTGATGTGCCGAGTTTGTCAGACATATTGGACGCCTGTCGTGGTATCTGCGGATACCACCGACCTGCGGCGTCCGGTGGCTTTAAGTAAAAATACTATACACACCATACACACCATACGTATCATACGTAACATACGTACAATATATTTATCGTAGGCACATTACGTGCATAACGTCTCACATATACAATATTGCGCAAAGCGATTATCAGAGTCAACGAAACGCGGTTTTTTCGCACCCTGTATGCAAAAGAGCCAGATGTACCTTTGTGACACAAGTCGCCACAAAGTTTTCCAAAATACTCAAAGCTTTTTTGCAACTCAACTCTGCTGATTTGCCCGTCTGTTTGTTAGCGGGCAATAGTTTTTAGTATAATACGGGACTCGTCAAAAATGTGTGACAAAATCGTCAATAAAGGCCGCCACTTGTAATGACGGCCCGATATGGTTGAAAAGACAATTTCTAGAACCCCATCCCAAACTTCAGCCAGTACTTTTCCTCCAGGGCTTTCCAGCTCCGGGCCGCCTCCTGGTAAATGCCTTCGGTGTAAGCATTAAGAAGGGTGGTGGAGCAGTCAGTCACAGGGAGTCCCTCGATAGCCATCTGCTCTAGGCGGAGGACCTCCTCAAGGAACTCTTTTTTGGAGCTCTGCCAGGCTACCGTCGCCAGCTTGTTGGCGCGGCGGAACTGCCAGAGGGCGCAGTCGGGGACATACTGTTTCTGGCCGCAGGTCTCGTAGGCCTCGGGAAGGGCCGTGGTCCCGCAGAAGACCGGAATCCTGGGGCTCTGGCCGGGGTTATCTAGAGAGAGCCAGCAGACCCCGCCGATGCTGTCGGGGAGCCAGCTGCGGAGCTGCGTGATATGAGAGTAGGCACACCAGGCCACGGCAACCGTCCGGCGGAACTCCACCGTCCCGGGGACCAGGGTGTTAAGGGTGTTCCTCATCGTCGTGGTGAGCCAGGGATTGGCAACGGGGGAAACCACGGTATCGGCTGGGTGCTCCTTGGTTTCCGGACGAGCTATCCTTACGTTTCTGGTCATATCGAAGTCCGTACCCTCGTAGGTCTCCCTGTAGAGAGCCATCACCTCGCGGATATCCACGGGCTTTTCCGGCTTTACTGAGAAGGGAAGTTCCGGCATATCATAGGTGAGTCCCAGCGAAGGAGCGAAGTGGTTGAGGATGAAGAAATCCCTGTCGGAGAAATTCCTTCCCTTAGAGTAGTCGCAGTTGAATGCCTTCCAGAAGACGAACTCGCCCTTGCCATCCCAGAGGCCGTTCTCTATAGCTACCTTCTCCACGTTGGCGGAGGCCATCATGTCCTTGCTCTTGCGGTCGATCTTCCCGATCCTCGGGATATTGGCGGAGACGGCCACGTGGTCGTCCGGTACTCGTTTGGCCACCCAGGCTGCGCCGATCCTATTCTTACCGACGCCCACTATCTCGAACTGCCAGACCTCATTCTTGTCGGCCACGGTTAGGCACTCGCCGCTGTCCCCATAGCCGTACTTCTCTGCAAGGGACCCCATAAGCTTTATCGCCTCTCTGGCGCCAGAACACCTCTGTAGGGCAAGCCTCTCGAGCTCCTCGATGGTGAACCACCCCGCCTCGTTGATAAGGGTGTCGGGGCCTACGAAGGTGGTCTCGCCGATAGCGAGCTGCTTCTCATTGAGGCATGGATAGGCCGTATTGAGGTAGGCATAGGTATGAGCCGCCTCAGGGATCTCTCCCATCAGCTTAACTCCGGTGGTATCCCCGCGGAAGCGTGTCTGCATAGTGCCTCTGAGGACCTGGTGCATAGTCCCCGGGGCGTTGTCCCCGGCTGGTTCCCACTGGGCCCAGGTGCGGTAGCGACCGTCGCAGGTGTGGGACGTGATGACGGAACCGTCAGCGGAGGCCAGGCGGCCCACCATGATGGAAGTGCAGCAGTCCCCGTCAAACTCCTGGGCGGAGAGGGGGAGGATGAAGGCCACGGTGGCCAGAAGGGAGAAGAAACGTTTCATGTACCTGAATATTTCCCCAAAGATAGTGAAAAAACCGAAGGACGTAAAGCGAATCGTCCCCAGTGCACCTACTCTCATTTCGCGACACTCAACCTGCCCTCTTAAGAAGAGAAAGAAACAGACTCCTGCTAGTCTCCGCCTCCCTCGTCTCTCTCTGACAGGAGGCGGAGACCCACGCAGGTTGGGTTTTTAAAACAAGATCTTCTGTGATGTCAAACACATTTATAATTAATCTAATATGACCAGATTATTAAAACCAAGAAGAAGGTTGTCCTTCTTGCGCATTTTTCTTCGAAGCGTCGCTGGGAAATTAACAAGTATCCCCTCTACAGTTATCCCACTAGGGCGCCTAAAAATGAATTTATTTGTCGATGACATTAACCTTTCTGCGGCAAAAAGAATTGTTTCTTTTTTCGGCTACCAGCTATGTGTTCAATTTGTGCCAACCGACCAGAAAAGCCCTGGTGATAAAAGGCACAATCGTGAATCTCGATTGTTCTTCTTGCGTGATTTTATAACCAAATGCGGACTTTCTCAAGGCGAGTTCGCCGAAGCTATTGGCTTGACAAGAGATGCTGTTACCTATTGGTTTAGGCAGGACGACATTCGGATATCGAGATTATACCGGATAGCCTTTTATTTAGGTGCTGATTTGGTTTTCAGCATTGTGCCGAAGATGGAAAGGAAGGGAGGGAAAACGACTCACCCAACGACATCTTTCATAATAGAGTTACAAGAAGAAACGTCATTCACACCTGATCTTTTAGGACATTCCATTGACTAATATTGTTCAGACCTGCAATAGACAGAATGTGATCTATTGCAGGTCTGAACAACTTATGGCAGGAATATACTTATCACAATAGCTAAACTTTTTACGCTTATTTGGTTACGCGTAAAATAGGCGCTAAATTCCCGCAAATAAACACGTGGAATTATGATTATATCTCCCAAAACAAAAAGTGCTATTAGCAGATTATTCTCGTCTTGTCAAGCCTATAAGACAGATGAGACCTGTTTCCTTCAACTGACAGAAGAAAGAGCCGCGCATATCGCCGACATTTATGACGCAACGAATTGGGATTCGCTTCTCGGTGATGAGAATGATGATTATCTTACTCTGCCCGATTATTTCCTGTTTCGCGGTCCCGTCATAAGGAAGGAATGGAGCCAACATGTTGGCGAGTATGTATATATCGCAGATCTCCATGGGAAGCCATGGGACATCGACGGCGCGAAAGCCTTCGAATGCGGGATCTCGATAATTGCTTTTGAGGACGCATTACGAGAATCTGCGGCAGCTTTCCTAATCAATAATAAGCCGACTTGCCGGGAGTATCTTTCCTTAGCTATCTCTCTTATGACTCGTTCTGGCATGGACTTATCAGAGATAAGGGAACGTTACGAGGCCGAGCTGTCAAAACTCATAACTCACGATATTCGTCATGTTGAGATAGCGCTAGAATAATTCGCTTCTGAACTTCTTATTCCGTTTTTCCCACGAGAAGAACTTGAAATTAACGCCGTCCGGAATCTTGTCCCGGTCTATCTGGTGCATCCCGTGCAGACAGCCAAGGCTTATCCTTAGCGATGAAAGGGAGGAGTTGTTTCCTAAGTGGTCTCTCGCAATTCTGTTCCGGAGGTTCTTTGTGTCGCCCACAAACAGTACCTCTTGCCCCTCGAACTCCCTGAGATTCAGGTTCCATGTTTCCGGGCAGCTGCTCATATACCTGAGCACCACAATAAGGCTGCCGGGCTCTTCCGGAATGGATTCCGGAGAGTCCACCAGAGGGTCGTACTCCTGGTACTTGGTTTCCCAGTTCTCATCGTCAGGTTCCTCAACCAGCGCGGCAATCCTTGCACGAACCGACGCAATGTCACTCAAAAGATTGTCAAGGCCGTCCTCAGAAAGAACGCCACGTGGCATATCCTTAGGGAACTCTCCCCTTTCATCGGCCTCAAAATCCTTCAGCCACTCTCCGGACTCCTGGTACTCTGTTAGTCGTTTGATGCGGCGCTGGACAGCGTCGTAATCCTCCACGGCGTCCTGAAGGGCGTCGATAACTTCTCTTACGAGGTTGAAATCATCCTCCAGTTTACGGAGGCGGGCGATGCGGGTTTTATCCATGGGAGACACGTTCTAATAAAAAGAGAGAAGCTCTTCAAAAGATATTCCCAGATTGACCGACCTCAGTTTCTCAATCTGCTTGTCATAGAGGACTCTCAGGATGGCTTCCTTCTCTTCTCGTGAGCCGAAGTGAACGCGCCTGTGGCATGTTGGGCAAATGCTTACAATATTCTCCTCACAGTCAATGTTTCTTTTCCTCTCTTCCCAGAATCTGACCGCGTTGGAGTATGTGCACGGAATAAGGTGATGCCCTTCCATGTATCTTACTCCTTTAGATGTGTTGAACGTGGAATGGGAAGCATCAGCGGCACATTTATAGCCAGCGTGCAGCAGTGCCAACTTGGAGATATGAGCGTTCTTAGAAACAGCCTTGCTGCCGCCGGAAACAGCAAATTGAGGCTCTTTAGACCACCCGTCAGAGGAAGCCTCTCCCTCATATACATCCTCCTCTTGAATAAAGCGTTGGAACACCAGCGAATCTTCATCGCTCATATCTTTAAGGTACCGTTTCAGATATGAGATTACCTCTTTGTCCAAATCCGGGTGCTTCCCCTTGAAAACTCGTTGGCCACGGAACAATGAGCTGCTGTATTCGGCACTCCGAATAATATACTTCACAGGATACTCCTTCAGGTCATACAAGTTGTCTGAAATAATACAATAGGAGCAGTCCACTTCCTTTCCATCCTCGGGAATTCTTCTGCCCAGGGTGGGATCAATTATCCCTTGGCGGTATATGCGTGCACTGTCAGTGAAGCCAATTATTTCGCGGTTTGCAGACCCACTGACCTTCTGGGTATAGATGACCATTACATTATCAATATACTCATCTTTCTTTCCGGCGCCAAGGCGAGTGATGTCCATATTGCCATATGGCGGACAATACCCGTAATACTTGCCGTCAACCGGGTTTGGATCAAAGTTGAAGCACTCGTGCCCAATCTTGGACATAACCCATCGACCAGCATAAAGGTCAACGATGACGAATGGTTTCCGTGACAGGTCTGTTTCCATATATGAGGTAAATACAACTAAAGTGAGTTAAGTGTTTGATTTTTACTCTCAAGAGTCTGCTTATCATAGTCAGCAGAAAGGCTCAAGAGCAATTCCTCGAATACAGGATATCTTTTCTTGCTATAGATTATCATCGAATGCTTGAAATTGCCGATGGGCTCACGATTGGGCTCCATATGAAAATACTCATGTTTCTCGTAAACCAACGCCACGTTCTCATTTTCCCAGGAACGTTTCTCATCTAATGTCTTGTTTACGGTAAGATTGGAATTCTTGTCTGATGTGGTTAGGTCATAGGAATAAAACTTCCCACGTCCATTACCATACTTCTCCTTATAATGTGAAAGCACTTCGTTTTCTATTTTATCTTCAGGATAAAAGAATATCGCGACTAAAGTGTCGTTGAGGAATGCCATATCAAAAGGGTCAAATTTAAGGTCCCCAATAGAAAGTCCCGTAAACGGACTTGAAGGTAACTGCTTTAGTTTTTTCCCAGCTTTAGTTTCCATCCATTTTGCTTTAGAGCTTCCAGGAAGGACAAGCTCTGGATTTTTGCCTTTCCAAAAATCACTTCCCCAGTGCCCATTATAAATATTGCTTTGGCGTTCATAGTATGAGTTTGTGACTTTCTTAAAATCTTTATCGGCAAGCACCTGCTTGAAAGTGGTTTTGCCGATGATAAACTGCCCAACACCTTGTAGCTCCGCACACGATTCATAGAGCTCGGAGTCTGTCGGTTCAAACACTTCATCAACGACAGTAGGATTTACTGTATTGTTAGAACCACATGACACAGCAACTACTGCAAGAAACATACAATAGATTTTCTTCATTTTGAATATATGTTTAAACAACGCCAATCTCATCAATTTCCTTCGTGATTCTGTCGGTCTCCTGAAGTGCATATATAATTCTACCGTAATGCATTATTTCCTGCCAATCCAACTTCCGCCCCTTTCTATCTTTAAGCCATTTCTGGGCAGGTTGGTAGCCGCCGATAAAGAAGTTCCAGGCAAGTTCCGAGACATTGTTAAAAAACTGTGTGTCATTGATATATACTTTACCGTTATCATAAACAACCTTTTCCACGGTGTCTGATCCAGACTCACGAAACTCCACACCTGTTTTCCATGAATCTGCTTTTTCCATAAGGTGAAGCATTCTTAGTTCATTCCCCTTGGATGCCAAACGATGGAAGATATCAACATCTTTTGGATACGGAATGCGAGGAAAATCAATCTTTAGGAACTCTTTGAAGGCTTTCTGATATTGCGGAGACCATAATGTTGCATAAATATAGTCAAATATTTCTATTTCAGGTACAGTTCCTGTTATAGATTCCAGTTTTTCCAGGATTGATTTATTAAGATTTATGAGCCGCTGTTCGTTTTGGTAAACATACAAAGGGAAAACACCAGCACTGTCAGCAGATGAATCTAAATAATGTCTGTCAACGATATGATTAACAGCAAAATTATAATGTGTACTGAGTTGTCTGTTTTGCGAGGTACTAATAAGAGCAATATTATGTTGTTGCAGATGCCTCATCAGAGGTTCACGATGTCTCTGAACAACGGCAGTATCATAATAAATAAAGCGTAAATCAAATGGACGATAGCAGTAAGGTCGAACCTTATCTTTATTCAATTCAATGTTGAAAAACTCGTGACATTTCTTAGCCAGTTCATAAGAGTCGTTATTCACCAGGACATCATCCTTGCCAGTGGCAACACCTGTTTTATATAGCTGGAATAGTTCGTCCAACGCAAATCCTTTTTTATATTCCATCTCAGCCGAAAAATCCTTCGGAACAAAGAACCAGTACGGTTCGACCAAGTCTAACTTCTCCCATTTAGTTGTTTTAAGAGAACTGTTGTCCAAGGCATTGTACTTGTGTTTTCGTTCGCCATAGATATCCTTATAAAAAACATCGGCAATGCTCTTTTTTTCGGTTTTAGTCTTTACAAAAATATTTATGCTCACACCCTGCATAATATCGAACACATTCTCATCCGGCCCCCCGTCAGGCGCTGTCTCTTTCCTTCGGCTATTTCCATGAAGATTGACAATGTAAATCTTGTCAAACTCCTCCAATAGACTTTTACGCATCTGACGATGAATGATACCATCCAGGAAACCGTTATTTGAAATATAGGCAAGAATTCCTTCTCCGTTCTTGTTAATATAGTACTGACCGAGTCTGATGAATTTGATATAATCATCTGACAACGGTTGTATATTCCTCTCGTTCAGATACTTCTTATAATCTCCCACGAGGTTCGTAATCCATTCTCCGCTATTCTGTGACGATATGGAATAAGGTGGATTTCCGATAGCAATCATGATAGGTGTCTGAGCTTTTACCAGCGACGCCGCATCGGCCTCGTCCGACAACCATTTGTCGAAAAGGTTTTCGGCCCGTGGAGTAGCCTCTTCCAGAGAATTAGTAAGGAAAACGTTCAGGCGTTTGTCCGACTGGCTTTCATATCCCGTATTCTTGAGCGTCAAGGAAAGCTTCAGGTGGGCAATGGTGTACGAAGCCATCAGAATTTCAAACCCATGGAGCCGTGGAATCAGACTGTTCTTCACGTATGACGGCCACATTCCCTCCATGCCGTCGAATTTGTCACGCACTTGCTGAATAACTTCGGCCAGAAAAGTTCCGGTGCCGGTAGCAGGATCCAGAATCTGAACTCTGTGTACGTCAACCTCTTCATGCTTCATCCCGTCTGTGGTACGCTTGTCCTTAGACTGTTGGATAGCTCGCTTTACCTTTATCGTGCTGCTATCCGCAAGGCCCATAGGAAGATTAAACTCGGTCTGAAGGATTTCGTCCACGGCCTTCACTATGAATTTAACAACCGGAGCCGGCGTATACCACACACCACGCGCCTTGCGGAGTCGGGGATCATATTCGGCCAGGAAGTCCTCATAAAAATGAACAATGGGATCACTATGGCGTTTATCGCTACCGTAGTTTCTCATTATTTTGGCAGCATCCGTTGCGGCAAACATAGACGCAAGGTCATCTACAATCCACTCGATATTGCCATCAATGTCATACCCCGCAATAGACTGGAAGATTTTACGGAGGAAAGGATTGGACTTTGGGATGAGATTGGCTGCTTCCTGTCTTGAGAAATCTTCCGGAGACTGGTCATAGAGACGCGCGGTAAACATACCGTAGACGATGGTCTGGGCATAAATATCCGCGAAATCCTCGGCTTTTAGATCATGAATAAGGTAGTTGCGGAAAGTCTTAAGCCTGTTGACCATTTCCGTATTACTGTCTTCTCCATCAAGTTTTATTGTCTTCAGCACAGCTTCGGCCAATAAATGAGCCTTTCCAGCCATCTGGCGGGCAAGTGCAGTGGAAGAAGTGATGCGCTGCCGTCCTTCCGTGGCCAAATGCAATATCATTTCGGTAAACTTTGCCTCGTTTTCCGGCATACCAACTATGTGGTCGCCTTTTGTTTCGGCAATTCTTACGGAATCCGCAAACTCTCCGTCTATGTACATGTGGAAATCCAGATAGTCTGTGAAGATAATCCTGTTCAGCGATTCCTTATATCTGGCGAACTGTTCCTTGTGCTCCCTTCGGCCGTCAAGGTCACGGTCGTTAATATCCTTTGCCTCAATGAACGCGACGGGAATACTCTTAAGCGTAATAACATAGTCAGGGGCACCGCAGTCAATTCGGCGGGGTTCGTTGGTGACTACGAAGTTTTTCAGGATAGACTGAAGGTAAGTGGCCAAAGTGCCACGAAAACTATGCTCAGTAGTATTCCCTACGTGGTAAAGGCGGTCAATTTCCCGGATGTATTCTTTGAAGTCCATAATACGGGCGCAGTTTAGTGTATTGATTCTCAAAATTAACGAAAAAACCAATAAATGGCAAACATTTGCTCTCTGTCGATTCCTCGATTGGATTTTTAGAGCTTTCTCCTGTGAACGCTGACGGTGTATTCACTTCCAAACAGGGTGAACCTCACGCTGCGGAGCACTCCGTTTCCGCCAAGGAGGGTCTTAGCCTTACCCGGGGAGAGTTTCTTCCTTCTTTCCAGGCGGAGGACACGCGCACGGTAGTCCCTGTAACGCTCCGGCGACATGGTCCCGAGGTAAAAGTCTAAGGGAACGTTTGACTTGGCCCCGTTGCACTCCTTGCAGCTGGCCACCGAGTTAGCATAGTTGCTCGGTCCGCCCATAGTCCGGGGGATGATATGGTCCACGGTGTATGTCATCTTCTTCAGTTGGCACCCGCAGTAGATGCACTTGTGGTCAGTCTCCTCGAGGAGCCTGTCCATCTTGCTCCGCGGTATTTCCTCGACAGGCCGACCGCGGCGGAGAAGACTGAAGCCCTTCAGTAGGAGGTTCCTCTTCCGGGATGTTATCCGTCCGTGAATCCAGGCATCCATGACACGGAGGAGGTATCCCTTCCTCTCCGAGAAATCCGACGAAGCCACCAGAAGAGGCACGGGGACTGGTCCTTTCTTCTCCATGCACTTTTCACACAGAACGGTTTCCGCCTTCGGGTCTGTCTCTCCAGAGGGACTTGGAGGATAGATTGTGGCAATTGAGCAGGGTTCTCCTTCCCCTATGGGAGAGCCGCATACGATGCATCGGTTCTGGGTTTCTTTGAGGAGTGCCGAGAGTATCACGGCCCTTCTTTCACTGGATTCTGACATGGCGTTTTCGTTATTGTTTCCTAAAAATAAGGATTTTTGCAGCATTTTGGCTATTTTTGAGGAATCAATTGTCATACAGGCCGGAACGGAACTCTAGGAATGAAAAAGACTATACGCATTATTCTTTCAGCCTTGCTCTTAGGCGTTGCTGCGGTCTTCTTCTGCAACTGGTGGATTTCCCACAGTACAGAAAAGGCCCTCTACGACAGCATCGAGGCAGTGCCCCACCGCCATGTAGCCCTTGTGCTAGGGACATCGCCCATTGGAAGAAACGGTGGGCCCAACATGTATTTTTATTCAAGGATTGATGCCTGCACAGCCCTTTATGAAGCAGGCAAGGTTGACCGTATCCTTGTCAGCGGCGACAACCGAAAGAAAACATATAACGAGCCCCAGGCCATGAAAGAGGCTCTCATGGAAATAGGTGTTCCGGAAGAAGCGATCTACCTCGATTACGCCGGATTCCGGACACTGGACTCCGTTGTGAGGGCAAGGGATGTCTTCGGCCAAGATTCATTCACGGTTGTCAGTCAGCGTTTCCATAACGAGAGGGCCGTGTTCATCGCCATGCAAAAAGGCATAGACGCCATTGGACTCAATGCCGCCGACGTGAACCGACACTATGGCTTCCTCACACGTGTTAGGGAGTATTTCGCACGCTGCAAAGTGTTCCTGGACCTCCTCTTTGGTGTGAAGCCACATTTCCTCGGCGAGCCTGTAGACATTGACTGATTCTCAATCGATTTACAAACAACTTCTTGGAAAAAATCGACAAATGATTCTCATAACCCCAGAACACCTCCGTCCCCGGCTCCTCCATCGGCAGAACGACTCTCACAAGCACGACTACGGCCGTCTTCTCATTGTGGCAGGATGTGAGACCATGCCCGGGGCGGCCCTTCTCTCAACGGGAGCCGCCCTCCATTCAGGCTGCGGTCTGGTGATGCTCCATTCCACCCCGAGGACCCTTTTCGCAGCGGCTACCAACTACCCTTCGGCCATGCTCTCCGAGGATCCCGGCCCCCATTTTTGCATTGTTCCCGAAAAGCTTGAACGTTACAACGCCATCGCCGTGGGACCCGGCCTCGGCTGGTCTCCCGGGACGATGAATGCCCTCATGGACCTTCTTGTGGGAGCATGCAACATGAAGATCCCCGCTGTTCTCGATGCGGACGCCCTCAATATCTTATCTGTCATACCAGACTGGCATGAGATTATCCCGCCGGGGTCCGTCCTCACTCCTCACAAGGGAGAGCTGAAGCGTCTCCTTCCCGCAAGGAGCGACGCCGAGAGGGAGGCTCTCGCCTGGGAGCTCTGCGCTGAGACCGGCTGCCATATTGTGATGAAGGGCTACCGTTCACGCATCTTCTGTCCCGATGGAGACTGCCTTCAGAACACCACCGGTAATCCCGGCATGGCAAAAGGCGGGAGCGGGGATGTCCTGACTGGCCTCATCGGTGGTCTTCTGGCAAGAGGATACAGGGCCGAGGATGCAGCAGCACTCGGCGTTTGGATCCACGGATACGCGGGAGACATGCTGACAGATGAGAACACAGCGGAAGCCTACGACAGCAGGGCCCTCATCGGAAAGATAGGGTGCGGCTTCCGGGAGTTATATAGCGAGAGCGGATAAAGCAAAAGAGCCAGATGTTCCTTTGTGACACAAATCCTACCAGCCTCCGCCTCCCAGTCTAATCTCAAACACATGTTCTTGTTTGTGACACAAATAGATGTTTTGTGGCGACCACAACAAATGACATACCGCATACTTGGGGTGGGGACTGTAGGGGGCGGCAAGGGGTTGGGGTAATGGGGACGGAATGGGCGATTAAATCATGGCAAAAAATCCCGGATAAAGCAAAAGAGCCAGATATGACTTTGTGACACAAATCCTGCCAGCCTCCGCCTCCATGCCGACCTCAAACACATGTTCATGTTTGTGACACAAACTACTGTTTTGTGGCGACCACATCAAATGACAGACCGCATACTTGGGGCAGGGACTGGGTGGTGCGGGTAAGGGAGGGCAAGGCGGGGTAATGGGTTAAGATTTGTGGGGGGCCAAAACATCTTGTTCAAGTTGATTTCCCACGAGAAGAACTTGCACTACCCTAGTTCTTCCAGGCGCCTGGAATAGAAGAATGCTTCGGCATTGACTTTCTTCAAGCGATTGAGTTTGTTCAGGCGCTGGTCTTGGATGATTTCCTTAGTAAGCGTGACGTCCATTTCTTTGGAGTAGTGCTGCACCTCATCAATGCCAAGTTGGAGGAGACGAGCCAAATAGGCTACTTTGGCAGCGTCACGGACAGCGCGTTCCATGGCGTAGTTCTCGGTAAGGATGAATCCGTTGACACGGTGGGCGCCACTGGTAAGCCAAGTGTATTCTTGGCGGTCCAGTGCTCCGTAGAGGCAGATGTTCATAGCCGTATTGTAGGCATCGGTGAGCACGTCTTCTGCGGAGAGTCCTTCCAGCCCACGGTAGCTTAGTTCAATGGGAACGAGCCTATTGAACGTGCGGCGCACAATAGCCAAATTATCCGTACGGTCGAGGATGGAACTAACGTCAAAGAGCTGCTTCATAATCTCCATGGAGAACGGTTTTTCTCCTTTGAAGAAGGGTATACCTGTAGTATGTGGCGCGAAGGCGGTGAGTTTGTCGCCCAGCATGTCTTCTAACGACGGAACGCGGACCATCACCACTTCTCCTTCTGTTTTGAGCAGACGGCTCTGTATTGGCAGTGACATCACTTGATTGTACTGAATGTCCTCATACAGGACATCCAGAAGGATCTCGCCGTTGGTATATCCGGACGGATAGGATACCAGATACTGGTAAGACGCATGAGTCTTGGGTACCAGGGTACGGGACTGCCGGGAGAACTCCTTGACTCCGGTGAATCCGTACTCTGCTGCATAGCGTTCCAAGTAATCCCCAATGTTGGTTCCGGGCTTGCAGACGATGTCTATGTCTATGGACAGCCTGCGAGAAGAGTCCAGATGGAGCATCAGGGCAGTACCGCCCTTAAAGACAAAAGGGCAGCCTGATCGAACTAGAGATTCCAGCAGGGAGAATGCCCGGATGGTTTTCTCCAACAGGGATGCGTCCTTGATGTAAGGGTATTGTATGCGCAGGGATTCTATCCACTCACGCGTGCGACTTTCGGGGCTGATCATTGTTTGGCAGGTCTATGTTGGAAAGTATTTTAGTAATGGCATCCATGCTGCCGCGACGGCGGGCATAGCGGAGCATGGCGGATCGGGAAACGTCATGGATACGGAAGATGTTCTCGTAGATGGTAAACACTTCCGAGCCCTGAAGGTAGTCGAACTCCGGATTGACGGCGATGTCCACCAACACCTTTTCGGCTGCAGGGACGTGGAGGCCGCCGAAAGAATCCAGCGGGGATTCGGAGTATAGCGGATGGAGGACGATGCTGTCACGGCCGTCTCCATAGGTAAAGAACTCTTCCTTGGTAGGATGCGGAAGAACGCTATGTTGAGGATACATCTCCTTGATGGCATCGAAGAACGTGGACTCCATATCCCGTTCCACATCCACTACGGTGATGTTCACATTCGGCACATGAAGCATGAATGGCACCATGCAGAAGGAATCCCAGACGCAGAAATCCGCCAAAGGATAGCGTTTCTTCAGCTTTCTGCCGATGTCCATCGCCTCCTCCCGCGGACGAACCAGAAAGGGTGGCCGGACCCCATCCGGCAAGGCGTATTCCCCCCATCCGGTCTTAAGGAGCCGGCCTGTTGCCACCATACGCCCCAGAATGGCCGAAAGACTAGCATCATTGATGACGGAATCTGAGCGTAGCGCCTCCAGCAGCTCCTTCCTGCTAAAAGAGCCGCCCCACTCTGCCGCAAACGTAATGATATTCTCCGTAATAGGCATCACACTGCTTTTTCCACCGCAAAAGTATAACAAAAATGGCACAAAACAAATAGTTTGTGCCAAAAATGTTAATAAATTCCCAATTACTAGACTTGCTACGTAAAGCTTGCCTATTCGGATTCAATGAGGCAAGGCATCTGCAAAGCAGGAGACAAGTACTCGTATATAAATGGTTCAATTGTATCTTCAACGATACGCATGAAGTTTTCATAGAAGGACTCTCGATCTATCCTTATATACCCCTGTTCGTCAAAAATATATTCTCGTCCAAAATCTGCTAATGAATAGCCACTACCATATGACATAGGCGTAGCATCATTACCATAATGGCCACCAACACCATGGTTAGCAGTGTAATACACATGGAGTATTGCAGGACGTAATTCAAATGTAGTCGATAGCAATTGATTATTCTTTTGAGTCATAATCATCCCTAGTTCAAGGTCCATTAATTCTAATCCAGCTTGGTTCTTTTTCGAGATGGTGCCGTTGTTATCCATATAAAAACGGAGGGGCCTAAGTCTAAAAATTCGACCATAACTATCGGAATAAGAAATAGGTTGTTGACCTCTAGCAATTTCGTAATTAAAGTAGAGCGAAATGTTATCCATATCCGCTAGTGTTACAAATTGTCTATTACTTGTGCTGTCTGGGTTAAAGGAAATAAAGAGACCTCTTCTGTCAGGCTTATAATAAAAAGTTCCATCAGGGAGAAGTGAAAACCCATATTTCCTAGCTGTCTTTTTACGGGTGAATGCTCTTTGAGGTGTGGATAAGAAGTATGAAACGTCTACGTATTTTCTATAGTTTTTTGATACTTTTGACGCGTCTCGTCGAGTAGTATTATACAACTTTTTTAATAATTTAAACTTGGTCTTATCGATCTTGGCTGTATACACCTTCTTATCAATCACTATTTTTATTTCATCTATATTTTGATGAATTAATTTCTTTAGTGTGTCTTCTGTTATAGGGAAGTAAATACCGGAATATGCGCGATATTTCCCCCCAAAAGGGAAGCCGCTATCACTAGTTTGTTCATAATGATATTTCCACAATATAGACTCGTAGTTGACCTTCCAGATATTATTGTCGCGATAATCATTAATAATCAATGACATCTTGCCAACATCGTAAACCGTTGGAGTTGTTTGATAAAGCTTTATAAAGTAATCATAGGATGTTAGCTCTGGAGATGTGATTCTTGCAACAATATCTAATGACATTGTTTGATCTATAGAAGGGAAATGTAGTTTAACAAGTGAGGTGACGGATTGGTTGCCAATCTCTGCGACACGCTGACCATCTTTATTCTTAATTAACCAGATGTTTGGCTTTGCCAAAACAGAGAAGGAGTATAACAAAATGAATAGAGCCAGTGCTATACGTTTCATACTTGAGGATTTAATGATTGTTTATTATAATATATGAACACTTTTGTGTGATTATAGTTTAATGTCGCAGGCTCTGATTCGGCATATATTAAAAAGAAAGTGTGAGCCCCATTAGCCTTACTCAGTAACTGGGCTCTGGACTAGCCTTGACGTGAATAAGAGGAAATGCTCACACTTTGCTATAATGTGGACTTACGCCCAACAGTATAGCCAATGCAAGCGCTCGCACCTATCCCTTCGTCAAAAGAATTGTCCAGATTCAGTTACAAGGAATCGCTAAACGCTTTCTATGTAAAAATGCCCACCTTTTGGGAGAGCATTACAAAAATAATGAATTTTTCTGGTATTGCATACATGCACGCTTTCAAATCTTTCCGCACATGAGGAACATTACTTATGAAGTCCTCTCCTAATTTTGGGTTCGGCGCGATTATTTACAGATGCCGTCAGTTGATTCCATGCTGCTTCTCAGTTTTCATGATTTCCATCGTGCTCTCGTACTTTTTAACTGTTTCGCTCAACTCTACGACCTGACTTTTTAGTTTACGAGCTTCATTGTCAGCCGGTTTGTTGAGTAAAGCACATAACCACCGTTTTGCAGAATGACGGAACGAAAGAGCTTTACTCTTCGCGCTTATCCTCTTGCAAAGTAGCTTTAATATATTAATATAAAACAAGTTCCATGTCTTTGATCGTTTGAGGCATTCTAAATAATAGTTGTTTTTTGAGATTATATCAGCGTCTTGACGAGGTTTGTTTATGGTATCATCGAAAGCACTAACGACCACTTTTACAGTTTGTTTGGGGAGAAAATAAATAAAGTTCTTCTGTAAAATGGCTATTATTTCTGTTATGGTTTCCTTAGTACTCTTTTGAATCTTATCCCCACAATAGACAAGTTCTTCGCCCATCTTATTTATTTGGTCTTCCAATCCCTCCTTCCGCTCTTCCGGAATCTCAATGTCTTTCGCCCGGAATTCTTGACTGTCGATATGCTCGATCTTAATCCGCTCCATCCTTGTGGAGATATCTTCGTACGATTCGTAAATGTTCTCATGCTCCAGATTCGGACGGGTACCATCGGTTTTCCGTCTTCGAAAAATGTGATCTTCGGCACACGATGTGTTGCTGGGTTGCATGTTTACGCAGGTAGTTTTTTTGATCTTTTTCATAATACCATATATAATTGTTAGTACATTGCTTCCCATGTACGCATGATTTCTTTCCCCGTCCATACGCGTCGGTTATTTACCTTTCTATATTGGCATCTAAGAAGTCCCTTGCGGGTCCATCGTTGTATGGTAGAAGGAGAGACGCCCAGAATGGCCGCTACATCCTTTAACTCATAACGACTATTCATCTCTATTTCGGGTAAGGCAGACACCATTTTGTGTAGTTATTTTTTACTTTACATTAAGTTTATTTACGCAAATATAGCGACTATTTTTTAGATTCCAAAAAAAATTACTTATCTTTGTATAGTAAAAAGTAATTTAGAATAAACTGAACATGGGCAAGTTGATAGATTTGGCAACATTCCGAAAAAAGAACCGCCTCACCCAACAGCAAGTGGCCGACTTTCTTGGAACGTCTAAAGCATTTATTTCATTCGTGGAGAAAGGAAGTTGCAGGCTTCCTGATGAAAAAATTCAAATGCTTGTTGGGAAAAGCGAATGGAATACGGACACTCTTGTTCCTGCTTTTACTCGTTTTATGCTCTGTTGGGACGAGTATAATAAAAATAGAAATATTCACGAAAAATATTGGCCATTAGAAGATGAAAATCCTTTTGGTCTATCTATAAATGGCGAAGTTATAGGACTATATTATGGCAACTTCGGAATTGATGACGCAATTGCCAACGCTATTCTGGCAAAAATGCCAGACATCAATAGAGAATGGCTCTTAACCGGGGAAGGAAAAATGTATGACTCTCCCCATAGTGTTGACTATGAGAATAGGATTGCCGCGCTTGAAGAGAGCTTAGAAGCCCTTAAGAAAACAGTTGCAAAGTTAGAAAAAGCCGTTCTTTCTTTGCACAATTCGTGAACACTATCGGCCTACATTTCGTAACGTATGGATAATGAGATGTTTACATTAAGCTGCACACAGCCTTCTAAGCTGTGGGTCACGCGTTCGAATCGCGTCGGAATCACACTGGCCGCCTTTCCGGGCGGCCTTTTTCTTACAGCGCCACTGGCAATTAACTGTCTGATAAACAATG
>JAEEGF011490524.1_pt1 | contig 18970 bp, 11 predicted proteins | sample 9134171 | NCBI WGS metagenome assembly JAEEGF01 (sample SAMN16246542, study PRJNA631951) | gut metagenome | biome: gut microbiome; feature: rumen; material: AP-attached | host: Bos | place: Iran: Karaj | collected 2018-10
CCTTAACAGCCTTGATCTTATCAGGAATATTGCTTCCGCTTCCGCCGTAGCACTCTTTTGCTGAGTCAAGGACATGTGTGTAGGTTCCGGCAAAAGGAACACCTGTCATGAAGCCCTTGCGCTCCATAGGAGTCATGTTCAGGACAAAGAGCAGGTTGTCTCTGCCATTGATGGCTCTTCTGTAGAAGCTGTAGGTGCTGCGCTCCTTGTCATCGGCGTTGATCCACTCGAATCCGCCCCAGTCGTTATCAACTTCGTACAGTGCAGGATATTTTCTGTAGAGCTCAAGAAGCTTTCCAACATAGTCCTTCATGCCTCTGTTGAGGTCGTTACCAAGAAGGAACCAGTCAAGCTCTCTCTTCTCGCTCCACTCGCGCTCCTGGCCAAAATCCTGTCCCATGAACAGAAGTTTTTTGCCGGAGTGTCCGAACATGTATGTATAGCCCACTCTGAGGTTGGCATATTTGTCTACCTGATAGCCGGGCATCTTCTCAACCATTGAGCACTTAAGGTGAACCACCTCGTCGTGGGACAACGGAAGGATATAGTTCTCGGCGTTGTTGTAGCTCATGGCAAAGGTCATCATGTAATGAGCGCCCTGCCTGAAGTATGGATCCAGTTTCATGTATTCGCAGAAATCATGCATCCATCCCATATTCCACTTGAAGGCAAAGCCAAGACCATCTTCCTCAACAGGCGCTGTAACCTTAGGCCACGCTGTTGATTCCTCAGCAATAGTGAGCATCTGAGGATATGTGCCTCTTACAACACTATTAAAGTGCTTGAAGAACTCGATAGCTTCAAGGTTCTTGTTTTCACCATATTTATTTGGAACCCACTGTCCATCGCGTTTGCCGTAGTCAAGATAAAGCATTGAAGCTACTGCATCTACACGAAGTCCGTCGATGTGGAATTTGCGTATCCAGTAAAGTGCGTTGGCAATGAGGAAGTTCTTTACCTCAGGTTTACCCAGGTTGAAAATCTTGGTGCCCCAGTCGGGATGCTCTCCCTTTCTTGGGTCCGGATCTTCATAGATACAGGTTCCGTCAAAGCATGCAAGACCAAATTCATCGGGACAGAAATGAGCAGGTACCCAATCCAGGATTACACCGATATTGTTCTTGTGAAGCTTGTTTACAAGGTACATGAAGTCTGTTGGCTCACCATATCTTGCTGTTGGAGCATAGTAGCCGGTTACCTGGTATCCCCAGGAACCATCAAAAGGATGCTCAGCGATACCGATGAGCTCTATGTGGGTATAGCGCATCTCCTTGAGATATTCAACAATCCTGTCTGCAAACTGTCTGTAGGTATAAAAACCGTCCTCAGTTCCGTCGGGATGTTTCATCCATGAACCAATGTGGCACTCGTAAATTGCTATTGGCTGACGATTCATGTCTTTTCCCTTAAGGGAGTCGAACCACTTGTCATCAGACCACTTGAAGTTATTAAGATCTGTAGTTCTGGAAGCATTGCCCGGGCGAAGCTCAGCAAAGTTTGCATAAGGATCGGCCTTGTAAAGCTTTCTTCCATCCTGAGCAGTTATCAGATATTTGTAGAGTGAACCGATTCCTACTCCGGGAATAAACAGTGTCCAGATGTTGCCTGTCTTGGAGCGCTGCATCTGATGAGCATTTTCATCCCAGTTGTTAAAATCGCCCACAACGTGGACATCTGCTGCGTTAGGTGCCCATACTGCAAAGAAGAATCCTTTTTTACCGTTTTCTTCTGATGGATGAGCTCCAAGTTTTTCATAAATATCGTAATGAGTTCCCTGACCAAATAGATATTCGTCAGCTTCAGATATAAATACCTTTTGACTCATACATTAAGTCCCCCTCTAAGAATATTAGTGCATAAAGTCTTTTTCTCTCAAAATGATCATATCATTTTCATCATAGCGCTTATTGACTATAACATCAACAAAGTGCGCCAGATTGCGCTTTTCAGCGTAGTAGATGGCATCGTCTATGATGTCTTTTACCTCAGCCACGGTTACTTCGTGGTCCAGAGTCTGTCTCTCTGAAATTCTGGTGTGAAGCGCAAGAATACCGAGATTATCTATAGCATATTCTTTTTCATAAGCATACTGCTTGGCGTAAGCCACGAGAGAATCATCATCAAGAGCCTCTATATCAACTCGAACATTAAAGCTCTGACGAAGAGATGGATTCCTGTCGAGGAATTTATCCATGTCATCTCTGGTGTCTTCCATTACAAGGATGAGTCCCTTGTTCTCTTCCTGAAGGATCTTAAGGAGCTCATTTACAGTCTCAGGCTCAAGGTCTGCTGCCCTCTGAATGATAAGTGCTCCGTTAGCCAGACGCTCGAAAATGCTGGAAGTGCTCTTCTTGTTCAGGGTGTTGGCTGTTATCTTGGCAACCTTTCCGCTGAAGTTGGAGTCAGAAGCCTGAACAGCTTTTATGAGACCTTTTGCAAGATTTACAGTGCCGGCACCTTCTTCACCGGTGACAATAGCGTTTCCGGTAAAGGCGTCCATGCTGAGATTGTCAATGGCGTTGATGATCTGACGCCTGGACTTCTTGTGATGTATGTAAGGTCCAAAGAGCTCCTTCTCTTCAGGAGTCATGGTTCTTACGCGCTCTTCGATCTCTCTGTTTCCGATATGGTGAGGCTTCTTATCCTTCTTCTTGGGTGAAGGCTTATCCTCAGGTTTCTCGGACTTTTCTGCCTCGCTGGGTTTTTCTTCCTCTTCTTCATCTGAGGCATGCTGTGCTTCTTCTGAATTTTCTTCGGGAGCTTTTTCTTCAGCTTTCTCTGAATCTATGCTTGGAGCTTCAGTTTCTTCGCTGATCTCCTGCTTCTGTTCTGTAGCCTCAGGAACGGGATCTATTCTCTCAGTCTTGGAAACCTCAGGCTCCTCGACCTTAATCTCCTCGCGGATGTACTCTGTGTCATCCTCGGGAACAGTTTCCTCTATGGCTGATTCAATTTTCTCTACTGTATAAAGTCTGCCGGTCTCTTCATTATATGAATGGCGTTTCTCAGACTCGTAGAACTTGTCGTCATCATCAATTACTTCACGGAAGTCCTGAACATCCTCATCTTCTGCGGAATCTCCCAGGGCCTCGTTAACAGCTTCGTAAACAGGTTCCAGATTCTCTGTCTCCATAACCTTTGCAACAGCTGCATTGATGACGTCCTCACGCTTAACAGACCAGTCACCTCTTCCGGAAGCCTTGTCATGGCGCTCCTGCTTGATGGCGTCTGAAATTGCCTTTTCTATCTTTTCCTGAAGTCCCACTCTGGACTGCTGGTCAAAGTCAGCAAACATGTCGCCGGTCTCATCGGCTACACGCTGTTTAACCTTCTGGAGCTGCTTCTCCTGCTGCTCCTTCTTGTACTGCTCCCAGTTCTCCATGTACTCAGCTATGCTGATCTGGCCGGTGATCTGCTTCTCAACCTCCGGCTCAGGCTGAACAGCCATACTGATCTGGCCATCATATTCCTGGGAAAGAATGCTCTCAAAATGAGATGGCATCTGATAACTTGCGTTTGGATGTATTACAGCTCCGGGGACTTCGTCCTCTAATGGCTTCTCCTCATATTCAAAGGCACCAAAAGCAGGTTTCTGAGCTGCAGGCTCAGAGAACATGCTGATCTGCTCGTCTTCCTGAGGTTCCTCCTCCGGGAGTTCATAATCCTGATCAGCAGCAGTTTCTTCCTCATAATAAGGCTCCTGGCTGACAGGTTCTTCTTTTGCCTCTCCAAGGATAGGGCCGTTGCCGCCATACTTGATGTCTATACCCATAGATGGTGCTGTTGGAATTTCCACAGTCTGGGTCTCGAAAAAGAGCTCCTGCATCTCTCCGGTGGGCTGTTTCATGGCGCCTGTGTCCGGGGTGACAGACAATTCGGGGCCATTTTCATCCTCACCGATGATCTCGCGAAGTCCTTCTTTGAGCGCTTCCTGAAGATTCTGGGTGTTGTAATCACTGACATCAACTGATGGTTCTTTTATCTCATTTATATGAGGATATACAATCTCTCCTACGGAAGCTTCCTGCTGATAGGGTTCCTCCTGCTGGTAGGACTCTTCCGATTGATAGGATTCTTCCTGCTGATAAGGCACATCCTGCTGATAGGGCTCTTGCTGCTGATAAGGATTTTCTATAGCAGCTTCCATCTCAGCGGTATCAGGCAGTACCTGTGTCACAGGCGGCTCAGGTATCGGTTCGCCTGCATTGTAGGCTCTGATAACCTCGTCTGTAATAGGAGGCATCTCCTTGGTAGGCTGCTTAACCTTGTTGGCCTGTTCCTCGTCTCTTCCCATCTCGTCCTGCTCGGAGACGATAGAAGCGTCGATGGTGCCTCTTGTCTTTTGCTTATATCTGTTGTAACGGTCCTGCTGCTCCGGAGAAAGAGGCTCGTGAAGGGCCTTCAGTTCAAGGGCCTTCATGACATATCTTCCCTCGCCGAACCAGAGGAACATCTCGTCACATTCTTCCACGCACTCAGTAGTAAGGCCTACTCTGTGGTAAAGGTACGCAAGTTCGTAGGCCCATCTCTCTGTGTAGTCGTGCTTTTTAAGCTCTTCAAGAACCGCAATCCTCTCTTCGAGGCTTACATCCTGCGCTTCATAGAGCTTGTATTGCAATATGTATCTTCCTGTATCTCTGGGAGCAATACGGACGAATTCCTTGTAATACTCAAGGGCCTGGACTATCTCATCCATCTTAATAGCAAGTCCGCAAAGCGAATAAACAATGGCTCTTCCGGTGGGATGTCTCTCATAAGCCATCAAAAGAACATCTCTACTCTCCTCAAAGCGCCTGTTTATCTTATATAGATCACTGATGGTGCAGAGCATTGAAACGCTTCTGACTTTTTTCCAATCAATGGTATCTGCGATTTTTACTGCCTCGGCATATCTGCCTTCCCCAATCAAAGCCTTTATTTCATCGGCTCGAATCTTGTATTCGACTTTATCCAAAATATCCACCCCTTTGGTGCAAAAACACAATATCTAGTGTAAGTTTAACATAGCACCACTTCTTTGTAAAACAATGCGTAATTTATCAGCTTTCGGATAAAATGTCAGAAAGCTGGGCAAACTGCGAAAGGCTCAAAACTTCTCCCCTGGACATTTCTCCAAGCCCCATCTTGATAAGCGCATCCTGGACCTGCTGCCTTGAAACCTTGAGAGCAGGGTTATTTGAAAGAGCATTGGACAGTGTTTTTCTGCGCTGATTAAAAGCTGTCCTGATGATCTCAAACATATATTTCTCATCGGCCACTTCCACTGCCGGCTTCTGATATCTCTTAAGGTGCACAACCGCCGAGCCGACACCGGGCTGTGGTATAAAGCTGCTGGGGGCAACGTCCATTACATTTTTTGCCTCCGCATAATAACCCACCGCCAGAGAAAGAGAACCGTAGTCCTTGTTGCCGGGGCCCATCACCATTCTGTCAGCCACTTCTTTCTGAACCATGACGGTCATACTCTCCATGGGAGCGCCGCTCTCAAAGAGCTTCATAACAATAGGCGTTGTGATGTAATAAGGCAGGTTGGCCACAACCTTTATGGGCCTTCCGTTGTTGTATTTCTGAATTATGGCGTCGATATCCACCTTCAGAACGTCCTCGTTTATTACGGTGACGTTGTTGTATTCAGAAAGCGTGTCAGCCAGCACCGGTATGAGAGTCTTATCAATCTCTACAGCCACTACTTTGCCTGCGGCCTCAGCCAGATACTGAGTAAGGCTTCCGATACCCGGGCCAATTTCCAGTACGCAGTCATCCTTGGTGACTCCTGCTGCCTCAACGATCCCGTCAAGGACATTGCTATCTATCAAAAAATTCTGACCAAATTTCTTTTTGGCACTCATTCCGTACTTGTTCAAAACCTCTTTGGTACGGGCGCTATTTCCAAGATATGCCATTTTACCTCCAATTATCAGCAGTTATAAACGCGCTTTGCGTTCTGCTCGGTGATACGAATAACTTCGTCCTCTGTAATTCCCTTAATGTTGGCCATTTCGGTTACTACATATGGAAGATAAAGAGAACTGTTTCTCCTTCCTCTGTAGGGCTCGGGCGCAAGATAGGGACAATCCGTCTCAAGAAGGATCCTGTCCATGGGCGTCTGCTCAACTACCTCACGAAGTTTACGTCCATTCTTAAAGGTCAGCACACCGCCAACTCCAATGTAGAAGCCCATGTCCACGCACTGTGCAGCCACCTCTTTGGAATAGGAAAAACAGTGAACTATTCCGCCGATCTCCTCGGCATGCTCTTCCCTCATAATATCCAGAGTGTCCTTTGCGGCATCCCTTGAATGGATAATCACAGGAAGCCTCTCCTCTCTTGCCAGATGTAGCTGTCTTCTAAACCACTTCTTCTGTAGTTCCGGCTCAGGATCAGGCCAGTGGTAATCAAGACCAATCTCGCCAATGGCAACACATCTGCCATCCTGGCTCCATTCCCTCAGAAGTTCGAAGTTATCTTCGTTCAGTTCCTCGACATCACTGGGATGAACTCCCACTGCTGCGTATATGAAATCATACTTGTGTGCCAGCTCCAACGCCCCTCTGGTGGAGGCGATATTGGCTCCCACATTTACAATATGGCCAATTCCATTTTCTCTCATGGAGCCCAGCAACTCTTCTCTATCTATATCAAACTGCTCATCATCGTAATGAGCATGCGTATCAAAAATCATTTTTACTCCTAAAAAATGTCATTAAAAGGTAAAAAAATAAAATACCTAGTATAGATTACCACAAAAAATATCCCTTGAAAACCGCATAAAATCAAGGGATTTAAAAATTTTAAATATTTTTTTTAAAAAATTTAAAAAAAGTGCTTGCATTTTGTTTCGGAGCGTAGTAAGATATCACTTGTCGTTAAGACATGGCAAGAGTCATTCGAATAACGAATGCACCGCTAGCTCAGTTGGTAGAGCACCTGACTCTTAATCAGGTTGTCCAGGGTTCGAGACCCTGGCGGTGCACGCCGAGTACTGTTTTCGTGGGTATAGCCCATGGGGATGGTACTTTTTTTCGCGTCAAAATGAGCTACGCAAGATAAAAATATAAGCCGATATCTCGAGGGGAGCTTGCTCACCAGAGAGATATTGGCTTATATTTTTAATTTATGCGGCGAATGCCGCGTAAATGAGGAATCCTGCTTTCCAAGGATTCCGAATCTTGCGTGGCGTTGTTCGCGGCATCCTTCATTTTTCGAGTCTGTCGGCATGGCGGAGTAGATGACTCCGTCATCTCGAGTGGCGCACTTCTCATTGCGCTCACCCCATCAGCTTTCCCCCATTCTCCTTTAGCCACTTCCGCCTTTCCTTATAATCCGGCAACACCTTCTCCACTTCGTCCCAGAACCGCTTCGAGTGATTCATCTCTTTCCTGTGGCACAGTTCATGCACCACCACATAATCCACTATTTCCTCCGGAGCATTCATAAGAAGGCAGTTAAAATTCAGATTCCCCTTTGATGAACAGCTCCCCCAACGGCTCTTTTGCATCCTGATGGTGATTCTGCCATAGTCAACTCCCACCTGCTCCGCATATTTCTTCACCTTTGGCGGAAGAATCCTCTTCGCCTTTGTGGTTAGAAGCCTTATTTCCTGCTCTGTCAGCTCTTTTGCATCTGCGTTGGACGCCTGCCTCTCCTTCATCTTCCTGTAATGCTTATCAAGCCAGTCAGACTTCTCTCCAATAAAGTTGTTAATATCCCTCTCGGACATACGAAGTGGTGCCCTGACTATCACCTTAAGGTCCGGGGTTATCTCTATTGAAATGGATCGTCTTTTACTTCTAATTAATTCTATATTCACAACTGATACTTCTTTCCTCTACTCATTTCTTGGAGTCCTTCCGTATTCTCATAGGAAGATCTAAATCCTGGAGCTTTCTTCCAAGTTCATCGTCCTTCGCAACCAACAACAAATCTTTATCCATATAGTTTAAAGCATGCAAAACAGCCGCGTAACACCCTATCGCAACCGAAGGAGAACCCTTCTCAATTGCAGATAGTGTTGCGCGGCTTATTCCTGCACGCTCTGCCACCAACTCAGCCGTTATCTTTCTCCTGAGTCTGGCATACTTAATCTGTTGTCCCATATTAGACAAAATATCTATAGTTTCAGGTAGTAAAACTATTGTTTTCTTCGGCATACTATTAAACTCCTTATGTTAATAATAATATGCCCAAGACATCTTAATGTCAATTTTTATTTACATTATTTTTTAATCACGATGACTTAACCAAAGATATTTCATCAATCGGATTAGCACCAATCTTGAACACTGCCTTCTTACTACCACCATATCTGCCTTTTCCGCGAATTGTAATAGTTGCCCGGCCTACAAACTTATTGTTTGTTACAGAAACAATCTCATAGTCGTCTGAAGACAATGTAGTCTTTCCAATCGTTACTATTAAGTCCCTTTCCTTAAATGGCACCACGTACTTACCATTGTTATAAGACAACTTGCCGGCATCCTTGATGGTCACGATAGCTTTTGAGATATCAAGGCCATTGTCAAGGATTTGATAGTAGCCTATAAGCTCATAGCTGCCTTCCTTGTAAGGACTCTTTTCCGAACATGTAACCTTCACGCGGACTTCTATAAGTGTTCCCGCTGAAACCACGGCTTTACTGCCTATCTCTAAGTGGGTATCTGCGAAGTAATAGTGGTAGTCTGCACTATTTACAGGTTCTACGTCTTTACCTTTGCCAATAGAAAGCATAGCGCCATTGTCCATGAGCTTAGGTACAGACTTAAAGTATCCGGCTTTAGCTGCTGCCTTATAGGGCTTATCAACAGAAACAAGCGTCACGGCGCTCTTAATATCTGCCTTGGAGATATTAAAGCTCGTGCCGGAGTTGGCTCCGGTATAATTGCCCATACCTGTTACCACAACTGTAGGCTTCTTTGCTCCGGAGACCGCCTTGTTGTTCTTGAAAGACAGCTTATAATCCAGGCCTTCTTTAAGAACTTTGCCATTGCAATTAACAGTTACTGTAGGCACTGCTCCCGCCTTTGAGTACACTGCATCGGAAGCAGTTATACTAATAGCTTTTCTGCTATCGGTTTTTAGGTTGTAGGCTTTGACAGTAATCTTCTTATTCAGAGTTCCACTGTATGCGCCCATTCCAATAAATGCGATGTAAAATGAGCCGGTGCTTCCGTTATTATCCATCTTGACCGTGTAATCTGTGCCCTCTGTAAGAGCCTTGCAAGTCTTTGTACTGCCGGATTTAACCGTAGTATAGAGAGTCACCGCCTTATAGCCATTAGACTGAGTAACAGAATCTGCCTTAAAGAGCTCATTTAAGGTAAATTCGTTTCCGGAGTATTCCACAGCTGTATTTAATCCTGCAACCTTGACACCCGACATCTTTGTTCCGGTAATCTCATAGGAAACAGCCTTGCTTCCTACATATTTAGTCTCTTTTTCCGCATTGTTCGTACCGGTAAGTATTAAAGTATGCTTGCCTGAGCTTACGTGGTCTGTGGACTTGGAAAGAGAAACCGTAAAATCCTCCCCGTAAATCAGCGTATTTTTCCCGTTTTTAATTACAACATCCGAAGTCTTTCCATCGGAATTGTCAAAAAGTTTAACAGCATCTGTTACATTTCCGGTGTAGACCTGCTTAGGTACTGTCACTTTAAGTGAAGACGCCTTTACTACAGTCTTATTCTTGGGATCAACCGCTTCCACTGTAACGATAGTATCGTAGGTATTTCCGAAGTTAACAGACTTGGAACCGCTTACCTCAGCTGCCCCCTTAACCACCACAAAATATTTTGTTCCACTCTGTACGGTCTCGTTTCCATTATTAATCCGGTTCTTGTCATCCACAGAATTTCTGTAATAGAAAAGCTGATAGTCCTTACCTACAGACAATTTTTTGCCATTGAAAGTTAGCGCCGGCTTTACTGTTGATAGCTTTGTGCCTGCATTTATAACAACCTCCGGATCTGTAGTCATCACAGCGGTATTTATGTCTGCTGCATTGATGGAGAAATAAAAGCTGCAGGTACTCTTGTAATTTCCTTTTCCTGTGATAGTAACCTTAGGAGCCTTGCTGCCACTGCCACTTCCTGCATTGGTATTATTAGAGTACTTCAGGCTGTAGTCTCTATTCTCACATAATTTCTTATTGCCATGGTAAACGCTGATTTTATCATTAAAAGAAATCCTTGTCCCGGTATATACAAATGATGCAACGCTGCTCTTTGTATAGTTTCCATAGCGGATATAGCTGCCATAGCCCTCTTTTTCATTTCCAAAAATATACCAAAGTCCCTCCGGAACCTTCGCAATGTCGTCACCAAACTGAGCTCTGATGGCAGGACTTGTGATATCTCCCCAATCCTGAGTTGCAGTATAGGTGAAAGTTACCACATCACTGTCTTTCATGGATTCTTTGGTGGCTATGGCCTTTATCACCAGGTTTTCTTTATCCACAATGATTGGATTAGAATAATACTCTGAATCGGCTGTCGGATCGCTTCCATCCAGTGTATAGTAAATATCAGCACCGGGAGTAGCAGTGGACAGAATAATCGGAGTCTTATACTCCACCTGCCCGCTGGGGATATTGGCTGAAGGACTCGTTGCTTTTGCATCCCCATACTCCTCAACTATAGAAAAAGTGGATGTCTTTGTTCCTTTGAACTTTTTTATTCCATTTATGACAACCGAAGCAATCCCGATGTTAACGTTGTCGCTATAAGAAACAGTAAAGTCCGTGCCTTGTTTAAGCTTCTTATTATTGTAAAACACAACTACTTCCGGCTTTTTTTCATACCCATCGTAAATAAAAGTGTCTCTTTCCAAATATATGGTTGCACCACTAATATCTATTACCTCTGCCATAGCCTTACTGATAAGTACAGAATTGGTCGGTGCTTTCATTAGATCTGTATAAGTCACGCTTCCCACTACGCCGTTCTTGTATTCATACATAGCAGGAATAGGCATGGATACTTTAGGGTTTACTGACGCGGGGGTATATATCGTTTCTAGTTTTGTGGCAGATTTTAAACAACTCGTCGGATATACAACTCCCTTGAATTGTACACCGGAAAAATCTAAGATTTTAAGATTTGGGCAGTCTTTAAAAACACCCGCCATCCATATATTATCTTTAGAAGCCAACTCTGCTCCTCTATAGCTTATATATTCTAATTTAGGACATTCAGATATTGCAATGAGGCTATTGCATCCAGCATCATATATGCCTTCAAAGTCTATGGCTTTAAGACTGTTACATTTGTAAAATACAAGTGATTTATAAATACTACCTTCTTCGAATTTTATGCCTGATATTTTCGAATCATTCTTTATAGACAAATAACTTACAGGACATTCAACACCTCCGGCTACTGCATTTACAGGAATTGTAGCAGCACCCTCTGCTCTTATATTATTTTTTATTTCTAAATATGGATAAACATCCAAATACGCATAATAGCTAACTGAATAATCAAACATTTCCTGCCAATCAGTATCCAAATACGCTCTGCAGGTAACTCTGACATCTCCGGCCTCTGCAGAGATTGTGGCAACTCCATAATTCAGGCAGCTAATTACTCCATCAGATACAGAAATCACATCAGGATTTGAACTGGTCCATTTAATATCCTTGGCGCTTCCTTCTGACATGGATCTAAAAATATTCGTACTTTCACCAATTTTAGTAAAGGCATATTCATCAGAAATCAGTTCGATTTTTCTAGGATAAACTGATGATGTATCATCCAGCTTTATATGTCCGATATGGTCAATATAAACATCTTCCCATGATTCCCCCGTTGTATATACATAATAATCAAGGCCATCACCGATTCTAAGTATTCTTTGTATTCTGTATTTCCAATTACCATTACCGTACTCTGTTTCAAGAGTATAAAGGGATTCTTTTGTTTTACTGTCTTCACTTAACTGGACTATTTCATAGTATCCCTTATAGTTGTTGTACGCCAAAAACTTACTGTATTCATTTACAAAATAGAAGTTTTTTCCATCGTAATCTACATCTCCGGTATTATAGGAGTCAAATGAATAGATCAATGTCCTTTCCAAAGTGTTAAGATCCAGTTTCATTAGATTACTACTCTGTCCGGAGGAATATCCCATGTATATAATCGCGTCATCTGTTATTTTTTTACCATCACACTGGGGTAATCCCCATTATAAAATTCGTACCTAGAGGATGTTGGGTAATTCCTAACGCTTTCATCGTACTCATCTTCAGTTATGCCATGTACCTTCATATCCGTTTCGCGGGAATTCATTATTCTTCCCAATCCTGTTCCTGAAGCAATGGACAATCTTCTGTTGACTATGTAGGCATTATCCGGAGAATCTTCATCATCTGCCCAAGTACAATCTGTAAAATATGCATATCCATCAATATAAGACACATTCCATCCGTGATTGATTTTTTTGCTGATCACTCGGTCAGTCTTAACTCCCACTTTATTTGCCAATATGTAAAAGGCTTCCATATAACCCTGGCACACTGATGTATGAAGAACCAAGGCATCATACGCCGTATGATGTGTAAGCGTACGGTCATATTCATTTATTTCGCATAATTTGTTTGCAAGATAAATAACCTTTGCATAATCTGACCAGTTATCTTCAACACCTGAAGTAATATCATCTATAGCCTTAGCTAATTTTTTTGCCTTGGACATAGAGTCTTCAGCATATTCAATCTCATAGGCTAACGCTTTATCACTATTAGTATCCTTAAGGACAATAACTTCTTTCACTACAAAGCTATATACATCCTGATTGAGATAATCGATAATCCTTTCCTGTGCTTCCGCAGTACTCAGATCGTAATCCTTAAGATCCACTATTCTGGTATAGCTGCCGATAGCCTTGCTAAGTACTTCATATAAATCAGAGTAGTCTTGGGCAAAGGTGCTGTATGAAGAATCTTTTGGAAGTCCTCCGAAGTTAATTACTTCCTTGGAAAGATCAACCCTGACAACCTCATACTCGCCGCCTATAGAATCATATTCCTCGAAAGCTATATCCTCTGCATCATCTGTAGAACTGTTTTCCGAAGCCCCCTCCTCTGTTTCTATAGAAATCTCCTCTGAAGCATCCTCTATAAATGAATCGTACTCAGATGAGCCTTCTAAAGCATTCTCTGAAATATCATTATCTTCTGAATTATCTAAGACTTCCAATTCTTCACTATTATCTGAATCAGGACAATAGTCTGCTTCATCAGCTATTTCTTCAATAAAAGTTTCTCCATCAATAGTTCCTGCCATAACCTCTTTTGCCGAAAATGAAAATGAGGTTACTGAAATACATAATGCAAGTGCAGCAGAAACAAATCTTCTCATAACAATAATTCTCCAATAAATATAGCTTTAAATCTCAATGCTTATGCCACGGATTTCTCCGTGGCACACATACTAAACCATTATAAGAATACAAAAAGTATCACCAAAGTTCAATTCACAAATACCAATATCAAAAAGTAATTCATTATTTAATTTCGTTTTTAACCCCATCTTATATAACTTGTTTTCAATGTCACAACAAGTACTCTTTTATCTTTTCCTCTATCATGGATACATCCAGCGGCATTGAAGGTGATTCCATAGAAAACAGCAACTCATCTCCCACAGGTATTCCGCTTTTTTCGTACAAGCTGATTTTCTTTAATGTCTTAATCGCATATTCTTCATCCGATATTAATCCAAAGTGCTCCCAATATATGGTCTTTCTTTTTGAAACATTTAACAATACAAAATCAGGATAAACCGTTATCCCATCTTGCAGCTCCAGCCTAGGCTCATACACATAAGGAATTCCGTATTTCAAGAACAGGTCTGCAAGAATTTTCTCTGATTTTGAGCGCACTTTTTCTCCTGATTCAGTGGTAAATTGCCTTTCCTCGGGAAATGGGTTCTGACTTCCGACATGAGCAGCTTTCCATTCCTTAACATAATCCTCATCAGTCTTAACAAGCGGCGTGACAAGCATTTTCCTTGCCTCGCACATATTATCGTAAACACCTGTAATTTCATCAATATTATAGAGCTTCAAAAATTTTGCCATCAAGAAACGGATACTTAGTAATTTATCTTTTAGCGCCAAGTCATAATCCATCTGAACTTTTTTCTTAACCAGCTCCAGATCATGTGTCTGGACATAAACTCTCTTTCCATCCGGGTTCTCCCAATAATACTGGTATCCTGTTTTTCTTTTCGATATTCTTACAGGTCTTTTTTCGTATAACCTATTTGCCTTGATTCTCTTTTCTGTTGTATCGATTAGTTCATCCAACCAATCTATCTGTTCTTTTAGTTGTTTTGAATAATTAAAAATAATCTTTTCCTCCTCTATCTGTTGTTATGTTGTCGAGAGCTTTATAGTTATCAGAGCTATGACACGCAGATTTGCAGTTATGGATATCCCGTATGTATGCTCTCTGGCGCAGTACACGCAAGGCTTTCATTTTAGTTCCTCGCGTGCATGGGGAATCCATGACAAACACGCGCCTTGGGCATTTTCGGGATTCATCGTGTCATATCTCCTTTCCCCTGAAGGCTTTTTCAGTTAATCCAACACGCAGTCCAGTCATTTTCCATCGTTCCGCATGTTTGACAAAAATGGATAAATGCCGCTGTGTACACGCAGCCTCTTACATTTTGATACCTTGCGTGCTGCTCCAAAAAGGCCATACACGCGAGCCCCCCAACCTCCGTTATCCGCATGTCGCTGTTCGGGCGCATACACACGCATAATACACAGCTCGCCATTCCTGCGTGTTACTATCCTGGAACGCCTCCGCGTTCGCCTTAGCGTTAGCGTAACACCTTGTCCGGAGCATCTTGAAATACCTTGGCGGGAACACCTGTCCAGTACAACAAAAACCTGGTATAAATCGGAGCACCCGAATCGTACCTGAGTCACATTAACATTTAATCGCTTCCTAAGTCCTTTGGAATCCGTGTGATCAGACATTAACGATCACTAGAAGATTGTTACTAGAAAAAATAGAAGCTGAGTTAGACTATACACCTGATAATTATAAAAATCAAGCACAGCCCGACTCAGCTACTTTTAAATTGATCATACTGGTCAGGAAAAACTGGGCATTTGCTGCGTGGTTCATGAGAAATACTATCCCCACAGTACGCCCATCCCTGTCAAAAATTTCATATTACGCAGAATCTCCAGAAAAAACGCTTACGTATCTATTCTCGCGGCATCATGCCCCATTTCACCCAAAGAATTCCTGCATCCTCTTAAGATAGTCAGGAGCTACGTCGTAGACAGCATGTCCAAATCCATTGTATAAAAAGAGCCTGAAATCCGGTCTGTAATCCAGGTTCTCCGCGATTTCCATGGTGGCGTCACCGTCAAGGACAGCATCCTCGGCATCACCTATTGCAAGTACCGGGCATTTTATGTTCTTAAGCTTGTCTGTGATGTCAAAATCCAAAGCACAGCCCGCAAGGATAATGAATTTATCCAGCTCAGCCTCAGTGACGGTCTTACTCATTTCCGCAAACTGGTCCTTAACCTGCGCGAACACTGCCGGCGGATACAGCTCTTCTCCGAAGCTCTCGTAAAGGGCTGCACTGTTTCGTTCCTTGGCAAGTCTGATCCACTTTTCGAATAGAGGAATCTGTTCTTTCTTGACATGAGAGGAAGTTGAGCCAAGAACTACCTTGGATACCAGATCAGGATGATTGATGGCGATCTCCTGAGCCATCATTCCCCCCATGGAAGCTCCGAAAATATGAAGTTCCTTTAGACCAAGTGCCTTAATTGCCGTCACAAGGTCCTCTGCCATCTGCTCAACAGAATATTCTGAAGGAACTTCCTCTCTGCGATCAAACAAATAACAGGTAAAATCATCCAAAAGAGCCTTATACTGATTTTCCACCGCATCTGCTGCTCCCATTACGCTCTGTACACTTAAGCCCGGGATTATCACAAGCGTACGTTCTCCCTTTCCGAATACCGCATAACTCGTACTAAATCCGTCTGTAACTACCTTCTTAACTTCTGCCATGTTAGCGTTTCCTCCTAATTATTTATTTGAAACAAGTCCTGCTTTCTTCCACTGCTTTCGTCATTTATTATTAGTTTCATCTAAAGCTACTCTTCAAATCTTCCCTACTGCGCTACTTCTCAGCCACCAGTACCGCTGTTGATCTCGCCTGTAAAAAAATCTTCGAACCACCCTCATAGCCGCTTTCACCGGATTCCAACTTAAGCTTCCAATAAAATCCCTTCGGGACAACGGGTAGTCCAAAGGTATGCCCCTCCCAGTGGGCATTTACTGCTATATAGATAAAAGAATCCTTTTTAAGCCCATACTTGGCGCCATCCTCTGCAAACATGTAGGCGAATGCCAGTCCCGGAGCATTTTCATCAATATCCCAGGCATTTGTTCCATGAAGTGATACTTCAGGATATTCGGTCCCATTCTCCCCAAAATCGAAGGTATTGGCAGAAATAACGGGATGCTTCTTCCTAAAATCTATTAGTGCCTTCACATACTCAAACAAATCCATGTTCTTATCAAGCAAAGACCAGTCCAGCCAGGAAATCTCATTGTCCTGACAATAGGCGTTGTTGTTTCCAAACTGCGTGTTGGCGAACTCATCCCCGGATAAAAACATGGGAATCCCGCGGCTGGTCAAAAGAATAGTCATCATATTCTTCATCTGCCGAAATCTCAAGTTCAAAACCTCAGGATCGTCCGTGTCTCCCTCAACACCACAGTTCCAGCTTATATTGTCATCACAGCCGTCCCTGTTATCCTCACCGTTTGCCTGATTATGTTTCTCGTTATAAGAGACCAGATCATAAAGCGTAAAGCCATCATGACAGGTCACAAAATTTATAGACGAAGCCGGGCTGCTGTCTCCATAAATATCCGCCGATCCCCTGATCCTGTTAAAAAGCTCCGGTGCACATTCAGCTCCGCCCTTGATAAATCTTCGAAGGCAATCCCTGTATTTGCCGTTCCATTCAGCAAAACTTCCAAAAGACTTAAATCTTCCTATCTGATAAAGTCCCCCTGCATCCCAGGCCTCGGCAATCAGAAGCGTCTTGCCCAAAACTGCGTCATTGGAAATACTGTCTAATATCGGAGGATGTAGCATTGGAGAGCCATCACTTCCTCTTGACATGATCGAAGCCAGATCAAACCTGAAGCCATCGATATGATATTCGCTGACCCAATATCTCAGGCAATCCTTAACCATATTTCTCACTACCGGATTATTGCAGTTCATGGTGTTTCCGCACCCACTGAAATTATAGTAATGCCCATCAGGGGTAAGCAGATAATAAGTCCTGTTATCAATTCCTTTAAAAGAAATAAACGGGCCATCCTCATTTCCCTCGGCAGTATGATTGAACACCACATCAAGAACCACAGCTATACCATTTTGATGGAGCTTCTTTATCATGTTTTTAAGCTCGTCAACTTCCATCCCCACAGGAGCAGATGCCGCATATCCTGCCTTTGGAGCAAAAAAGCCCACAGTAGAATAACCCCAATAGTTATAGAGTTTTCTGCCATCTATTTCCCTGTAGTTTTCAAATTCATCATACTCAAAAAGAGGCATCAGCTCGATGCAGTTAATCCCCAGTTCCCTAAAATACGGGATCTTTTCCACGATTCCCGCAAAGGTTCCCTTATATTTCACGCCACTACTTGGTGATATGGTAAAAGACCTTACGTGGGTCTCATAGATTATGAGCTTACCGGCTTCAATCTCCAGGGGCTTGTCCCCCTCCCACATATAGTCCTCTCTTACAATCATTCCTCGATGCTGATCGACATGGCTGTTCTTTTTCATTCTTCCCCAGACAGAATGTCCTCGTATGGATTTGGCATACGGGTCCAGCATGATCTTGCTCTTATCGTAAAGAATGCCTCTTCCCGGTTCGTTAACTCCGTCAAAGCGATATCCATATTCTGTGGTCTCTATATTGATGCCATAAACCAGCATTGTATATACATTTCCAATACGAAATTCCTCAGGAAAAGGAATCTCTATCCAGGGCTTTTCCTGACCATAGCGAAATAGAACCAACGTACACCCGGTAGCCTCTTTGGAATAAACACTGAAATTTACGGCATCTCCCATCAGGGTAGCGCCGAAGGGAAGCACATGGCCCGCCCTGTATTCAAGGCTTCCTTTTTTATTGGTGGGAAAAGAGTCAAGCAGCCTCATTAAAGAACCTCCAAATGACTTCTCGAATCAAATCACTAACTAAATCGCATTTAAATTTTAACATTTAATCATGCTTAACCCTACATATGTTTCATAAATTTTTAATAAAGTTATGTAAGAATAGTCACTATTCAGGCAAAATTACGCACTTGCTGAGCGGTTCCTGATAATATGAGTCAAAAGCGATAAAAAAGACCATACACTTATGTCTGGTGTATGGTCCTAATATCAATTTATCCTATATAAAAACACCTATCCAAGCCGGTTCATTTTTCACATTCTCATGCTTCAGGCTGTGCCTTATCAGGATTCTCAAGCATTTCCTGCATTGTGTGCCATCCAAGAACTGCGCATTTTACTCTGGCAGGCATGTGGGCTACATCCTGAAGAGCTGCTGCCTCATCGAGAGCTTCAAGACTCTCTTCGTCTGTAACCTCTCCCTTTATCATTCCCATAAAGGTACCGGCAAGCTTAATGGCTTCATCCTTAGGTTTGCCAATAATCTGGTCTGCCATCATATCAACGGATGCCTGAGAAATGGCACATCCGCTTCCCTCATACATAGCATCCGTAATAACGCCGTCAGTCACCTTTAACTGCAAAGTGATGTCATCACCACAGCTGGGATTTACGCCTCTTAGCACAAGACTGGGTGACTCCATCTTGCCCTTGTGTACCGGATGAAGATTGTGATCATTTACTATTTCACGATATAACTGCTTAAGCTCCATATCCCATAACCTCTCTTA
>JAEEGF012127159.1_pt1 | contig 18969 bp, 12 predicted proteins | sample 9134171 | NCBI WGS metagenome assembly JAEEGF01 (sample SAMN16246542, study PRJNA631951) | gut metagenome | biome: gut microbiome; feature: rumen; material: AP-attached | host: Bos | place: Iran: Karaj | collected 2018-10
AGAATTCGCTGATCAGCTTAGAACTGTAAGGGAATGGGCTGTTGCTTCGATTTATTTTTCATCACTTATAGACAGCATCATGATGGAAGCAATCAATATGAAGATTGATATTCTTTTGCTGTGTCCTGAGGGGATGAATAAACTGTATCAGGAGATCATGGAAGCCGGCGATGTAAAAAGAGTTCGCAAGAACATGAAAAAAATGCTCATAGATCCCATACTTCTTGAACGGAGCAAGCTTTTTGTGAATGGTAACTACCAGATGATGGAAGCCATTGAAAAGAAGCTTGTGGAATCCAGAGGCAATATAACTCTCAATGAATGCGCATTTGAATTAAATGTCACGCCTACTTATATCTGGAAACTGTTAAAAACTGAAAGAGGCAAAACTTTCAGTGAGTATCAGGAAGAAATAAAGATAGAAGAAGCAAAAAAACTTTTGCAGTCCAATAAGTCAGTATCGGATATCTCATCTGAACTGGGGTACACAAATCCACAGAATTTTATACGATTCTTTAATAAAGGAACCGGAATGACTCCGGGAAAATATCGTAAGCTAATTTTGGGTTCTATATAATTAAATGTAACTAAATATAACTAAATATAATCACTTTCAAAAGTATCATTTTCTTTTTTAACTGATAATCAGCTGATTAGAAAATGATACTTTTGTGCATTATTACTAAAATGCGGCACTTAAAACTAGTTGAATAGTGCAAAAGAAATATGATCATAGATGTTACAGAAATAATTACCTATCATAAATGCATAAGCAAAAAACCGCTGAAAAAAGAAAAGAGGAGAAGGAGGAGATATGGCAAAAGCAAATAAGCAGCTGATCAAAATGGCTGATGGAACAGTTTTCGAAGCCAACAGGACCAGCAATGCAAAATATTTTAAGCAGCACATATGGCTTTACTTGCTTATTCTGCCGGGACTCATTTATATGATAATGTTCCGGTATGTGCCAATGGGAGGTCTTGTAATTGCATTTAAAGATTACAGCCCATTTAAGGGACTATGGGGTAGCCCCTGGGTAGGATTTGCGAACTTTACAAGATTTTTTAGCAATAATGATTTCAGTAAACTGTTGATCAATACTCTGGGGATCAGTTTGCTGCAGCTGGTATTGTATTTCCCGGCACCGATCATTTTGTCTTTATTCTTAAATGAAGTAAGACACAATGTATATAAGAGAGTAGTTCAGACCCTTGTATACATTCCGCACTTTGTTTCCTGGGTTATCATCGCCAGCCTGACCTATCAGTTATTTAACGTGACAGACGGTGTATTCAATATCCTATATAAGATGATGACCGGAAGTAGTTTCGATATCCTTTCAAAAGCATCAACATTCTGGGGACTGATCGTTGGACAGGATATCTGGCGTGAGACAGGCTACGGTACAATAGTTTTCCTGGCTGCGCTTTCCGGTGTTGATCAGGAGCTGTATGAGGCAGCTAAGGTTGATGGCGCCGGACGTTGGAGACTTATGTGGCACATCACTCTTCCTGCAATCAGAGGAACGATCATCATGATGCTCATATTAAGGGTTGGAGGAATCCTGAACACAGGATATGAGCAGATATTCCTTATGAGAAATGATCTGAATATATCAAGAGCTGAGGTATTTGATACCTACATTTATACAAAGGGTATTAAAAATGGAATGTATTCCTTCTCCTCTGCAGTAGGTATGTTTAAATCAGTTGTGGGAATGATTCTGGTTATAACATCTGACAGAGTCGCAAAATGGTTTGGAGAAAGCGGAATATATTAAAAGGGAGGAGACAACATGCCGAATACTAAGTTTCAAGACGGTGTGAAAGTAAAGAAAAGTCTCGGCGACAGAATTGTCGACGTGATCATATACGTTGTACTTGGAATGATTGCCATCAGCACAATCTTACACTTCCTCTATGTATTTGCAGGATCCTTTGCAACAGAGAAGGAGCTGACGGAAAAAGCATTCTTCATAGTTCCATCGGTCTGGTCACTTAATGCATACAGATATGCCATTAAGACCGCCAATATTTTAAGAGGCCTGAAAAACTCAGTTATTTTGACAACATTGGGAACAGTATTGTGTATGGTTTTTTCACTTACATTTGCTTTCCCACTTTCCAAGACACATTTCAGGGGCAGAAATTTCATTATGAACATGGTAATTGTTACCATGCTCTTTAGCGGAGGAATGATTCCTTCCTTCATCGTTTACAAGGCTTATGGATTGTACGATACCTACTGGGCACTGATACTTCCTGGACTAATCAGTCCTTTCAATATGATCATCATAAAAAAGTTCTTCCAGGGACTTCCGGTGGAACTGGATGAGGCTTCCTACATGGATGGTGCCAACGACCTTCAGATTTTCCTAAAGGTTGCACTTCCTCTGTCCAAGCCTGTAATAGCATCTATTTCACTGTTTTACGGAGTAGGCTTCTGGAACGATTACTTTGGTTCCATGATCTATTTGCAGACAGCAGAGAAATATCCTATTCAGATACAGCTCAGGTCCATCATACTTCAGTCATCAACCATTGTTGACAATATGGTCAATGACTTTGATATCAACGGAACACCGCCTGACAAGGCAGTAAAAATGGCTTGTACAGTAATAGCAACAGTGCCAATTTTGTGTGTATACCCATTCGTACAGAAGTACTTTACTAAGGGTGTCATGGTAGGCGCAGTAAAAGGTTGATCCACAAACAATGGATGTAATGGGAATAAACCCTACATATATTTCACTTATAAGGAGGAAATGATATGAAAAAGAAAATTGTTAGTTTGCTTCTTACATCTGTAATGGTTATGAGCCTTGCAGCATGTGGTAGCGCAGAGACGCAGGACACTGCACAGACAACAACAGGAGGAAATGAACCGGCAGCTACAGAGTCTAAGCCTGCTGATACTTCAGAGCCTGCAGCTGAGAAGACAGAGAGCGCAAGCGTTGAGCGTCAGACAATCACCTGGTCTGTAATTGATGTAAATGCCGGCGTTAATGCTACCGGAGATTATGCTGATGAGATCATGCAGAAGATTGAAGACTTCTGCGGAGCAGATCTTGATATTGTATGGTATGCAAATGATGCTCTTTCAGAGAAGAATTCACTTGCACTTACAAGCCCTTCAACAATGCCTCAGATCATGTCCTGGGGCGGCACTGTAACAGGTGACGTTGTATCTGCAGCTAAGAATGGCGCTTTCGTAGACCTTAATAACTACATTTGGGATTCTTCCAAGTATCCTTATCTTTCACAGCTTTCAAAGGATGTAGCTGCAAACCTTACGGTAGGTGGAAAGCTTATCGCACTTCCTCGTACACGTGTGGTTGGTCGTTATGGTCTTTCCTATCGTCAGGACTGGGCTGAGAAGCTTGGAGTTGAGCTTTCTGCAAATGCTACACCTGATGATGTTTATAAGATGATCTATGCATTTACCTATAACGATCCTGATGGAAATGGAAAAGATGACACAATCGGCATGGAGATGACATCCTACACAGGTCCTTTCGATATCATCCAGACATGGTTCGGATGCGGAAACGGCTGGCAGGAAGTTAATGGACAGCTTGTTCCTGTATGGACAACAGATGAGTACTTTGAGGCTGTTGACTACATCAAGAAGCTCTATGATGATGGCTTAATGCCTAAGGATTTCTACAGCCGTCCTACAGACTCCTGGTCAAATGGTTGTAAGACTGGTGAGAACGGTGTTTACATCGACGTTCTTGACTCCGGAAAGAGAATCTGGCAGTACTTCGAGGCAGAAGATACTTTGACACCTTCAGTTGTTAACCCTGATGAGCCTGCAAAGATGGTTCTTTACGGCGCAGTAAACGGACACACCCTTGCAACAGCCGGCTACAACGGATTCTTCACACTTTCAGCTACAACCCTTGATACAGAAGAGAAAATCGAAGCTGCTCTTACAGTTCTCGACAGACTTTGCTCTCCTGAGATGCTTACACTTACACAGTATGGTCTTGAAGGTATCAACTATGAGCTTGATGCTGACGGATATATTGTAGATCTTGATACAGATACTGAGAATGCTGACACAGTTGCTCTTGCGAACAACTATAAGGGTCTCAACCAGCTCCTTACATTCCTTCCAAGTTCAGAGTCAGCAACAGGCGCTATCCCTGTAAAGGCTGATAAGTTCAGCGATGCTCAGAACAATGCATATGCAGAGGCTCTTCCTTATGCGGAAGTAAATCCTGCTCTTTCTTACCTCGTAGGTTCTGACACATATTCACAGGTTGGAGCTGACCTTGATACTCAGGTAGGCGCTGCAAGAACTCAGTACATCTGTGGTTCTATCTCTCTTGATGAGTTCAAGTCAACACTTGATTCCATCAGAAGCCAGGGCTATGATGCAATAATTTCAGAAGTTAACGCACAGAGATAAAATTTTACCAGCAAGCTTATCAGGGCATCGGCATCCAGAGCGGATGTCGGTGCCCTAATTGATGACTTTTAGCAGAAAGGATATTGACATGAAGCTGCACAGAATGGAGCAAAAGGCCACAGGTACAGCAGTATTTGGCTGCATATGGAAAAAAGGTGAATTGCCAAAGGAAAAGACATCAGAAATTGACTATTACTGCAAAAATGATAAAGGCGAAGATGTAACGATTCAGTCTCGAATCACGGCATTTTGGCCGGATGGAAGCATAAAATGGACGGCTCACTGCGCAGATGCTTCTGATCTGGGAAAAGAAGTTGAAGTTTATACCGGTGAAAAGAAAAAAGCTCCTGCCTCATTACTAAAGGAGACTGAGGACTCCTATGAAATACACTACGATGGCATGGAGGTCATAATACGAAAAGATTCAGATGAGCTGTTTGAAGTAATAAAAAGTGACAGAGGGGAAGCCCTTGCTCACGGAAAGCCTGTCCTAAAGCTGGAGGAGCCCCAGGCAGGCGATAACTGCACTACGTATACTGTTCGTGATTATGCAGGAAAAATAAGTAAGATTGAAATTGAAGAAAACGGGGAGATACAGACGGTGGTCCGATATGAAGGAACCCATATCTGTAATTCTCCTGATCGCATAGGGTCAGAGAAAATCCCCTTTATTATAAGAGCGTTCTACGAAGCTTCGACCAAAACCATTAAGATCCAGCATACCTTTTTGTATGACGGGGATGAAAACAGGGACTTCTTAAAGGGCATAGGCATTTCTTTTGAAAGTCCATTGTCTGGGCCTGTATACAATCGACATGTGAAAATAGCAGGGGACCACGGAGTCTTTCATGAAGTCAGTGCCCAGTTAAGTGCCTGGCGTCCCAGAGTACCTGAAGCTTTATATGAGACCCAGATAAAAGGAACAGCTGTTACTGCAGAAATTCTTGCAAATTGCGGCGATACGGAAATTGAAAGCCATGTTTCTGAGATCATAGAAAACTGCCCACATTGGGATACCTGGTCTATAGCACAGGACAGTGCGCAGCACTTTTGCATACGCAAAAAACTATCCTATGAAGATGTATGCTACATTGATGCGCTTCACGGAAGCAGGAGTAGGGGCGGCTTTGCCTTTGGATCGGAAAAAGGCAGCGTAATGATAGGCATCAGAGATTTCTGGGAAAAATATCCCGGAGGAATAAGCGTTTCAGGATTATCCGGTAATATTGCCAGGGCGCAGATATGGTTTTATACTCCGGAAGCGGTGAGCTTTGATTTCAGGCATTATGCCCATAGAGGCTACAATCAGGTGTGCTATGAAGGATATGATTATAAGGGAGCAGACCCTGATGGTATAGCAGTAAGCAGTGAATGTGCGATTGCCCTTCGCGGTGAAATGATTCCGGAGGATGAGACGCTTATTGACTTTGCAGATAATGTGAATCACCCACCGGTATATATTGCTGATCCAGAATACTATCACGACATGAGGGCCTTTGGATACTGGTCTTTGCCCAAGGAAGACACGGAGATGGAGAAGTGGCTGGAAGATCAGCTTGAAAGTGCGTTTTCCTTTTATCAAAAAGAGGTTGATCAGAGAAACTGGTACGGATTATTTAACTATGGCGATTTCATGCATACCTATGACCGCCTAAGGCATCAGTGGAAATACGATGTTGGAGGCTATGCCTGGGATAATACGGAACTGGTGCCAACACTTTGGCTCTGGAATTATTTCCTTCGCACGGGAAGAGCAGATGTGTTCCGGCTGGCAGAAAAACTGTCCCGTCATGCCAGCGAAGTTGATGTATATCATTTTGGAAAATATAAGGGCCTGGGCTCAAGGCATAACGTTCGCCATTGGGGATGTCCTTGCAAAGAAGCCAGGATTGCAATGGCCGCTCATCACAGAGTTTTCTATTATCTTACCGGGGACAGACGTCTGGAGGACATCTTTGAAGAACTAAAAGATAATGAGAACAGTTTTTTGAACAAAGATCCGCTGGGTGATTTTTATGAAAAAGAGAATATGAAACATCCAAGCCACGCTCGCAGTGGCCCGGACTGGTCATCTCTTGTATCGAACTGGATGACGCAGTGGGAGCGGAAATGCGATACAAGATATCGTGAAAAGATAGTTACAGGTATCATGGATATTGAGAAAGCACCTCTTCGTCTGGCTTCCGGTCCTGATTTTGAGTTTGACCCCGCGGATGTACACCTGTATTACATTGGAGAGAGGACAACCGGCGGAACTCACTTGCAAGTATGTATGGGGGCACCAACGGTTTGGATGGAGACAGCAGATCTCTTGGAAATGCCTGTCTTTAACCAGATGCTGGTGGAGCTTGGGCGTTTTGCTTTACTTCCAAGGAAGGAACAGATTGAAGAATGCAACAATCTGATAAAAGAAAGAGAATATACCTTCCCCTTCATGTTCTCAGGTCTTGGAGCCTATGCGGCAGGAAATATTATTAAAGGCAACTGTAGCGGAGTGGAACTTGGAAAAGGGGTTTTGGAAAAAGATCATGAGAAAGAGGGACACAGATGCGCAAAGCGGACCTGGCAGGCACTTCTTGCTTCTCTAATAGGCGAAAACAATGCTGAAGGCTTCCTTGAAAAGAAGATTCCGGATGCGGGCAATCTCAGTGAACTAACGGAAATTCCATGGATTTCCACCAATTTCACAGCTCAGTGGTGTCTGAATGTAATCATAGCATTGGAATTTATACGCAGTGATCTTCCTGATAATCTTGAGGATGCAGAAAAACTGGTGGAAGAAATTGGAGATAAGGCCTTTAGGCGGGCATGACTTCTGAGATGAAATTTCGGAAAGGATAATTAAATCATGAAACTTATATATGAAAATCCATTGGCTACTCCGGAGGATGTCAAAGACTTTGTACTGGAAGGAAAAGCTAATATTTCTTTTGAAAACGGGCGCCTTAGGATGGCAAATCAGTTGTCGGAGGTAGAAGGCCAAAAGGCCAACTATGTTTACTGGTGTGATAAGGAGTTTCCTGCGGATATCCGTATTGAATGGGATTTTTTGCCTGTTCAGGAACCGGGGCTTGCCATGATGTTCTTTGCGGCAAAGGGAAGAGGCGGAGAAGATTTATTTGCCCCATCACTGGCTCCGCGAAACGGTGAATACAAGCTGTATCATCACGGAGATATAGATGCTTTTCATGTCTCATATTTCAGGAGAAAAGAGCCGGATGAAAGGCACCTTCACACCTGCAACCTTCGTAAAAGCTATGGGTTTTATCTGGTGGCCCAGGGCGCGGATCCCATTCCGGATGCAGTAGACGCCACTGTGCCCTATCACATTGTAGTTACCAAGTATAAGAATAAAGTGACCTTTGATGTCGAGAATCTGAGGATATTTGAGTTTGTGGATGACGGCGAAAGCTATGGAAAAATTTTGGGAGGCGGAAAGCTTGGCTTCAGGCAGCTTGCTCCCATGATCGCAGAGTATTCCAATCTTAGAGTGTTCGAGCTGGAAGATGATGATATGCAACTTGAAAAGCCGGACCAAAAGCAGGGGGAGTGAAAGGAAAGAGCCATGGAACTTCACATAGACCAAATCACTGATCAGGGGATTCAGGTTTCCTGGGATGCAGTGGAGGGAGCAAAGAATTACAGATTACTTTGGAAAGACAGAAAAAGAGAAAGTATGCAGAAAAAGGCCCTTGAGCCCACCACAGAGCTTAAGGCGACTTTGAAGAAGATGCCCAGGATCCCCTATTACCTTACAGTACAGGCTCTAAGTGATGGTAAGATCATTGAAGAGAGTAAGGAATTAAAGACACCGGTTACTGCAACTTTACATGAGCAGCTGGAAAAGATAAATCGAGGCCTGGTGGCGGTGTCTACTTCGAAAGGAATATTTGTTTCCTGGAGACTTTTTAAGAGTGAAGTAAAGGGCAGTACTGAAACCGGACTTACCGGAACAGACTTCGCTCTTTTTAAGAACGGCAGTCTTCTTGCCTATGTCACTGACAGTACCAACTATCTTGATGCTGAGGGAACCAAAGACGACAAATACAGCGTGGTGCCCTACGAAAGCGGCAAGGTCCCTGCTTGCGGGGAACTTCAGAAGGCTCTTCTAAGTGCAGAAGAGGTTCAGGCCTGGAAGAGTGGTGAAAACTATATTGATATTCCCATGCAGATTCCGGAAGGCGGTGTTACACCGGCAGGAGAGACTTTCGTCTACCATGTCAATGATATCAGCATCGGTGATGTGGACGGCGACGGAGAATACGAATATATTGTCAAATGGGATCCTTCCAATTCCAAGGATGTATCTCAGAAAGGCTACACCGGAAAGGTTTATCTGGACTGCTACAAGCTGGACGGACGTCTTTTATGGCGCCTGGATATGGGAGTTAATATCAGGGCAGGAGCTCACTACACCCAGTTCATGGTATACGATTTTAACGGGGATGGAATCGCTGAAATGGCGGTTAAGACAGCTCCCGGAACCTGCATGCACATTTTTGACAAAGAGGGAAAAGAACTGGCTCAGCGCTATATCACGATTCCTAAAAGTGATGTGCAAAAAAATGTCACCAACGAAGATAACTATGTGGCATCGGCAAAGGATTATTTGGAACACTTAAAGGATATGTTCAGAAACTGGCATCTTCATCCGGAGGTGGTTAACGGTCATTGGCCCACTACTTTGGAGGAGTGCTTTGAAATTTCGCCGAGATATTCATATCCTTTATCTGAATCCAATGCGGGGGAACTGGTGGATTATTTTATTAACGAGTATGCGCCAGGTCGAAGCGGAAGAAATAAATTGGACGAATTCGAGGGCTTTATATTTAAAGGCCCGGAGTATCTCACAATGTTTGGAGGAGATGGGAGGGAACTTGAGACAATTCCTTTTAAGTTCGGAAGAGATGACGATGGACTGATGTGGGGCGACTACGCCATGGCAAGGATAGAACCCTGCAACAGAGTAGACAGATTTTTATCCGGGGTGGCTTACCTCGATGGAGAAAGACCTTACTTAATAGTCTGCCGTGGTTATTACACCAGAACAACCCTTGTGGCCTATGACTTTTTTGAAAACAGATTCAGAGAGAAATGGAGCATAGACTCGGGCTATGTCCAGATGGAAAATCCCTTTAACGATAATCCCCATGAGCTTATAGGTAGTGACCCGGTATACGGAGTCATTGCCGGCCAGGGTAATCACAGCCTCTCAACGGCTGATGTTGACGGGGACGGGTATCAGGAGATTATTTATGGTGCGGCCTGTATAGACCATGACGGAAGCGTTCTGTACAGTAGCTATGATTATCTTCCTAACGGCACCTATGCCAAACTGGGACACGGAGATGCAATGCACGTTGCCAACATAGATCCCGATCGCCCGGGCCTTGAGATCTTCAATGTCTTTGAGGGAGCAAAGGCTGCCCCCTATGGCTATGCCCTCAGGGATGCAGAAAACGGCAAGGTCTATTTCGGAGAATATGCAGAAAGTGACCTGGGACGCTGTATGATAGGAGATATTGCTCCTGAAGTTCCTGGGCTTCAGGTCTGGGTCAATGATGTATATAGTGTGAAAGGGGAGAAGCTTGATATTTCTGCTCCTTCCACCAATATGAATATACACTGGGCTGCAGATCTTACAACCCAGGTAACAGACGGAAAAGAGTATCTTACAGAGGAAAAGTGCGGTATCATAAATGACCCGGTCCACGGAGTTATGTTAAAGCCTGAGGGCACCGCTACCAATAACGGAACCAAGGGAAATCCATGTCTTGTGGCGGATCTCTTTGGGGATTTCAGAGATGAGATAGTGCTAAGGCTCTCTGATGATAGTGCGCTAAGAATCTACATAAATACAGATATTACGGAGCATAAGCTCTTTACACCGCTTCAGGACATTCAGTATCGCATGGGAGTATGCTGGCAGAATAACTGTTACAACCAGCCCGGTTATGTCAGCTATTATTATGCCAGCGATATGGATTTTAGCGAAGTACTTCCTGAACTGAATAATTAGGTTTTGTTGGAGGAAATATGAATGAAACTGTCAGATTTTGACATCAGTTTAAAAACTTATCCGGATAAGGCTTTGGGTTGGGAAGGAGGCGTCTATTATCCTCGAAAAGCCCGGGTAGAAAAAATGGATGCTGCAAAAAGTGTCCATTATCTTAGCGAGTGGAATGGGGAAGATACACTTATTACTTCAAAATGCTGGACTGAGACTGAGGTTACAGGATTTGGAATATATACTTATGTGAACAGTCCGGTGTTTTCCTACAAGACAGGATTAAAGGACGGAAAGTGGACCATCACTTTTTATAATCCCACAAGTAAAGCTATGTGCCTAAACTGCTATGCAGACGAAGTGCTCCAGATAAAAGATTTGGAAGTAGAGCCTGAAAGCACCGTGGAATCCGGATTTACAAACTGTTCCATACATGAAGTGACTACCCTGCAGTTTTTTGCCACAGACAGCGCAGATGATGAAAGCAAAAGCTATGAACAGGCCTTTTGCGTATTGGACATCAGCTACGAAGAGGCGTATTCAAATTCAGATGTCTCAGAGAAGGAGGACAAGCCTACAATCTTTCTTGCTTCCGACTCTACGGTACAGAGCTATGAGGACTTTTATTATCCCCAGACCGGTTGGGGGCAGGTTTTTGTTGACTATTTCTGTCCCAAGGAACCTATGAAGGATTATTTGGCGGAGGATCACTGTTATCCACAGTGCCATGTGTATGAGCGTAAGTCAGTGAAGGTGGAGAACCGCTCCATCGGTGCCAGAAGCGCCAGATCATTTATTGATGAGGGTAAGTGGGATGCTCTTTTAAAAAGAGCTAGTAAAGGGGATTATGTTTTTTTGCAGTGGGCTCACAATGATGCCACTGCTGTCAGACCTAATCGCTATGTCTGTCCTCAGGAGTTTGACAGTTTCCTGATGAAATACATTGATTCCTGCAGGAGCCGAGGCATCTACCCGATTCTGGTTACACCTGTATCAAGGCGAAACTGCGACGAACACGATGGTGAGTTTGTGCTTTCCTTTGGAGAGTACCGGGATGTGATGGTGGAGGTTGCAAAAAGAGAGAAAATCCCTTGCGTTGACCTGTGTGTAATGAGTAATGATTATCTAAAGGAGATTGGCAGCGAAGCAGCAAAGTCCCTTTATTTGTGGTGCCCTGCGGGAATCTATCCTGAGGGAGCATATGCCGACGGAGTATCAGACAACACTCATTTGCAGGAATACGGGGCTAAGGTTTATGCCAGGATGGTGGCGAAAGCCCTGCTGTCAATGGAAGGTTTTTGCGAGATTGATAAACTAAAGAAATATTTAAACGCAGATGCTGTTCCTGAGAAAAAGGAGATCACTGTGACTGAAAGAATAGTAAATCGCGAAGTTCCCACAGGCTTTGCCCTTCAGGAACTTCACATTGAGAACAAGGTCGCCAATTTCCTCCTTATCTGGAACGATGTGGACGGTGCAGTTTCATACAATGTGTACAGAAAAGGCTCAGTGGATTTTCAGTTCTTCCCGCTTCGGAGTATCACCGCTTCAGAAAAGAAGAGCAGCACAGTTCTTCCCTTCAGGCTTCCTTCAGCAGATGTTTACCAGGTAAAGGTGACAGCGGTTTTTGAAGATGGAAAGGAAAGCGAATCTAGCAGGATCATCGAGTTTAGGGCTTAGGAGATAAATATGCAGGAACTACTTGGTTTTAATGATGATTGGAAATTTCATTTTGGAGATATAGTGTCGATCAGAAACAGATGGGCCTTCGCTAAGTCCGGTTCTTTTAATCAGGGACCTGAGAGCAGGGATTATGACGATTCTGACTGGAAGAGCGTCACCCTTCCCCACGACTTTGTTTTTGAAACCAGACCATATGGATACTCAGAAAAAGAGTTTGATAAAGATAATGCCATTCCTGAGATGGAGGATGTGAATAATATCCATACCACAGCGGGCTCATTTGATAAGAATGTGGGCTGGTATAGAAAGCATTTCTTTTTGCCGGGAGAGTATGAGGGGAAAAAACTGTTTCTGATATTTGATGGTATATATAGGGATTCCACCTTCTTTTTAAATGAGTTCTTTTTGAAGCATGAGCCGGATGGCTACTCAAGAATTGTGATAGATATCACGGATACAGCAGTTTATGGCGGCGAGAATATACTTTCTGTCAGGTGTGATGCCAGAGAGGCGGAAGGCTGGTTTTATGAAGGCGGCGGTATTTACAGAGACGTATTTCTGAAGGTTGTGGAAAAAGAGCACCTGGAGGAACTTTTTGTCCATGCGAAGCCTCTGGGAAACTACGATAGAGCCGAAGTTAACATATCCGGTAAAGTCTATGGTACTGATGAATTCAATCTTTTCTTTGAAATAAAGGACAGCCATGGCGAAGTTGTGAATAGTGCCGGTGATGGGGGCTGCAACTGCACCTGTCTTCCCGAGGAAGGCTGCGTTTTTTTTGAGACCAAAATCACTATGGATAATCCTAAGCTTTGGTCCGTGGATGATCCACAGCTTTATTCTTTTGTCTGCAGCCTGAAAGTCTGCGGGGAGGTGAGGAATGAGGCTCAGTGCAGCTTTGGGGTGCGTTCCGCAGTATTTGACAACGAAAAAGGTTTTTTACTAAATGGCAAGCAGCTTAAGATTAAAGGGGTGTGCTGCCATCAGAATCACGGCGGCCTGGGGAATGCCGTTCCTAAAGAGGTCATGCGATTCCGCATCAGAAAGCTCAAGGAAATGGGAACCAACGGATACCGCGGTGCCCACTATCCTCTTACGGAGTCTTTTCTTGATATCTGCGACCGTGAAGGGATGATGGTGATGCTGGAAACGAGGCTCTTGTCCAGTGCTAAACCTGATATGAATGAACTGGAAAAAATGGTCAAGCTTGGAAGAAACCATCCTTCTGTAATAATCTATTCCATTGGAAATGAAGAAGCACAGTCTCAGGCCACTGCTCAAGGGGCAAGAATAGCTGGAACCATGATGGAATATGTGAAAAGACTTGATCCCTACAGACCGGTTACTATGGCTCTTTTAATGCTTGATATGAAGACCAACACCTTGATCACTGACTATAAGGTTCTGGAGGGAATCTCCAAACAGCTGGATGTGGCGGGATATAATTATCACAGTGATCTCTATGAGAAATTTCATAGAGAATACCCATGGCAGCCCTTTATCTGCACTGAGCAGGGAACCTTTAAATCAACCCGGGGATGTTACACCACTGATAAAGAAAAATGCCATCTTGCCATAAATGAGAAAAGACCTTACTATATGCTGGGGGCACAGCGGTGGAGAGATTGTATGCCTGACTGGGTCAGCGGGCTCTTCATCTGGACCGGCTTTGATTATTACGGAGAGCCTACGCCCTTTGCCTGGCCTGCCATCAGCAGTCAGTTCGGGGCCATGGATCTTTGCGGTAATCCCAAGGATTTTTACTATTTTTATAAAGCCTGGTGGACCAAAGAAGATGTCATTCATGCCTATCCCGACATGAATCAGGAGCCGGGACAGGAGACGGATTACTATGTCTTTTCCAATGCAGAAGAGGTTGAGCTGATACTTAACGGTGAAAGTCTTGGTAAAAAGAAAATGCCAAAGGACGACTACCTTGTGTGGGAAAATGTAATTTCGGGGAAAGGACGCATGGAAGTAGTAGGCTACAGAAACGGCGTCGAAGTCATGCGTAGTGTCAACGAGACTGCAGATTCTTCTTCAGCAAGGATTGAGGTCACAAAGGAGTATAGAGAAAATGATATAGTCATCCGGAAAATAGCCCTTCTTGATAAAAATGGAAATACGGTGACGGATGCAGATGTAAGATTTGATATACCTGACGAATGGGGGCTTCTCTATGGAGCATCCAACGGAAATCCAACTGATCATACTGCCGGGAAGGCCGGATATGTATATACTTTCCACGGTCTTGCACAGGTAATAACGAAAGAGAAAACGTAATGCTTATTGAACTATTTTTAACCTTTGCCAGAATAGGTCTCTTTACCTTTGGTGGCGGTTACGCAATGATTTCCCTTATACAAGGGGAATGCGTGGAGAAAAAGAACTGGATTACCACAGATGAAATGATGAATATTACAATCATAGCGGAATCTACTCCGGGGCCCATAGCAGTTAACTGCGCAACTTACGTGGGATATAAAAAAGCCGGAATTATGGGGGCAATGGCCGCAACCCTAGGCGTAGTGCTGCCATCCTTTGTTGTTATTTATGTCATTTCACTTTTTCTTGAAAGTTTTCTTGAGATAAAATGGGTTGCTGACGCTTTTAAGGGAATAAAGATCGCTGTGGCTGTAATTATTCTGGACGCGGCCTACAAGCTCATAAGAAAAATGCCCAAAAGTCCCCTTAAGATAGCAGTTCTGGTGGCTGCTTTTGTGATAATGCTGGTGGCAAATATCTTTTCAATAAAAATATCCTCTGTGATTCTCATGGCGGTGGCAGGACTATGCAGTGTTTGCGTATATTGCATCAGGCAAAAATCTTGCGGGGAGGATGGTAGAAAATGATATATTTTAATCTTTTCTGGGGATTTCTTGAAGTTGGACTGTTTTCTTTCGGAGGAGCCTATGCAGCAATCCCACTGATTCGGGACGTAGTCATGCACTATGGTTGGATTGATGATGAGAGCCTCACCTACATGATTGCTGTAAGTGAAAGCACTCCCGGACCGCTCATGGTTAACATGGCAACCTACATAGGAAGCAGTGTGGGTGGCCTTTTTGGAGCGCTTCTTGCAACCTTTGCAGTGGTACTTCCTGCATTTATTATAATTATTCTTATGGTTTTGCTACTTAAGGGATTACTGGATAATCCTTACATGCAGGCTGTCTTAAGGGGAGTTAAACCCTGCATTATGGGAATTATTCTTGCCATCGGTGCCGACATGTTTATCCGGAACGTAGTTGTTTTGGATACGGGCTTTGCTATAGATAAAACAGCCGCCTTTCTGTCCCTGGGTCTTATGGTCATCTACCACGGCTCCGGAAGGATTAAAAAGGGCGGAATTTCCCCAATCCTTTTGATCTGCATTGCAGCAGCTCTGGGAATTATGGTGTATTAAGGGGTAACCGATAGTTTTCCCTTGACAGGTATCAAGGACGGCATGTATAGTAAAATGAAAGTTAACCGTTTTACTAAGGAGCATATGTCGTGAATATCAGAGCAATAGCGCAGCGCGCAGGGGTCAGCACAGCCACAGTTTCCAACGTCCTTAACGGAAAGCTGGGAAAAGTGTCTGATGAGACCCGGGAAAAAATAGAAAGTATCATAAAAGAAACAGGTTATAAGCCCAATGTAATGGCCAGATCCCTGGTCAAGAAGGAGAGCAGGCTTATTGGCGTTGTGGTTCCCTACCTTGGAAAGGACGAGGACTTTTTTACCAATCCCTACAATGCCCATATTATAGCGGCTTTGGAGAAATACATCAGAGGAAAAGACTACTACATGATGCTGCGATGTGTGGGAGCGCCCAAGGAGATTGTTCCCATGCTTTCATCCTGGAATGTGGACGGAGCTTTTTTCCTGGGGATTTCCAGAGAAGAGGTAAGGGAGATAAAGGAGCAGATAGACATACCAATAGTCTTTCTGGATACCTATGCCCCCGGTGAAAATATAGTAAACATCGGCATCGAAGATTACCGAGGCGGTTACCTTTCCGCCAGATATCTTATAGGAAAGGGGCATGAAAAGCTTGCCCTGGTGACTCCGGACATATCCTCGGAGGGGGTTATCAAGGAGCGATACAGAGGCTTTTCCGATGCCTGCAAGGAGGCCGGAGTTACTTTCAAGAAGGGTAATATTTACTACACTGAATCTACCTATGCCAGTGCAGTGCAGGTGGGACAGGACATAGCCTTCGGAGGCGGCGATTATACAGCCATTGCCTGTATGTCGGATATTGTGGCCCTGGGAGTAATAGAGGGGCTCAAGCAGTGCGGCCTTCGAGTTCCCTATGACATATCGGTGATAGGTTTTGATAACCTTCCTGACTGCGAGTTCATGTCGCCAAAGCTTACTTCCGTAGCTCAGGATTTTGAATGGAAGGCGAAAAAAGCCGGTGATTACCTGTTTATGATGATCGACGGAAAGACGGATCTTGTAATAGATGAAAAGCAGCCAATCCGCGTGGTTGAGCGGCAGTCAGTCAGGCAGTTAACAGTTAACTAAAACCAATAGAAAAAGTCACAAAAAAGAAAGAGACGATTTGGAGACAAATCGTCTCTTTTTGTCTAAAAGGTGGAAAATGAACTGAAGGGGTTGACCGTTTAACCAAGGGACTGTATAGTCATGGTAAACCGATTAACCAATCAATAACGAAACGGATTACAATTCAAAACAAGCTTTACAAAAGGAGGATTACAAGATGAAGTTCAAAAAATTTGGAGCACTCATGATGACAGCAGCCATAACAGCAGGAGCAATGACAGGATGCGGATCAGAGACAACAGCCGACACAACGAATGTGGCAACAGAAAATAACGGTAGCAGCACAACAGTAACAGCTACAACTGACACAGCTCAGGTACAGACCGAGGATGTTACTCTTAAGATCTGGGTTCCCGAAGAGGAAGTGGGAATCACAGATCAGATGGTAAAAGATTTCGATGCTGCTCACGATGAGTTCAATATCACTTACGAAATCGCAGTAGTTGGTATCGATGAGGCCCCTGCGGCTTTAGAGACAGACGCAGATACAGCAGCTGATATCTTCTATACACCCAGCGGCGGAGTTGGCGACCTTGCAAGCAAGGGACTTCTTCTTCCCATCACCAAGGACATCGACCAGCTTAAAGCAGATCTTCCCGAGAGCGCAATCAACGCTGTAACAATCGGAGATCTTACCTATGCGGCTCCTTTCTCACCAAACACTTTCTTTATGTACTACAACAAGGATATGTACACAGAAGAAGAGGTTAAGAACCTTGATACCATGATGGCTAAGGATCTTGGCGAGGGAGTATGGAACTTCAGTACACAGCTTACAAATTCCTGGTACGCAGAGATGTTCTTCCTTGGAAACGGATGCACACTTTTCGGAGCTGACGGAACAGATGCAACCGAGTGCTCTTTCAACAATGCAAACGGATTTAAGTCCGGAGAGTATATGATCGAGCTTGCAGCAAACAGCAAGTACCTTGAGGATGCTGATGGTGTAGGCGGAAATGCTTTCAAGGAAGGAAAGCTTGGCGCTGTAACCAGCGGAGCATGGAGCGCACCTGAGTTCAAGGAAGCACTTGGCGATAAGCTCGGAGCAGTAGCACTTCCTGTAGCAAACATCGGCGGAAACACTGTTCAGCTTTCAAACTTCGTTGATTTCAAGACTATCACAGTTAAGTCAAATACAAAGTATCCTCTTGCTGCTCAGCAGCTTGCAGTTTACATGGCAAGTCCCGAGAGCTGCCTTGTAAGATACAACCAGCAGGGCGATGTACCGGTTCTTAAGTCTCTTGCTGAGAGCGATGAGATCAAGAACGATTTCGTGGCAGCAGCACTTAACGATCAGGCAGCAAATGCAACCAACCAGCCAAGTATTCCTAAGATGGGTGATTACTGGGATCCTATGAAGGCATTCGGCGTAAGCGTATACAATGGTGAAGTTACAAGCGAGAATCTCCAGAGCCAGCTCGATGCCCTCGTAGATTCCATCACCAGCACACTCACTAATTAAGCACTATGTGTAATCGAAAATACTTGTATCATATTCTCACGAAACCCGCAGTAAATGCATGTTTTTGATTATATGTTCATGAATTCATAATAAAAGCTCATAATACAAGAGAGGTCTCCTCTCAGCGTTGTTCGAAGCAGCCGATCTCTCTTGTATTCTTCGCTTTAAAAATCATCTTGCTCGTCCAAGAACTGCGCATTTTCGATTACAGCATAGACAATAGTTGAAAGAGATCAGCAATACGAGGAAAAGAAAGATGAACGCAGTAAACAAGGACCGAAATTTAATAACTACATTTACCAAGGGTGATGCTTTTTCCAAAATTTCCTACATAATAATGGGACTGGCAAACATCCGAAACGGTCAGATAGTTAAAGGACTCATGTTTCTGGCCGTAGAGATTGTGTACATAGCATTTATGATTCTTACAGGAAGGCACAATCTTGTTATGATGACGACTCTGGGGCAGAACACCCAGGGCATGACATACAATGAGGCACTTGGGATATATGAAATAACACAGGGTGATAACTCAATGCTGATCCTTTTAAGCGGCGTTGTTACACTGGTTATAACCGGATTTTTTATAGCGGTATGGCTTTTTTCGATTTTTTCCGGAGAAAAGGCAAGGCAGGCAAGAGAACTTGGCAAAAGACCTAACACCTTTGTGGAGGATATAAAGAGCCTTGCAAACGAGAATGTACACTTCTTACTTCTTTCGGTTCCGGTTTTGGGATTGTCTATTTTTACCGTTATGCCGCTTATTTACATGATTCTCATGGCATTCACCAACTATGATCAGGATCATCAGCCACCGGGAAATCTTTTTACCTGGGTTGGCGTAAAAAACTTT
>JAEEGF010338495.1_pt1 | contig 18968 bp, 14 predicted proteins | sample 9134171 | NCBI WGS metagenome assembly JAEEGF01 (sample SAMN16246542, study PRJNA631951) | gut metagenome | biome: gut microbiome; feature: rumen; material: AP-attached | host: Bos | place: Iran: Karaj | collected 2018-10
AAAATCAGCGAAACCAGCCAGAACACCATGGCGATAAGAATAAGCAGCAGCCCCGGCATAAACATGGGAGGAAAAGCATCAAGATGCCCTCCGGCTGCCTGGAGCGCCTTCATCTCGGCAACAAGATTATACATTATTATCACCCCGGGTATTGCCGTAACAGCATAACCCGCGAACAGGCCCCACAAAAGCTTGATGCGGGGTCTGACCTTTTCGATTCTGGCCATAAGATCGCCCTCGCCGTCCAGAAGCTGATAGCAACGGTCGGCCAGAGACGGTGTCTGGATCAGAATGTAAATATAGGCCACATAGGTCAGGAGGTTGCCGATATAAGGCACAAAATTCATCACAATGCAGCCGATTATCCAGTAAAACATGATATTCATGTCCTTCATCAGAGCTGTTGCTCTGATGCCGGTGGCTCTGTCTCCGCCGCTGGAATTTCCCTGGTCGCTGTAGGGATTATTGCCCTGATAGCCTCCGGAACTGCCATTCAGTGAGGCGCCGCATTTGCCGCAGAAGGAAGCTCCCGGCTTTAAGGGAGTCTGGCAGCGGGGACACAGCTTTTCTTCTGCAAAAGATGCCGTCTCTGCCGCAGGCATAGCTGCGGTCTCAGCCGCGGCGGGCTCCGCAGGCTTTTCTAAATTGACGCCGGAAACATTTTTTGCGATGTATTTTCTGCAAAACGGGCAGACCTTAACATCATCATCGATTTCTTTGCCGCAAAATGAGCAATTCATATTGCTGCTCTCCTTTTAAAACATGCAGTTGTCATCAGTTATCGCTGTCAGCCATTGCCCGCCTCCCGGGGAACCGCCGGCTGTGAATTCAGCGGCGCATTATAAACCATACCCTGCGCAATATGCCAAAACTTCAAACGCTGCGCAAAGCTGATTTCCCGCAAGTCTGCGCTCCGAAAAGGATATTTCATGAGATCTCTTTTATCCTTCCGGAGATCATGAAAGGCTGCGATCTTCCCGGGCTCCGCCGAACTGTAAGCCAACGGAGTTACGGCGACATGCCGTACAGGCTCTGATACAGAATATGCCGGGCGGGCAAAACCGGGAACTCCGAAAAAAACTGAACTCCCGGCCGCCCGTCCTCCCGGAGACTAATAATCCCGGGCAATTCTGTCAATGCCCTCTTTAACCTTGAAGAAGTCAATGGTGAGGAGGATTTGGTAAACCAGACTTACTATGCAAAGCACGCCCATTATCAAAAGAACCAGCCCCCCCAGAATAGCCAGCAGCGAACCCGCGTCACGGGAAATAGCCGCCCCGACAAATACCATGACAAAACCAGCCCCGCATAAAACAATTATCAGGGCCAGCAGGATCCACAGGGCCTTCACCCGGGGTCTGACCCGGGAAATCCGGCTCATAAGATCGCGGTCATCATTAAGGATCCCGGCGCATTTGTCTGCCAGAGACGGGGTCTGCACCAGAATATAGATAAAGGCAATCAGACTCAGCATATTGAGGCCGGGGATGAACTGCGCTACCAGATAGCCGATGATCCAGTACATCATGAAATCCATATCGTTCATCACGGCGACGGCCTTTTCAGAAAAATTGCTCCGGGGCCGGGATTTTATCATGCTGCCGGCCATTCTGCCGTTATAGGGATTTCCGCCCTGCGGGGGAGCGGAGCTCCCGTCCGCGGCGGCGCCGCAGTTCCCGCAGAAAGCAGCCCCGCTGGGCAGGGGAATCTGGCAGCGGGGACACATTTTGCCGCCGGAAATATCGGTTCTGGGAGAGGAAGCCCCCGTCCCTCCGGCATTTACCGCCGGAGGATTCTCCGGGATATGCTTCCCGCAGCGGGGACAGTACACCACATCATCCGTAATTTCATTGCCGCAGGCCGGACATTTCATATCTGCTGATCTCCATCAATAAAGAGCGCCGTTTTCGGGTATCCGGGAATCCCCTGACAAGGGGGCTCATAATAAGCCGCAAATGAGCCTGTATTTCCTGAAAACGGCAGGAAAACTGTAATTTAACGGCTTCATTATAATCCATTACGGGAAAAATTAGGGAAATGGGGGTGATAACAGAACGGCAGGCTCCGGAGGAAAGCCCCGAAATAAGCGCGGAGCCGCAGAGGAACGGCAAAGCAGACCTCTAAACAAAGAACTCCGGCAAAACCGGAGTCCCTTAAACACCTGAAAAAACAACAGACTAATACCCCTTGACCGCTCTTTCAACCCCCTCCTTCACCTTGAAGAAGTCAATCAGGAGGAGTATTTCGTAAACCAGAATAGCAATAAAGGACACCAGGAAAAACACCCCGAAAACGCAAGCTCCCACAATCAGAGCCGCCGGCATGTCGTTGGGATTGCTGTTCAGTGCCACCAGCCCTATAACTATCCCGGCAATCATGACAATAGTCACGACAATTTGCACGGCAAACAGGATCCAGAGCATCTTTACCCGCGGTCTCACTTTGGCGATTCTGGGAGAAAGATCGCTGTCATTCTCCAGAATTTCGCCGCATCTGTCGGCCAGAGCAGGCGTCTTTATCAGGATATAGGTAAACACAAACAGAGTGCCGATGGTCAAAAACTGAAACATCTGCGCCAGCACCGTTACGATCACGTAACCGGCGATCCAGTACAGCATATTGTTCATTTCATTCATCACGGACAGAGCCCTGGCACTGTCGGAACCGCCGGATCTCCCGCTCTTAACATTGCCGTTATAAGGATTGCCGGCATAGGGATTTCCGCCCTGACCGTCTATAGAAGCTCCGCATTTGCCGCAGTAGGTGGCTCCCGGCTTCATGGGAGTCTGACAGCAGGGACAGAGCCGCTCTGCGGAACCGCTGACACTCTCAGCTGCAGCAGGCTCAGCTGCTGGCTCTGCCGCTGTTTCTCCGGCATTGAACTCCGGGGCATTTTTTGAGATATACTTGCCGCACTGGGGACAGTGCTTGGCGTCATCCGCAATTTCATTACCACAGGCTGGACATTTCATATCTCTGATCTCCATTAGTAAAACAACGCCGTTTTCGGGTATCCGGAAATCCCCGGACAAAGGGACTCAAATAAGCCGCAAATGAGCCGGTATTTCCTGAAAACTGTAATTTAACGGCCTCATTATAATCCATTACGGAAAAAAATAAGGGAAACTGGAGGTGATAACAGAACGGCAGGCTCCGGAGGAAAGCCCGAGATAAGCGCGGAGCCGCAGAGGAACGGCAAAGCCGGCCTCAAAACAAAGAACTCCGGCAAAACCGGAGTCCCTTAACAGCCTGAAAAAACAGCAGGCTAATACCCCTTGGCCGCTCTTTCAACGGCATTCTTCACATTGAAGAAATCAATCAGGAGGAGCACTTTATAAACCAGATCCGCAATAACGGCAGCCAGTAACAATAAAACGAAAACGCCGGCTACCACCAGCAGCGCCGCCGGTATGCTGTCAGAACCGCCGGCGTCATGACCGGTCATGGCGACTGCTCCTCCTATAATCACCCCGACAAACACGACAACAAACAGCACAAGCTGCGCCGCAAACAAGATCCAGAGCATTTTTACCCGCGGTCTCACTTTGGCGATTCTGTCCGCAAAATAGCTGTCCCCCTCCAGAAGTTCGCCGCATTTGTCGGCCAGAGACGGCGTCTTTATCATGATATAAACAAACGCAATCAGAACACCGATGACAAAAAGCTGAAACATCTGCGACAGCACCGTCAGAACCACGTAACCGATGATCCAGTACATAATGGTGTTCATTTCATTCATCAGGGACATGGCCATAACGCTGTCGTAACCGCCGTCGGATCCCCCGCTCTTAACATTGCCGTTATAGGGATTGCCGGCATAGGGATTTCCGCCCTGACCGTCCATGGAGGCTCCGCAGTTGCCGCAGAAGGTGGCTCCCGGCTTCATGGGAGTCTGACAGCAGGGACAGAGCCGCTCTGCGGAACCGCTGACACTCTCCGCTGCAGCAGGCTCAGCTGCCGGCTCTGCCGCTGTTTCTCCGGCATTGAACTCCGGGGCCTTTTTTGAGATATACTTGCCGCACTGGGGACAGTGTTTGGCGTCATCCGCAATTTCATTACCACAGGCTGGACATTTCATATCTGCTGATCTCCATTCGTAAAACAACGCCGTTTTCGTTTTCCCCGGCTATCTCAAAAAAGGCTCAAAAAAACTCGTAAAAGCCGCATAGGCAGCCGTTCGTGACTTGCAGGACGGCTGAATACAGCTCAGCCGCCATTATAAACCATCCCGGAAACAATAAGAGAAACAGAAGAAGATAACGGAACAGAGCTCGCAAAAGCTCAGTCCCTGAAAAAGGCCGCTGCTCCCCTCAAAAGCCGAGCAACCGGGAGCTGATTTCAAAGCGAAGCCGGAGGCTTAATGCCCCGGACGGTCATTCTGCCAATAACCTTCTTCACCTTGAAGAAGTCGAAAAGCATAAACGCCTGAATAACCAGGTCAGCAATACAGCATACCAGAAACAGCGCTCCGGAAATGACAGCTGCCCATAGCAGCAGTATTAAAACGTTCCAGGTAACAGGCAGTTGCAGAGACCCGGTAAAAGCATAAATAAAACCGTTAATCAGTCCCAAAAATGACAGCACCACAAGCAATGACGCAAAAGAGATAAACGCCGTCACAAACACCAGGTTAAGAATCAATAATATCCAGCGATCCTTTACATGCCGTTTCACCATGGAAATTCTTTTCGCAAGATCTCTGTCATTCCGGCAAAGCTCCCCGCATTTCTGGGCCAGGGACGGCGTTTTTAACAGAATGCCGCCATGCGTAATAAAAAAACCGGATCCCAAAAACAATACAAAAACACTATAGCCATGCGAGATTAGCAGCTTCAAATGCGTCAGCCATGGCAAAGCGCAAGTCAGCGCTGTCAGAGCCATAAAGGTCGCACCGGAGATAATCCACCATGTCATGGTGTTCATTTCTTTCATCAGGGACTGGGCCATAGCGCTGTCAGAACCGCCGGCTCCTTCGCTCTTAGCATTTACGGCATAGGGATTTCCGCCCCGCCCGTCCGCAGGGAGTCCGCATTTGCCGCAGAAGGAAGCGCCCGGCTTCAGGGGTGTCTGACAGCAGGGGCAAAGCCTTTCCTCGGAAACGCCGGCACTCCCGGATACGGCGGACTCGGCCGCTGCTTCACCGGCCTGAGACTCATGCGCATTTCCAAAGAGATATTTGCCGCAAACGCGACAGTACTTATCATCATCCCTGGCATCATTACCGCAGGCAGCGCACTTCATACTTATTGGTTCTCCTTATGTAAACAGCTAATCATTGCGTCCGGTTTTTCGGACATGTCTTATCTCAGCGCCTCTCATCGCGCCCCAAGCCCTTTCCGAAAACCGCTTCGGAAAATTGTTCCGGATGGTGTTAAACGCCTCCCGGCAGAGTGTCATGCTTTGCCGCCGGCATCATATTGCGTCTTCGGGCTTCCCGGAACAAGACTTTGCGGGAGATCCTACACCAGATAGCCTTAAGCTGTGAGACATTTGCCCTGTTGTGGCGGAGATTTTTCGGAAAATAAATGCCCCTGATGCCGGAAAACCCGAAGCGGGCTCTTTAATTACGGGGCTCAGCAGGAATCATGCGCAAAGTTCCCTGTAAGACCGGGATTAAGGGGAGTTTTTTTGCGGGTTGCTTTGCGGGGTCAGGGATCTACAATGACCATAGCGGTAAGTTGGAACAGGGACGTTCCCAGGCGATCTTCAGGGAAGAAAGAGGCGCCGCCGCAGAAGCCGGCGACTGAGGTTGCGGTTTCGTCCTGGAACAGATGTTCCGGTGTCATCGGGGGCTCAAAACGAGTCCCCGTCCTTTTTTTGTCCGCAGGATAACAGCGAGAAGACATCCGGGGCCGGGACTGACAACGCAGGTGCATTTTTCGGAAAACTGCCTGAATAATTCCGGAGATTGGAAATTCTGCCCCTGTGAAATGCGTGATCCTCACTGTTCGCAAAGGAAAAAGACTCCGCCTTGTTCGTAAACGTTCTGACAATAATGCCTGCCCGGAAGGCGGCGTTCCGGATCATCCCTGCCAATCCGCATCCCCTGATTACTCAGTGTTCCGGCCATGATTTCATTAACGATTACCTGAGGTCTGACTCTGCTGGCAGCCGCAAAACCTGAAATGCCAAAGAACAAAAAAACAGCGCAAGCATCGGAAATCACCACCGGATACAGCGCTGTCCTCATCAGCAAAAAAGTCAGCGAAAATACTGTCAGCGATATTTTTGCAGCAATACTTCAAACTCCTGATCCGTTACGCCGAGTCTTGCCATTGCCACCTCCCTTGAGATTAAGCCTGCTGTGCAAAAATCGATAACGGTTTTTTCCTCACCCTCTTTTCTGCCCTCTTCTCTGCCCTTTTCAGCAGCATCATTGCATTTGCCCTGAAGAAAGTTATCAAAAATTTCATTGGAAGTAATTGACAGTTCCATAGCATCCTCCATTTTTCTTGCGTATCTTTCAATAAACTGCGCCATAACATCATAGCCCTCATCGAGGCACTCCCTCTTGATGCTCTCTATGAATTCTACACCATTCCTGCATTTAGTTCTGAGACCTGCGGCAAGCTTGGAAAACCAGATATACTGACCTGAGATGGTGCCTTTTTCCTTCGCGGAGAAAACGCTTATCTCGAAATTCAGATACGCTGGTATCCTGGTTATCTTCGGATGATACATGCGGGTAAAATTCATCGTGCCGTCCGGCTTCGCTTTTTCGTCTCCGGTATATATCAGGCAGCACCGTGAGGGCGGCAGATAAAACTGCGGGGCACGGTATTTGCTGAATTCATGATCGGCAACATAATTGCCCCATGTGGCCATGATGTATTCCAGAAAACGGTAGGGCATATTGGGATTCCAGGTGCTCTGAGCCTCCACCAGAACTATTAACTCGTCTTCGTCATCCTCGTGCCTGACATAAAGACCCAGATCATTGCTGACCTTAGTTTTGTAGGACTCCCTCTCATTGAGGGTAATAACTTTAATGCGGTCAGACGCCACATCCCTTTGGGAGAATTCCCGGTAAAATCTCCCCAAATATTCAGGATCCCTGAAGAAGTTGTTAATAACGATTCTCATTTTGAACCTCTGCCGGAACGCGAGACAGCTGTTTTTAAGGGGCAGGAATCCCCGGTTTTGCTTCGGGGAAAAATTTTTTCGGAAGGCGAGATTTTTGTTCAGGAAAGAGCGTAACTGGTCTGTCTCAGGTGCCGGGAGGGCTGAATTTTCACAGCGAGGGGCTGGAATATGCAGTTTTCATGGGATCCCGGCAATCCGGGAATCTAAGCGGAAGCGGAGTCTTTAAGAATGGAAATGCCGGGGGAATGCCCTCTTCAGGATATGGATACAGTCTCCGGACAGCATGCGGGATTAGCCCGCTTCCGGCTCTGATCCCCCTGATAAAATATCACCGGCGGCGCTGCCAGTCTTTACAACCGCACTGATCAATAGGACAATAGCTGAAAGGAAAAGCTGCGGCTTTTCCGCATCTTTTAGTTTCAGCAGCAAGGATCCCCCGTTATGCAATGCAGTTCCTGCAACAAGGAATTACCGGATCGGGCGCTGTTCTGCCCCTGGTGCGGCTTTCAGCTCCTGAAATCCAAATCCAGGGGAACGGCAGAACAGGAAACAGAGCCTCAGGAAACCAAAAACATTTTTGAAATTCACCGGTCGGATCTGGGAGCGGAGCCGGTGTTTTCCGAAAGATCCTCCAGGCTGGCCGCCAACGACCTGACCCTGTTCAGCAGAATATTTGATCTCCGGCTGGATGCCCTGGCCGAAACAGTGGCCGCGCGCTTCACCAGCCCGGAGATCCTGAAGAATCTTCTGGGCCCCCGGGGACTCAGAGTGCTCCGGCTCCTTAAAAGCTTCTACAAAAGAGGTCGCCTGACCCCGGAAATGCTGGATGCGCATCTCCGGGAAGCGGCGGAGGATGCCGCCGGGACTCCGGATTTTGATACCGCCCTCCAAAGCTTTAAGAAGCTGATTCAGGATGCCACCGGTCTTCCGGAGGCTGTTCTCATGGTTCAGGAAATAAGCTTCCTTAAAAACCTTTCCGAAGATGACACCGCCGGGATCCGGGAGGCCTGCGAAAGACTCCGGGCCCTCCAGGACAGGATCTCCGCCCTTATGATCCCGGCGGATCCAGCTCCCCCGAAACCTTCGAAAACCGTCCAAGCCGAATCCCCCTTTAACTGTTCCCATCTTGCTGAAAACCGGGAGCGCCTCAAATTCAGCACGGACACGGGAAATGCCGCAGCGGAGGAGCTCAAGGAACGCCGGAGAGCGGAAGAACTTCGGAATTTCCGGGGACTTAACGGTCTCTACTCCGACATCAAAGCCGCTCCCCTGAGAAAACCCGTCCCCGCTCCTAATCCGGATGATTCCCCGGAACCGGATCTTTCCGGAGCCGTAACGGATCCCCGGAGCTATCAGGGACTCCGGGGGGTTTACCGGGGCATTTCAGAAGCCATGCCGCAGGCATCCCGCCGGGATATTTCCGCAAAAGCGGGAATCGCCGCTTCCGTTGCCAAAGCTCCTGAAAACCCGCCTCCCCGGCAGCCGGAACCGGAGATTCCCGCCGCTGAAAAAGCTCCGGATTCTCCTGAAAAGCGGCATCGGGAAGAGCAGCTTAAAGCCCTTTCCCGGGTTTTCCACGGCATGAATCTCGCCCTGTGTCTGGATCTCCTGTTCCGCTTTGTCCCGGGACTCAATATGCTTTCCTTCCTCATTCATGCCGGCATTCTCTGGCATTCCCGGACTCTGTCCCGGAGACTTGCGGACTTTTTTGCCGCGGATTACCGCCTCGAAACGCAGCATCTCTGTCATGAAGTATCAGATGATCTCCCGGTGCTGTGGGGCATGTTCATTCTCAACATCTTCTTCGGAGGCGCCATTGTCTGGCTCGCCATGGCTCCGGAATGGGCCGGCCTCCTCCCTGATGAGCAGGAAGCGTCCCCGGTCTTCTGGGCCCAGATCGCCGGGCTCCTCCTCATCTGGGGGCTTTGCAATATTCCGGACTATCTGGCGCTCCGGAACTACCTTGCGGTAAAAAGAGCCTTCTTCGGGTTATTGGAGGGAGAAGCGGTGCGACTTCCGGGAACCATGCCTGGAAAAAGGGAGAGATAAAGGAAAGATCCCGGGGGAAAGAACCGGGAATCAGAGAAGCTGAGAAAACTGCGAGAAGGCACCTGAAACGCAGATCCTGAACCAGCCTCAGCATCTGCCTTCTTCCGTCCTGATCTCGCTCCTGAAAAAACTTCTAGCGATTGGACTCCACGATCATGTTGTCCGCCTCGTGGGTCATCTTCTCGAAATTGAGCACCCGGCCCTTGCCGGTGCGCTTAACCTCGTAGAGAGCCTCGTCGGCATGGGTCAGGAGGTCGCCCTCGGTGAAGGGCCGCGGCAGGGAGCTGCTGTCCATGACGCCGATGGAGCAGGAGAGATAGTAGCGTTCCGGCAGGTTGTCCACCGGCTTCCCCAGGAACTCCTCAATCTCCTTCTTGTAGCCATGCTGAGCCTTAAGGGTATCCAGCACCTTCTGCATTCTGCGGGAGGCCTCGTCTGCCGAGCAGTCCTGCATCAGGAGCAGGAATTCGTCGCCGCCCCAGCGGCAGGCAATATCCCCGGGCACCTTGATTTCGTTAAGCAGCTGCGCAAACCACACCAGAAGCTTGTCGCCCACGTCGTGTCCCAGATTGTCGTTGTAGTATTTGAAGTTATCAAGGTCGATAAAGCCCAGAGCAATATCGCTGGAGGGAGACAGTCTTCTGATAACCCCGGAAATCTGGTTGTGGAACTCCATGCGGTTGTAAAGGCCGGTAAGCATATCCGTGGTGCTGACGCGAATGAGCTGCGCGCGCTGAATCATGAGAATCAGCTGACTGCCCAGCTGCTGGGCGATAAAGCCGATAGAATCCACCTTTTCGCTTTCGCCGTCGGTCTTCTTCTGGAACTTGAACAGCAGCATCATGCCGAACACCCGATCCTGATCCACCAGCGGATACACGGTCAGCCGGTGCACCAGCGTGCCGGCAATATCCTCATCCTCAAGATTAAGAACGTCCTGCTCGCTGAGATGGGAGTTAATGAACTTCTGGATCCTCCGGAAGGTGAAGCCCTGATAATCCTTGGAGGTATTAAACTCGTAGATAAGCTCGGAGGTGCCCTTTTCGCTGTCCACAAAGTAGATCATGCCGCCGTTGATGCTGAAGTGCGAGGCCAGAAGCCGCAGGGTTTCCTGAGCCAGCTTGTCATAGGTCTTCACGCTCATGCTGAACTTGTGGAGCATGGTCACCAGCCGCATCTCATGAACCTGCTGCCAGAGGATGTTAACCTTGCGCTCCTGCTTGACCAGAGGGATTATCTGGTTGAGCTCGTTCATGGGGGTAACAATGGTGCTGTACCCCTTGTAGATATTGCAGTTGTCGTTGCTCCAGGCAGTCTTAATCAGCTTCATGCTGTTAAAGAGCTGATGATCCCGAATATATGTCACACCTTCCCGGAAATAGCGATAACGCTCCTCAAAGGTGCCGAAGACATTCAGAATGCGCATGCCCAGAATGTAGAACATGACATGCTCTTCCTGAGTCAGGGTCTGCTCCTTCTGCCGGGAACGGGCCTGATAGAAGCAGCCCAGAGCCTTCTCCCGGTTCTTGTTCATGGTATAAACCACTGCTTCCAGAAGGTTCAGAACGGTCTGCTCGCTGCCCTTGGTGGGGAAGGTCTTCATAAGACCGCGGCTCCGCTTCAGCATCTGATCCGCAAAGCTGGCCTCGCCGAGATCGATATAAACCCGGGCCTTCTGCAGAATGATATGGTGAATATTGTGGAGAGGCAGCTTATAGGTGCCGCGGATGGCCATGACGTCCTGCAGAATATCCAGGGTATGCAGGGCCTCCTTCGGCATGCCGCTCAGCTGATAGAGCTGGGCCAGGTTGTAAAGGGTTACGGAAATTTCCGAATAGTCATTCAGCTTGATGGAGTTTCTGAGGGACTGCAGGTAGTACTCATGAGCGTTGGGGTAATCCTCGGTGCCCTGCAGGAGGAAGCCGATGGAGTTATACACATGGGTAAGCTCAATAGGCACGTCAATCATGCTGTAAAGAGCTTCACTCAGGCGGTAGGCATGCAGAGCCTCCTGAATTCTGTCCATCTGGAACAGCACAATGCCCCGGCAGTGGTTGGCCGCGGCGGACTCATGACGGATTCCCAGCCGCTGCGCGATGTTCACCGCCTGATTGCAGTAGTCCAGGGACATCTTAAGGGTTACATTGGGATCCAGCGATGCCTGAGCGAAAATATTCCGGAGCACATAGGTCTGTTCCTTGTGCAGGTTATGCCGCTCCAGATTGGACAGCAGCGAGACGATATTGTGGTAGCCGTACTTGATGCTGGCCCGATCGTAAGCCACAAAGAGACAGAAATTGGCAATGGTCACCAGCCGGAGGTTCATGCTCACCTCTCCCAGATGAGCCGCCATCTCGGCAAAATGCAGCACTGATTCGAAATCCGAGCGGAAGATATGGGTATAGGCCAGTTCTATATAGGCCCGGCAGGCATTGTCATTGTTGTTGGTGTACTGCGCCTTCTCGTACATCATGTCAAAGGACAGCAGGGCATCCTCGTAATTGTGGTTGTAAAGATGAGCCCGTCCCAGGAAATGATATAGCTTCTCCTCGTAATCGTTGAATTCGTCCTCCCGGTTGAGAATGCGAATGTACTGGAGAGTTCTCTGGGCCAGCTCCACCACCTCGTGGCTGCAGAAATAGTTAAGCAGGATGCCGCAGCGGTTGATGGCCTCCTGAATGGTAGAGATCTGCCGGGCCTGATAGTTCTGCACCGGCCAGACCAGACGGTTTTCATCAATTTCCAGACCGGTTTCGGAATCCTCCGGACGCACCATCTGGATCACCCTTTCAAAGCGATCCTCCCAGTCCAGCCATTCCTGGGATCTCTTGCCGTCCGAGAAGCTGGAATTCACCCCCAGCACCACAATGCAGTTCGGGTCGTCCAGAAGATCGCTGCCCTCCTTCTCGTCATCGGCGGTTTTAAGGCGCTTGAGAGCCGTGGAGCTCCGCATGGAAAACCGATAGTCCTCCTTCTCGGGGCTTATCAGGGTGAGCAGGAATTCCAGAGAAGAGGCTCCGGCATACTGCAGATTGGTAATGGAGATCATCAGGGGATCCCGGCCGTCAGTGATGCTGAGGAGATGTCTCACTATGGCGCGGATATGCCGGGTCATGCGGAATTTCACGTATTCCACATCCGACGGCATCATAAAATCCTGAATGGTGCTGGTGTTCTTGAGCATGCAGAGGAGAATGGACTTCTCGTACTGCTCCAGCTTCAGCATGTCGGCCACCTGCTCCAGAGGAATGGAAAGCCGGCGGAGAAGCTCGTTCACCACATAGAGCACCGGGGACAGGGGCGAATAGACATCATTGGGGGTAAGCTGCAGCCTGACCGGATGATCAATGCCCTTCTGCTGGCAGAAAATGTCAAAGTCACGTCTTACCTCCGCCTGATCGGCAAAGGAAACCATTACTACCTGAGACTTGTGATGCTGGATATTGGCAGCGTAGCACTGCTCCATAACCCTTCTTACATGTAACGACACTTCTGCTCCCGGGGAACTTTTACACTGTACGGAGTTATATTACACGGTTATTTGCGTCCTGTATGTGAAATCTATTCACATATTGACAACTTTGTCGGCTATTTGAGCCGGCTTTTGAAAATAAGCCGGAGCGCCAATAAAATTCTCCGGTGCCTGATAACGTCCGAGGCCGGAAAAAGTTACCGCCGGAGACGCAAAAACCGGCTCAATTATATACAAAACCCCTCCGGAGATAACCGTGAGGAAGCTAACAGACTCCTGAAAAACCTGCCCGGGGTCAGTCCGCAATGATATCCCCCTCCAGATCGTACTCGTCGCTGGCGGTAACCCGGGCCCGCAGAAGATCCCCCGGCCTGACCCGAAGGCCCCGGGGTGCATGAAGGTACATGACGCCGTCAATGTCCGGAGCATCGGCTTTGGTGCGGGAAATGATGCCCTTTTCATCAACGATATCCACCAGAACCTCCTGGACGGAGCCGACTTTTGCCTGCATCTTTGCGGCGGAAATCTTTTGCTGCACCTCCATAAAGCGTTCATAGCGTTCCTGCTTCACCTCCTCGGGGATCTGGCCGGGGAAGGAGCTGGCCGGGGCCTCCGGCATGGGACTATAGGTAAAACAGCCCACTCTGTCCAGGCGGATTTCCCGGATAAAGTCCAGAAGCTCCGCGAAATCTTCCTCGGTTTCTCCGGGGAAGCCCACGATAAAGGAGGATCTCACGGTGATGTCAGGACAGATATTTCTCCAGCGGGAGACGGTTTCCAGAATTCTGTCCGCATCCCCGGGCCGCTTCATAAGCTGAAGCATATGCCGGCTGGCGTGCTGAAAGGGCACATCCATGTAAGGCAGAACCTTCCCCTCCGCCATCATTTCAATAAGGCGGGTGACGTGGGGATAGGGGTAGGCATAATGCACCCGAAGCCAGACCTTAAGCCGGGAGAGTTCCTCCATAAGAGCGTAAAGATCCCCTCTCTCATGCCCGGAAAACCCCGGATACCCCCGGTCAATGCCGTAGGCCGAGGTGTCCTGAGCCACCACCAGAAGTTCCCTGACCCCGCGGGAAACGTAGTTCCGGGCCCGGGCAATAAGTTCCTCCCCCGGAAAGGATTCCAGGGGCCCCCGAAGATGCGGAATAATGCAGAAGGTGCATTTATTGGAACAGCCCTCGGAGATTTTGAGATAAGCATAGTGGGGCGGGGTAAGGAGAATCCCTCCGGGAGGCACCCGCCCTGCCGGGGTTTCAGCGGGGAGCGCAAAAAGCCTTTCCATTTCCTGAAGCACTGCGGGAGCGCTGTGGGGGCCGGTAACGGCCTTCACTCCGGGCCAGGTATCCAGAATAAGCTTCCGATTAGGGCCGAGGCAGCCCGTGACTATCACATTGGGACAATGCTCCAGAGCCTCGCCGATGACATCCAGAGACTCTTTGACCGCATCCTCGATAAAGCCGCAGGTGTTAACAATCACCGCGTCCGCATCCTCATAGGTGGAGCTGACCTGATACCCCTTCTTCATAAGAAGAGTGATGATGTTCTGGGAATCCACCAGATTCTTGCAGCAGCCCAGAGAAATAAATCCAACCCGAAAAGCGCCCATAAACACCTCGTAAAAAAACTGTTTCCGGCTATACCGGTCATCCCCGCCGTTCCGGCTATTGTAATGGAATCAGCCCTGCCGCGAAACCATTTCTCGCCGGGGGAGTCCCGGGAAGAAAAGAAGTCCCCGGCGCCTTTGCCTGAGGAGCGGTTCATAAGCGGCTTTGAAGCGAATTAAAAACAGCGTCAGGAGCGGAACTGAGAGGAAGGCTGCATAAGGAAGCCCCGCCTCCGGAGATTTCCGGCGGTTTTCCGGGAGAGGTGTATACTATTGCCGGTCACTTTTATCTATGAAGGTAATGCATCATGTTAAACCAGAAAATGTATGAACTGGGTTCCCGGAGAAGCGTGATCCGGGAGCTTTTCGAATACGGCAAAAAGAGAATCGCCGAGGTCGGCCCGGAAAACGTTTATGACTTCAGCATCGGAAACCCCAGCGTGGAAACTCCGGAATCGGTAAAGGACACCGCAGTTTCCCTGCTGGAAACCGTGAAGCCCACCACGAGACTGCACGGCTACACCTCCGCTCAGGGAGATCCTGCCGCCCGGAATGCCATCGCCCAGGATCTTAACCAGCGCTTCGGCTCCTCCTATACCGGAAACAACCTGTACCTGACCTGCGGCGCCGCCGCCTCCCTGACCATCTGTCTTCAGGCCGTCATCGACAGTCACAGTCAGAACGTTCTGGTGCTGGCTCCGTTCTTCACCGAATACCGGGTATTCATCGAATCCCGCGGCGCCGAATGCCGGGTAGTGCCTCCGGCTCTGCCCTCCTTCGGCATCAATCTTCCGGCTTTGGAGAAGTGTCTGGACGCCAATACCGCCGCAATAATTCTGAACTCTCCCAATAACCCCTCCGGCGTCATCTATCCGGAAGAGGAGATTAAGGCCCTCGCCGCTCTCCTTAAGAGCAAGAGTCAGGAGTTCGGACATCCGATTTACATCATTTCCGACGAGCCCTACCGCGAAATCGCCTACAACGGCAAAAAAGCTCCCTTCACCGCCAGCTTCTATCCGGATACCCTGGTCTGCTATTCCTACAGCAAGGGCCTCTCTCTCCCGGGAGAGCGTATCGGCTATGTGCTGGTGCCCGACACCATGCCGGAATGGGAAAAGATGTACGCGGCCATCTGCGGCGCCGGAAGATCCCTGGGCTTTATCTGCGCTCCCGCCCTGTGGCAGCACGTCATCACCAAATGCGCTCCCCTGACCTCGGATCTCAGCATTTATGCCAAAAACCGGGATCTCCTTCTTAACGGCCTTACGGAAATCGGCTACACCTGCGTGCCTCCCGATGGCGCCTTCTACCTCTTTGTGAAAGCGCTGGAGGAGGATGCCTTAAGCTTCTGCGAAAGAGCGAAACAGTTTGACCTCCTTCTGGTGCCCAGCGATGACTTCGGCTGCCCGGGCTATGTCCGCATTGCCTACTGCGTGTCCGGAGACATGATTACCCGCTCCATGCCGGCCTTCAGAAAGCTTTTTGAGAGCTACAAGTAAGAAGAAAGTGCAAGGGGAAGAAGAAGACAGAGGAAAATCAGCGCCCGCGCGGTGCTGTTTTTTCGGCCTCTGAAAGAGTACCGCCGGAACAGGACTCCCCTGTCCGGCGGTATTTTTTTGCCCTGCTGAGAGAACTGAGTCAGGCCGGGGCTCAGCCCTCCAGAGCCTTTTTGACGCCCCGGGCCAGCTGATCGGCGCAGGAGGTGCCTTTGTTGCGGCAGAGATTGCCGGAGCATTTGGCCACAATCTCCTCGCCCCGCATGCCCTCCACCAGCTTGGAGATCATCTTAAGATTGCCGTCGCAGCCCCCGAAAAACTTCACATTGGTAACGACATGATCGTCATCCATGTCAAACGAAATCACCCGGGCGCAGGTGCCCTGAGTTTCATAATCAAAATGAGCCATTTCTTCTCTCCTTTTTTCCCTTATCCTCTTATTCCCTTTCCCTCTTATTCCCTTTCCCTCTTTTTCCCATATCTGAAAGCAAGCTCCCCCGGAAAAACAGGTTTTTCCCGGGGGAGATTCTAACACGATTGCCCTTCGGCCGGCATTATCCTCAGTAGCCGTACACCGTTACCCGGGCCGTGCGGCTGAGATCCTCGGCCTTAAGACGGCACTGGGAGCGGATGGTTACGGTAAAGACCGTATCTCCGGAGACCTTTTCGAGATAGAAGTCAGCGGCGGGGATTTCCAGAGGGTTGTCCTCCGGGGCCACATCCCTCCAGGCATTGGCGCCGTAGTAGTCCCAGGCGGCATAGTAGGGCTTCAGCATGGACTTCGCCTGAGTGCCGGAGTGGGTCATGAAGATCTGGGTTACGTTATTGGCGTTAACCACCCCCTTCCGGAATTCCCGGGAGGCTTCATCTTCATTGAGGCCGACGCAGGCCGGAGCGGTCTGTTCCTCCAGAGCAAAGCCGTAGCCAGCCAGATTGACGGTGAGAGCATCCACCTCCAGTTCATTGGTCAGCGGAGATCCCGCGCTGTCCTTAAGGCCGGACACGGAGCAGATCACTCCCTTCCGGGTTTCCGGATCCTCATAGGAGCAGGAGACCTCCTCCGCGGTATACTGCTTCGGAAGAGCGGCTCTCTTCAGACACCCCTCATCATCAGCGCAGCCGAAGGCCAGCTTAACCGCGCCTGCCGCATCCGCAAGACCGAAGCCGTAGAAGGATGAATGTCTCATGCCGGCGCCGTTGGTCTGCCAGCCAAAATTGGCGTTTTCGCCGATTTCCGCAATAAAGGTTTCCTGAGAGGGAACTGTCAGGGTGGGGAGAACCTCATCGTTCCGGGCCGTCCGGGCCAGGACATAGCGCATCTGCGGCACCGTGATGTCCGGCTTGGCGCTGACCACCAGAGCGGCAACACCGGAAATCGTCGGGGTGGCTGCCGAGGTGCCGTTCATCTTGGCGGTGTAATATGCGGTGCCCGGCATATTTCTGAAGGGAGTGCCCTCATCCAGATCATCGTAGAGACTGGGATCGTAGCTGGAAAGAGTGGATACCAGAGCGGCGGAGTCAGTAACGGAGCCGGTGTAGCCCTCTTCTCCCCCCAGACCGGCAATCCAGAGACCGGCGGAGCAGGAGCTGTAGCTGCTCTTGGCGCCCAGAGCGTTTACCGCTCCCACGGTAATCACGTAGGGATGCCGTTCCACGGGGCTGTTCATGTTGAACTGTCTTTCCAGACCGGTATATTTGTCGTATTCCTCATCAATGATATTGCTTTCGGTATCTTCATATTCGTTGCCCATGGCCTTGAATAAGGAGATGCCTTTGTCCCTGAGGCCGTCAAGAAGAGACCAGGTTTCCGGGCTGTTATAGGTAAGATAGTCAAAGCCGAGACTCATGTTGATGATATCGGTGTCCTTCCTGTCCCCGCTCTCCCGGAACATTTCCGCCATATTGGCATCAATCCCCTGCTTGATCCGGTAAGTCTCCTCCGGATCCTGATCCACAAAGGAGAAACCATCTAAATCCGGATCAATGTCCTTGTCGTCATCATCATCATCATCATCATCATCATCGTCGTCATCATCGCTGTAAACCGGAAATTCATCATCATCGCCATAATAGCCCTGAACTCCCTTACGAAAGCTCTTATCTCCCATAATCGCATCCTCGTCCAGCAGGTAGGAGGTTATGGAGGCGCCGAAAGCAATGCCCGCGCCGCCGGCGCCGTTACTGCCGTCAGCGGCAATAAGGCCGGCCACGGCGGTGCCGTGAATGTCCTCGCAGTCATCCTTAAGCTTTTCCAGATCCGGGCCTGACTGGTTACGGATATTCCCGGGATCCGGAACCGCGGCGTTTTCGTATTTCCGGGAGGCCAGATCCTCGTGCTGAAAATCCACCTGGGAGTCAAACACGGCCACATGAACTCCTGATCCGGGAACTTTCACATTGCCCGCGGTCAGAAGATGCCAGGCTTCGATGACCCGGAGATCAATGCCGGCCAGGGGAGCCTGGGGCAGGTCAAACTTTTCTTCGCCGTTGTTGTAGATATGCCATTAGAACGGCACCAGAGGATCAATGCCGGCCGCGTTCCCGCCGGGCTCTCCGATAAGGACGGTTTCGGTAACGGTCTTGCTGCCGTTCTTTAAGGTGAATTCCTCCTTCAGAGGAAACTTCAGGGAGCGATCCTGAAATACCTCGGCCGGAAGAACATAATGCCAGGCCACTGGAGCCGGAAGCGCGTCCGCTTCCTGAGCCCCGGCAGGAGCGGCGGGAGGCTCTTCGGAAACCGGGGTGATCCGCCCGTATTTGGCAGTAACGTCAGTGGCATAGAACGTGTAGACGGTCACCGGATCTCCGGTGAGCACATTGCCGTCGGCGCCAAGCCCCATGGCGGGATCCGGAAGCGGGGGTTCAGAATCATGATGGCTGCCGTGATGACAGCCCGTCATGGCAAAAGCCGCCAGAAATACGCTAAGAGCGCCCGCTGTCATGCTGAATCTTTTCTTCATAAATCACTCCTTAAACATTACCGTTCCCCGGCCCGCAAAACCACGGCCAGTCCGGCGGCTTCATCTCAAAACACTGGCGTCTTGCCGTGCCTAGTTCAGAATCATCGTGTGAACATTATCTCAAATTTCAGCCCCCTTTGACACAAATAGCGTGAACCCTGTCACAAGGAAAATTTAGGCTTGCTTTGAAAGTTTATGATAAAATATATCATGGAATATTTTATCTAATTAAACATGGTTTACGCCTTATGAATAAAGCTAAATCTCGTGATGAGATTGCCGAACAAAGTAAATCTCTCTTT
>JAEEGF011170806.1_pt1 | contig 18965 bp, 20 predicted proteins | sample 9134171 | NCBI WGS metagenome assembly JAEEGF01 (sample SAMN16246542, study PRJNA631951) | gut metagenome | biome: gut microbiome; feature: rumen; material: AP-attached | host: Bos | place: Iran: Karaj | collected 2018-10
TATAAAGAAATCTGACTGGCCGAGTATCTCATTTCTTTTCAGAATGACGGTTCGTACTTGTTTTCTCTTGTACTACAATTTCTGTCTATGGAATTATGTCAAAGAACTTTTCAATTAAGCGCATTCAGACCTGACCACCTTAGTGAGGTGGTTCGTTCCTCATTTGCGGTTGCAAAGGTACGACGAATTTTAGAACCCCACAATATTTTGGCTTCCTTTTTTTGAAAATCGCACATATTTTTTTCGGTATACCTTATATAATATCGCGCGCGCATATAAAGAATGAAAAATAAGACTTTTATGCAGATACTAAAAAGAAAAGTTGTAACTTTGCAATGTAAAAATAAAACCAACATGATGACATTATTACAAGCAAATGAAGTTGTAGAAAAAACTTCTGGAATGATGAGTGCGATATCAGAAGGAGAGATAGATTTACTATTGAAGCAGCTGACATCGACGGGTGTGGAAATTGGCAAAAGCATTTTGCTGGCCTTAGTAATTTACTTCGCAGGAAAGTTTGTCATTAAACTTACCAACAAGATTGTCCGGCAAATGCTGGAAAGGAGGCAAGTGGACAACACCATCCAGTCATTCCTGAAGAGTTTTGTAAGCATTCTGCTGAATGTACTGCTGATTATAACGGTTATCAGTGCTCTGGGTGTTAACACAACCTCGTTTGCCGCCCTACTGGCATCTCTTGGTGTGGCTGCCGGTATGGCACTGAGTGGCAATCTACAGAATCTTGCCGGCGGATTAATCATTCTGTTATTTAAGCCGTTCAAAGTGGGCGACATGATAGAAGCTCAGGGAATGATGGGTAAGGTGAAGGAAATTCAAATTATCCACACCATTTTGCTGACCGTCGACAATAAGGAAATCTATCTTCCCAACGGTTCTCTAAGTAGCGGAAGTATTACCAACTACAACAAGATGGAAACCCGCCGCGTGGATTTTACCATTAGTGTTGAGTATGGAACAGATGTTGAGAAAGTCATCAATGCGCTGAAGGCTATTGCCAATTCTGACGACCGCATCCTGAAGGATCCTGAGCCCTTCTATGCATTGAGCGCGTTAGCAGACAGCAGTGTAAACTTCACTTTCCGTGTTTGGGTGAACGGGGCCGACTATTGGGCTGTATACTTTGATCTGAACAAGAAGATCTACGAAGAATTCAACCGTCAAAGCATCAAATTCCCCTTCCCGCAATTGCAGATTCATCAATAAAAAACATATTTTTCCTATCAGACACGTCTTTTTTAGAAAATGCTTTGCTTTTTATTCTGATTATACATATCTTTGCAATCAGAACGTTTAATTAGTATTAATTTTTACCACACACAAGAAATGGAGCAGCAAAAAGTTGACATGTTCATGATGATGAACAACAAGTATTTCCCCGAGTCACAAATCCCTTTCATCCGTGAGCGTCTGCTTGCCGCTGATGACAGCAGGGCAAATCTGATTCATGCAGTCCAGTTTAAGGACCCCACGATATCTCTTATCCTTAGCATTCTCATTGGCAGTTGGGGCATCGACCGTTTCTATATAGGCGACACAGGACTGGGCATAGGTAAGCTGGTTACTTGTGGAGGTTTGGGTATTTGGACCATTATAGACTGGTTCCTGATTATGAATGCAACACGTGAAAAGAATCTCACACGCCTCATGTCCATCATCTAAAGGATGAACATTAGCCGAGGACGACTATACTCCCTACTTCTATTATTAACAGCATGCGGCTATTTATGGCTGTATGTCAGTAATGACAGCAGTAGGGTTTTTCTTTGGAATGGGTGTCTGACAAGATACCTTTTTCATATTCCATGCCCTTCATGCGGAACAACCCGAGCAGTACTGGCATTCTTCCATGGAGAATGGATGAATTCACTGTATTACAACCCTTTGGGAATCATCATGGGTATACTGATGGTGGTAGTTCCTATTTGGATTGTGGTTGACCTCCTTACAGGGTCGTCGTCTCTCCTTAAGGCTTATCATATTACCGAAACTAAATTACGAAGTTGGCCATACGCTCTTGCCGGCATTATGGCCATATTGATTAATTGGATATGGAATCTGGTGAAATATACATAAACGAGTCTTCAGTCCGTATAGAAGATGTGGTACCCCATGAGGACGAGAAGGAACGTGCCTCAGGGTGTTACATCATGTCGCTTGTAGCCGTAATGATTGGCTTACCAATGCCTATCATAAATCTTCTGGCCACAGGAATATTCTACCTTATGTCAAGAAAGGGGACATTCTTTGTCAGATGGAATTCCATTCAGGCACTCGTCTCACAGGTACCCCTGTTCATCATGAACAACATACTATTCTGGTGGACAGTCAGGATACTATTCTGCTTTACAGACCTTTCGTCGGCCTACATTGCCTATTTTATCACAGTCAACCTGTATAACATCTACGACTTTATAGAGACTATTCGGTCTGCTGTCAACACACGTAAAGGAAAAATCCACAAATGGCATCTTTACGGAACAATAACCGACAAGATTTGTAAAAGATGAAAAAGATATTCAAAGAATTTATCATATCAGCCCTGTTATTCTTCGGCATCCTCTTCATCACCTTGCAGGTTGACTGGATGAAGACTCTTCATCTGCATCCCACCATTGTAGGCGACAAGTTGTCAGAATGGGTTTGGAAAGTTTCTGAAATGAGCCTTTGGAAGGTGAACGACCATGATGTATGTGCCCCCATAGACAGCCTGGTATCGGAGATGTGCAAAGCCAATGGCATCAGCATGGCCGATGTTCATGTTGTAATAAACAGAGACAACGAGGTTAACGCTTTTGCAACAGTAAGAAACCACCTGATTATTAATACAGCCCTCATCAATAAGATGAAGAACGAGTCGCAGCTTTGCGCTGTAATCGCACATGAGATGGCCCACCTCCGACTGGGGCATATTCAGTCTGCAGTGCGTCAGCAGGCAATCATCACTGTATTTTTGGCAATGATTACCGGCAATTCAGATATGCTGGCAAACCTCACCACCAAGATAATAAGCAATTCCATTACTCGTACCAAAGAGGATGCGGCAGACGAACAAGGAGCCCGCTATATGCATGCCATGCACCTCGACCCCATGGAAATGGCAAACACACTTGAAACGTTTGAGAGTTACGGCGTTCTGTCCTATCTCATGGATCATGCCGACAGCAAGAAACGAGCCGAGCACATTCGCAAAATGCAGTTTTCCAACAACGGCCCCTACCGCAAGATACTCTCGGAGGAAACATGGATCAGGCTAAAGAAAGCCTGCCTATAGTTCCCTACCTCTGTAGAAATCGAGTATCTTCTTACGGAAAAGGTAAGTATAGCGCGATTGGATCTGCTGTGATTCAGCACTCATATACTTAGTCTTGGCATCCTGGAATTCAGTGACTGTTGCCTTGCCGTTCTCGTACTTACGTTGCATGAGTATGAAGGCTGCATTGGCACTTGCCAAAGCCTCATCGCTACTCTCACATTGTCTGCTGGCCGCTACGGCATTGTAATAAGCCTGCTGTATCTCCTTGTAAAGCGATTTCTTGGCCTGTTCCAACTTAATCTGCTGTGCATGGACCTGCACACGTGCCGAACGCACACTATTACGGGTGGCAAAACGGTTGAAGATGGGAACCGACAAAGACACACCCAGATACTGGTTGAAATTGTCGCTCAACTGTCTTCCGAAACCCATTGCCTCATAGCCCGAAGTCTTGTAGTAGCTACTGCCTAAGCCTGCATTAAAATGAAGTGAGGGATACAGCGCACTTTTGGCTACCTGGATACTCTTCTCTGCGCTCTGCAATCTTATCTGTTCTGCTTGGATTTGCGGCTTGATACCTACAGCCTCGTTATATACAAGGTCGGGAGAAGGCAGGTCGTCGCCTTTAACAGTTCCTACCTGAGGACGGATGACATCAAACCCGTCAGGTGACTCCAGTTCCAGCAGTTGCGACAGTTCCAGAAGAGCCAGCATATAGCTATTCTGCTGTTTGGTGAGCGAAAGCTCATCGCTTGACAATGTTGACCGGATCTGCGAGAGCTCAGCCTCAGAAGCCTTGTCATTCTGGAAGAGCAATTCCAGTCTGTGCACCTGTGCCTTACTCAATTCCACCTGGCGTTCAGCCACCTGCACCAGATCCTTCTGATATATTGCCTCGAGGTATGCAGATGTCACACTAAGGGCAATATTCTCTCGGGCATGCTCATAATCCTGCAGGGCTGCCTGGAGGTTAAGTTTGGACCTTTTTATATCAGCAGGAATCCTACCGCCTGTAATAATTGGGACACTGGTACCCACACTGAAACTGGTACTTTGCGTATTACGGTTCATGTAGATATTATCTGAGGTGAGGGCGCGTCCGAAACTGAAGTTCTCGCCTATACTTCCGTTCAGATCTGGCAGTCTGCTATTCCGACTGGTGCTCAGCGAGATCTCCTGAAGTTTCACATTATCCTCCTGCTGTTTGATATTCAGATTATGCGACAGCGCATACTGCACACACTCGGTCAGTCCCCACTCTCGGGTTTGCTGTGCCGGACTCTGTATACACACACCGGTTACCAACGCAATAATTATCTGACGTCTCATTTCTCGTTCTCTTTTAAAATACCACGAACCTTCTCTCCCACTTTCACTCCACTCTTCACCTCTATATCTATGCCATTGCTCAGGCCGGTCTCTACCTTACGACGGAGGAACTGCTGCTTAGGCACAGAATCCGTGAGTATATACACATAGGTACTGTCGCCTACAAACTCCAAGGCAGCCTCAGGCACACAAACAGCTTTCTTAACTCTGTCCAATACTATCTCTGCATTGGCTCCGTAGCCGGAACGCAGCGCAACGGTATCGGGTATCGCCAAGGCAGCCTTGATCTCAAACTGATTAGCACCATTGGATTCACGGCCCTTGGGCGAAATGTACTCCAGGCGGGCCGGTATCTTCAGGTTCTGTACTGCGCCGACGGTAATAGTCACAGGCATTCCCTCTATGACACGTCCTACTTCTGTTTCGTCAATATTTCCTCGGAAGATTAGCTTCTGCATATCTGCAACAGTAGCAATTGTTGTACCATCGTTGAACGAGTTACTCAGGATAACGGAATTACCCACCTTAACGGGGATATCCAGAATCAGACCGTCAACCGTAGAGCGAACCAGTGTTGTGCTCATCTTGGCATTGCTCAGCGAGATACCCTCACGTACGATATTCAGCGCATCACAGCTGTTTGTCATCTCACTTTTGGCCTGCTTCAGCGCCACCTGGCTCTTCTCGTACTCTTCGGCACTCACCACCTTTTCCTGATACAGTTTCTCCATTCGCTGGAAGTCTTTCTCAGCCTGAGCCAGATTGATTTCGGCCAGGCGAACCCTGTTCTCTGCACTGTTCAGACTACCCATATCGGGAATCACCTTCACCTTGGCAATCACCTCATCCTTCTTCACCGTTTGCCCGGCCTCCTTATACAGTTCGGCTATGATACCCGAGATTTGCGGCTTGATATTCACCTCGTCACGTGGTTCTATCTTACCCGTCACAATGGTAGATTTCTCCAAGTCCTTCAGCTGTACGGTTGAAACCTCGTACACCATTTCCTTGGGTTGTGATTTCTTATACAGAAATACAAATGTTCCCACAAAGATGGCAGCCACCAATGTAATAACTGCCCATTTCACAAACTTCTTCATATCATTATTCTTTTTATTTATTCTTCTCTCATAGCATCCACAGGCTTTATATGCATGGCACGGATAGCAGGAGCCAAACCCGCTAACACGCCCAAAACAGTAAGCATAAGCGTGGCCCCTATAGCCACCCCAAACGATATCTGAAACTGAGCCGTCGGAAATTCTGTATGTGTAGCGTTCTCCATAGCCTGCAAGATCAGCACAGCCAAGGATATGCCACTCATACCGGCTATCAACGTCAGCACAATACTTTCGCTCATTACCATTGTCAGGATATCTCGAGGCGTAGCACCGATGGCTCTGCGAATGCCTATTTCCGTTGTACGTTCCTTTACCGTCACCACCATAATGTTACTTACACCGATGGATCCAGCCAGAAGCGTACCCAGTCCGATCATCCACACCAGAATGCTCACGCCCGTAAACAGGGTGTCTATCATGCTGAAGACAGCCTCTGTATTCACCTTTATCAAGGCCTGCGTATCATCGGGGTGAATCATGTGTACACGCTTTAGTAATGTTTCTACCTTATATTGTACCTTAGTCATCGGATATTCATCCTTTGCCACCAGAGCGAGTATATCCACTTCGTTTCCTCTATTATACATCTGACGCATCGTCTCATAAGGCAGATAAACTGTTGTTTGCGGATTTCCGCCAATTCTGATCCCGCCCGAACCTTTTCCGCTAACGCCAATGATACAATAGTTGATGCTGTCTATTCGCAGGAACTGTCCGCAGGGATTCTCCATATTTGGGAACAACTCCTCTGCCACGCGATTACCAATCACACATACCTTTCTGAGCTGCATGCCATCAGCGTCCGTAAGTGCACGGCCATACTTTATCTTCGGGTTATCAACTTTGCTATAGTCTGCATAATGTCCCATCAAGGATATACTACAAGACTTGTCGTTCGCCATAGCTCTTTCTCCCCAACTGCGGATGGTAGGTGTAACAACGCTAATCTCAGGCACGCAATTGCGAATACGAGCCACATCGTCCAACTCCAGATTCCAGTATCTGCCACTCCGGAATCCCTTATACGGTTCACTGGTAGTATTGGAAATCATAAATCCCGCGTTCGAGGCAGCACCGGCAAAGTTCTCGCCCAGCATAGTTTCCAAGCCCTTACCTCCGCCCATCAGCAGGATGAGCATGAATACTCCCCAGAAGATGCCAAAGGCTGTCAGGAACGTACGCGTACGATTCTTGCGAAGGGAATCAAATATCTCCTCCCATAAATCTGAATCCAACAGTTTCATAACTAAGCCCTCAACGCATCTATTGTTTTTACTTTTACAGCCTTGCGTGCAGGAAAGAAACCTGCCAGCGCCCCAGCTATTATAATCACTATGGTGGCCTGGAAACAAGTATGCAGATCCACCGTCGGGTCAACGAAATACCTGGCCTGAAAAACGCCCACATCCATTACCTGATTACCCACCGTAGCATTCATCCATTCACAGAAGAAGATTCCCAGCAGCATACCTATGTAGCCAAAGATGGAGGTAATTACAACACTTTCCAGCACTACCATGGAAATAATATTCCACGGGCGGGCACCGATAGCCCTACGTATACCAAACTCACGTGTACGTTCCTTCACGCTGATAAGCATAATATTACTTACGCTTACCACACCACTCAGTAATGTCAACAGGCCCAGAATCCAGAAAGCCTTGTTCAGAATGCTGGTGGCTCTCTGCATCTGTATGTTATCACCCGCCTGATTCCAAATCCATAATGCCCTTTCGTCCGTTGGATCGAAAGAATGGATATAACTGGTAGCTCGTGTGTATTCCTTCATAAACTGCTCCATAGCGGAATCCGTGGGGATATTATGCGTATTCATCGTCAGTTCATCTATGAACCTACCCTTATTATATATGGTGCACAAGGTAGTATAAGGAACGTAGAAACTGCTGGAGCTGAACATCTCATCTGTCTTAAAGACACCCACCACAGTATACAGGATGCCACCCAGTTTCACCCGGCGTCCAATTGGTGAACCGCCTTCCTTGAACAGGTCTTTGCAACTGTTGCTTCCCAATACGCACACCTTGCGTTTCTCCATTAAGTCCATGTTATTCACAAAGCGTCCTTCCATCAGTTTTACAGCCTGCGAGGAAGCATACTCTGGATAGACGCCCACCATCGAGACACCGTTGATGTAATGAGCACCATAAGCGGCCACCACACCATCCTGATTTATTGTAGGAATAGCAGTGATTATCTGATGAGGAAAGTGGCGACGACTCATCTCCAGATCACGATCATCCAATCTTATCAGTCTACCCTCCTTGATGCCCTCCCATGGTTTGGTAGTCCTACCACCAAACACATGGACGGCATCAAAGGCAAAACTTCCCATGTTGTACTGGAAAGAATGGATAACACCATTACCGGCCCCTTGCAACACAATCAGCAGGAACAAACCGCTTACCACGGCAAAGCCCGTGGCTATAGTGCGCATCTTGTTACGGCTCAGGGTACCTTTTATTTCGTGCAAGAGTTCAAGCATGCAATTATTTCATTACGCCGTTCATACCAAAAGGAGAGTCGTTGGTTCCATCATTCACCTCGATACTCTCTATCTGGCCATCCTTTATGTGTACAATCTTCTCTGCCTGATAGGCTACCCCACTCTCGTGTGTTACCACCACAATGGTCATACCCTGCTTGTGCAGCTCACGCAACAGCTGCATTACCTCCAGAGAGGTTTTGCTGTCCAGCGCGCCAGTCGGCTCGTCGGCCAGGATGATACGCGGCTGGGTGATGAGCGCACGGGCTATGGCCACACGCTGCTTCTGACCGCCCGACAACTCGTTGGGCAGATGATGGGCCCATTCGCGCAGTCCTACCTTATCCAGGTATTCCATAGCCAACTGGTTACGCTTCCTGCGTCCGACACCCTGATAGAAGAGAGGCAGAGCCACATTCTCCATGGCATCCTTGAAGGATATCAGGTTAAAGCTCTGGAAGATAAAACCTATCATACGATTACGGTAATTGGCAGCACGTGTCTCCGAGAGCTTGCGGATGAGTGTACCGTCCAGGCGATATTCTCCTTCGTCATAATCGTCCAGGATGCCCAGTATGTTCAGCAAGGTCGACTTGCCGGAACCTGATGCGCCCATGATAGCCACGAACTCACCTTTTCCGATGTGCAGGTCTATCCCCTTCAGCACATGCAGTGGCTGGGCACCCTGATACGTCTTGTGGATATTCGTCAGTCGGATCATCTTTTCAGCTTAGAGAAGTCAATCTTGCTGGCACCGTTTTCTTCGCAGACAAGCTTCTTGCACTCACCACTGAAAGTACCCTTTCCGGCACCGTTCATCTCTATACGAAGATCCTGACAGAAGACATTGACATCTATGTCGCCTGCGCCGTTTACTTCAATCTCTACGTTCCCTATTGTCTCCAACTTGGCAATTGAACACTTCGAGGCACCGTTTGTCTCCAGTTCCAAAGAGCCGACAGCCATACTGTCCGCAACGAAGTTGGTGGCTCCATTCAGCTCAACAGCCAGCTTTCCGGGCATCTCTATCTGGCCACGCATCTCTACCTTACCACCGCCCGAGAATTCCACTTCCTTCAGGACAGGAGCCGAAACATAAAGGATGATTGCAGGTGTATTATCATTGATCTTACCGTTTCTTTCCTTCAATGACACCTTCAACTCGTCCTCGTTCATCCCCACATTATATGCCTCCAGGCATTTCTCGTTACCTCTGATACGTACCGAGCAGACACTGTCCTGAGTATAAACCAGGCATATAACACCATCAACATCCAATGCTGTGAAGTCCGGAAGATTGCATGTCCTCTCGACCAACTTACCCCACTTGACCGAATCCTCACGTTCGAACTGGAACTGATGATTAACGGCTGCCGTTGCCAGTTTGTTCACGGCATCCGTACAACTGGAAAGGATAATAGAGAGTGCTACCATCAGCACAATTGGCGTAAGAATAAAACGTGCTTTCATAATCTTAATGGTTTTAAAATGGTTGTTTATTTGTTATATGAAATAATCTCTTCTAATGTAACACCCAAAGCCTTCATGGTGCGGAAGAACTCAGGCACTTGCTCATCGAAGAACTCACGTCTGCGCAGGCTCAATACTGCTTCACGAGCGCCCTCGTTGACAAAGTTTCCCAGGCCACGACGTGTTGCCACGACATCCTGATTCTGCAACCACTCGAAAGAGCGGGCTACGGTATTGACGTTCACCTCAACCTCGGCCGCAAACTCACGTACCGACGGGAGTTTCTCATTCTCCCGGTACTTCCCGGCAAGGATGCTATCACAGATGCTCTCAGCTATCTGCAGATATATCGGTTTCTGATTTTTGAAGTCCATAATATAAGGTTTATGCGTTTCTATGGGGTTACGGATTTCTGCGTGTTGTAATCTGAGCTCGGCAATACAGGCGGTAGGTAAACCACCACATTGTGCAGAGCACGGCAAAGACAGGAAGGTTCAGAAGCAGGTACTGTCCCCACTGCGGAATTGTATTCAGGAATAAAATCTTTTCTACGCCAATATGAGCAAACACACATGCAGCCGCACCAAACAGGATAACTGCGACAATCCAGAACACAACATGGAAGAGCAACACGAAACCAAAGGTGTGCTTATACTTAAGGGCGCTGCCCAACATGAAAGTAGTGTAGAAAATCAGACCCAGGAACGTAAAGAAGCACTCCAGGCTGAAACGCCCATAGACAGTTCCATTGAAATCGGCCACAAGCCTATCATTATTCGCAAGCTTCCAGGCTGCATGGGTAAGGGAGTTTGGATCGGTTATTCCCAGCATCGCCCAACCCAGGATTGTGTATACTAGGTCAGCCAGCAAGACACATGCTATGAATACCAGCACCGTACCCAACACCTTACACACAATATGCCATGCGAAGCGTTCCTGATTTGTAGCAGGAAGGGTCAGCTCGTTGATGCGCCCCTGCTTGGTTGCCAGGTTGTGGAACGTGTAACAGAGCATCTGCATCATTGCTGCAGGGAACAACAGGCAGAAATAATAAGCATACGAATCAACGTAATGGAAAGACACCGCTGCAATGCTTTTGTACTGACTGAAACTTATGGGGTCCGACATCATCAGGTAGCTATACACGGCATGCAGGTATCTGAAAATCACAGGCACCAGTACACAGCCGGCTATAATTACAATCTGACGGATATAGAACTTGCGGTTTATGGTGATGTCCCAACGTGCAACGTTAAGGAATCTGTTAAAATCAAACGCTTTCATATCTTATTCCTCCACTTTATTGTTAGTTAATGTTTCGATGAACAGCTTCTCAAGATCTATTGGCCCGTTATCCTCCACCAGAGGAGTATTCAGCAACACACTGTTCTGATTTATGATGCATACATGATCCAGCATGTGCTCCACATCATGAACCTGATGGGTGGAGATAATGATGGTCTTGTCCTCGGCCATGCTTCCGATTACCACTTTACGGAACTGACTCTTAGAGAGTATATCCAATCCGTTGGTAGGCTCATCCATCAGCAGATAATCTGTATTCGTAGCCAGGGCAATGCACATGTACACTTTCTTCTTCTGTCCCATTGAGAGAGAACCCAGATTAATGTCTGGCGTCATATCAAAACCTTCCAAGCAACGCGTCAGCAATTCATCAGAGAACTTGGGATAGAAAGGCTTCAGGCTCTTTACATATTCCATAAGGCTGATGCGTGGAAGGTCATACTCCTCTGGCACGATAAACATATCACTCATTACCTCTGGCAGACGATTCGATGCCAGTACGCCGTCTATTCTCACTTCGCCCTGCTTGGGACGGAGCAAACCCATCATCAGATAAAGCAGTGTGCTCTTACCAGTACCGTTCTTTCCAAGCAGGCCGTATACTCCGCCCTTCTTGAATTGCAAACTGAAATCTTGTAATACATTGCAGTACTTATTGTACCCGAATGTGATATTTTTTACATCAATCATAGTGTAATAGTTGAATAGTACACTGCAAAAGTATGACAAATAAAAATACCCGCCAAAATTTGGCAGGCATTTTAACATAATTTTAACACTTTACGCCTTTAAAATGATAAAGGTTAATTCAAATTCCAAAATTTAAAATTCAAAAGGACTAAAGTCTAAAGTCTAACGCCTAGAGTCTTTTTTCTCAGAAAAGTAGCCGCCACAACCGTCATAACCGGACTTAGATAACAGAAGAAGCAGAAGGGTGCATATACCAAGGTGGACACACCCAGCACGTGACTCTGTGTCATACCACACGTGTTCCAGGGAATCAACACAGAGGTCACCGTAGCACTGTCCTCACATGTTCTGCTAAGCAGACGGGGCTCCAGGCCATATCGTTTATACGTGGGCGCATACATAGTGGCAGACAGGATGATAGACAGATACTGGTCGGCCGACACAATATTCAGGAACACACCCGTAAAGGCAGTTGTTGCTACCAGTGACACCACACCCTTCACCAATCTGATCATCGCCTTCATTATGGTATCCAGCATGCCAGTAACCGTCATGGCAGCGCCAAACAGCATAGCACAGATAATCAGCCAGATAGTGTCCAGCATACCAGCCATACCGCGTGTAGCCACCAGATCGTTCAGTTCAGGCACTCCTGTATCCAGGTTGGTCTGGCCATACACCACAATCAGTGCACCACGCAGACGCTGTGCGAAGCCCTCCAGATCCGCTCCCGCTATCTCGTCCAGCAGAGCGCCCTGGGTAAAGGCTGCTGTCAGCGTACCCATCAGTGTTGCCAGAAAGAGCACCACCATAGAAGGCAGACGCATGGCAATGAGCAAACCCGTACAGACAGGAACCAGCAGCAACACAGGTGAGATATAGAATGTCTGTTGCAATGTCTGCTGCACCATCTGCACATGTTCCGAGGATGCCGGAGCATGTCCCAATCCCTCAAAGGTAAATATCAGCAGGGTAATAAGGAAGGTGGGGACTGTCGTATAGAGCATATAACGGATATGCGTAAAGAGCGGCGTGCCAACGGTACTGCTGGCCAGCACCGTAGTATCAGAGAGCGGCGAGATCTTGTCGCCAAAGTAAGCACCCGATATGATAGCTCCGGCCGCCCATCCCTCATGGAAGCCCAACGCCTCGCCAATACCCATCAGGGCAATACCTATGGTGGCGATGGTGGTCCAGGAAGAACCCGTTATCACACTAACCAGGGCACATATCACACAGGCAGAAACCAGGAACCACTGAGGCGACATAATCTGCATACCATAATATATTAAGGTAGGAACTATACCGCCCACCATCCAGGAACCGCCCAGAGCTCCTATCAGCAACAGGATGATGATACCGCCGCTTACGCCCCCTATCTTGTCGGCCAGGGCCTTTTCGAAGTCGGCCCATGTCATGACCTTCCTCAGCAGTCCTATACTCACACAGACAGCTGTTGCCACGATAAGGGATATCTGCGAGGCGCCGGAAAGTGTCTCGTCACCGAATATCGAGACTACAATAGAAATGAGTGCCACCAGTAAAACCAGTGGCACACATGCTAATATTAGTTCAAATTGTTTTTTCAATGTTCAAAAAACTTATGCTGTCATTTTCTTCAGCTTGCCCAACAAAGAGAACATCAGCAGGGCACTAATCAGACAGAGACCAATCAAGATAGCCCAGTTGTACATCAGAGGAATCTTGTTCCACAACATAGAGGGCAACATGCTGGCATAGTTACCAATGGCAGTAGCCACAAACCAGCCACCCATCATCAGGCCCTTGTACTTTGGGGGAGCTACCTTAGAAACAAAGCTGATACCCATAGGGCTGAGCAGCAACTCGGCAAAGGTAAGGGTCAGGTAGGTGGAAATCAGCCATCCGGGTGAAAGGATGCTCTGTGTCTTGTCACCTAAGTCCATAGGAGAAATCAATCCCGTTGAAGCCAACGTGATTACGCCGAAACCAAGAGCAGCCACAAACATACCCCATGCAATACGGGTAGGAGCACTAATCTCATGACCCTTCTTGGCCAAACCATCAAACAGCACCATACTAAAAGGTGTCAGAGCCACTACGAAGAAAGGATTGAACTGCTGGAAGTCAGAAGGCTGAGCCATAGTAGGATTGCTCATCATAGAATACAAGGCATAAGCGCAACCCAACAAAGCAACGGTAGCTACAGAGCAGATAGCCTTGGTCTTACGCACCTTAGACTGGATGGCAGAGAAGCCCGTATAAACAGATACAGCTACCAGAGCCAGGCTGAAGATATTGAAGCCGAATCGCATAGGACCCTCCACTGTCAGGTTGGTATACTTCTTGGCAAAGAATGTCAAAGCAGAACCGTTCTGGTGGAATGCCATCCAGAAGAAAATCACAACAAAGAACACCAGCAACAGGGCAATGATTCTGTCCTTTGTCTGCTTGGGTGTCAGCACCTCTACGTTAGTATCGCCGTTGCTCTGAGCCTGCTTGGCAGTAACATCGGCATGTTTGAACCATCCCTTGAAAACAAAATAGATGATAGCCGACATGATAAGTGAAATACATGCCACGCCAAAGCACAGGCCGTAACCGCCAGCCAGTACCTTCAGATATTCAGGGTCTGTATTGGCAGCATCATATACCATATTATATTGTGCCAGATACTGATTGGTAACCCACTTAGCCATAGAGGGGGCAAACATGGCACCAATGTTAATGGCCATATAGAAAAGGCTGAAAGCAGAATCACGACGTGCAGAATATTTGGGGTCGTCATAGAGGTTGCCCACCAGCACCTGCAAGTTACCCTTAAAGAGACCTGTACCTACGGCCACAGCTGCCAAGCCGGCCAGCATGGTAATCTTGGCTGTTTCCAGGCTTGCCACGGGGAAAGCAAGACCAAAGTAACCCAGAAACATAACAAGCATACCAATGGTAACACACTTGCCATATCCAATCTTATCAGACAGGTATCCACCTGCCAAGGGAAGGAAATAAACAGCTGCCAGGAAAATGGCGTTCACCTGACCTGCCGTTGCTTCATCCCATCCGAACTTTGCCTGCATGAAAAGTGTAAAGATAGCAAGCATTGTGTAATAGCCAAAACGTTCTCCCGTATTGGCTAGAGCCAAGGCATATAAGCCTTTTGGTTGACCTTCAAACATATTAGATATTGATTTATATTAATTATTTGGCCGCAAAAATACGAATAATTCTTCACTCTTCACTCTTCATTCTCCACTTTTTTGTAATTTTGCACCGCAAAAAGATTGAGAATGAAAGGATTAACACCAAGAATTATCGGTTGTCTCAGGAATTATAACCGCGAGACATTCATGAAAGACCTGATGGCAGGTCTTATAGTAGGTATTGTGGCTTTGCCCCTGGCTATCGCCTTCGGTATTGCATCAGGCGTAACCCCCGAGAAAGGTATCATCACCGCCATTGTGGCCGGTTTCATCATTTCCGTTTTGGGTGGAACCAAGGTGCAGATTGGCGGCCCCACCGGCGCCTTCATCGTTATCATCTACGGCATTGTCAACAATCCCGAGTATGGCCTGCAGGGCCTTCTCATTGCCACTATGCTGGCCGGCGTGATTCTCATCTGTCTGGGTGCATTCCGTCTGGGAGCCGTCATCAAGTTCATCCCCTACCCCATTATCATCGGCTTTACGGCAGGTATTGCCGCCACCATCTTCACCACACAGATGGGCGATGTGATGGGTCTTACCCAAGAGGCTGTGAGCAACACGGGCGAAGTGATCCGCATCCCCCTGAAGACGCCCGGTGACTTCATCGGCAAATGGATCTGCTACTTCCGCAACATTCACACCTTCAACCTCTGGAACTTCATTGTCGCCATGGGCAGCCTGCTCATCATCATCTTCTCGCCCAAGGCGCTGAAGCGTGTTCCCGTGCTCAATAAGATTCCCGGTTCGCTCTATGGCATCCTCCTGGGAACCCTCGCTGTGCTCGTGCTGAAGAATCAGTTCGGCATCCAGGGTATCGACACCATCGGCGACCGTTTCCATATTCAGGCACAGCTGCCAGAGATGGTAGTGCCCACCATCACCTTCGAGCTTATCCAGACCCTCATGCCCGTGGCCTTCACCATAGCCATCCTGGGTGCTATCGAGAGTCTGCTCTCCGCAGCAGTGGCCGATGGTGTTATCTCCGACAAGCACGATTCCAACATGGAGCTCATTGCTCAGGGTGTTGCCAATATGGTTACCCCCATCTTTGGAGGAATCCCTGCCACAGGAGCCATTGCACGTACCATGACCAACATCAACAATGGCGGTCGCACCCCCGTTGCCGGTATCGTCCATGCCATCGTGCTGTTGCTCATCCTGTTGGTGCTGATGCCCTTTGCCGAGTACATCCCCATGGCTGCCCTGGCTGCCGTGCTGATAATTGTCAGCTACAACATGAGCGGCTGGCGCACCTTCAAGGGCTTGCTCAAGAATCCTAAGAGCGATGTTACCGTCCTTCTGGTAACGTTCTTCCTGACCGTTGTCTTCGACCTCACCATCGCCATCGAGATAGGCCTCATCATTGCCTGTGCCCTCTTCATCAAGCGTGTAATGGAGACCACCGAGATTTCTGTTATCAGGGACGAGATTGACCCCAGCGACGAGGCCGACATGGATGTTCACGAAGAACATCTCCTCATCCCCGAGGGCTGTGCCGTTTACGAGATCAACGGTCCTTACTTCTTCGGTATCGCCAACAAGTTCGACGACCTGATGCTCAACCTCGGCTCCAGCCATCGTCCTCAGGTGCAGATTATCCGTATGCGCAAGGTACCTTTCATTGACTCAACAGGTATTCACAACCTTGCCAACCTCATCGAGATGAACCACGAGCAGGGCATTCACGTCATCCTCTCCGGTGTGACACCCAAGGTGCACAGCCAGTTGGAGAAGGCTCATTTCTACGACAAGATGAACCCCGACCACATCTGTCCCCACATCGATGTAGCCCTGCAGAAAGCCCGCGAATTCTTAGGCGTATAAGCATATTATACCGAAAGCATTATTTTGGTAATTGAATAAACCCGACTCCCGCGTTCCTCAAACGCGGGAGTTTTTTCTACATCTTTTGCAGGCACATCCCCCTTCCCCTCACAAAGTAAAGTCCGAATGATCAAGTATTAAGCCTCACTTCTCAGAAATAAGAAAGACGAGTCACCCGCAGGTGGCTCGTCTTCCTTGAATACATGTTTAACTAAAGAGCTTGGGGCTGCAGGTCCTGATATTCCTTGCTGCATGGGAAGTAGGGGCAATCTTTGGCTACACGGGGAAGTTGACTTCGTTGACTGGGGGCTCGACTGAGCCAATCAAGAACTTGTTCTATTGGCATTCGCTGCTCTGGCAGTTCTGAGTGGCCTACGATGCGGGCATTGGGATAGTCGCGGGTGAGGGACTTCAGCAGCTCGTAGAGGGCATGCTTCTGTGCCTCGGTGCGGGTATCGGCAGGCAGCCCTTTCTCGTCTAGCCCACCCTCGTAGACAATACCAAGGGAACAATCATTATAATGCCGTGCATGGGCACCCTGGACACTCTCGGGCAGCAAGGGGATGACATCGCCGTTGCGCCGGACATAGTAGTGGTAGCTGCACTGGCCGTACTTGGCCTTGCCACAAGCTATCAGCATATCTGAGGTGAAGGGCTTGTTGCATTTATTGGCCACGCAGTGGATGATAAGCAGCTTAACATTTTGGGAATTTAAACTCTTGGGAATCATTGAACATTAATTAATTTAGAACCAGGAGGTACCTGTGCAGCTCTGGACGCAGAGGGTACCGAGGATGGTGGTGATGATAGTTGCTAAAATTTGAAGAATCTGTTTAATTGTTGACCATTTCATTGTTGTAAAATTGAGAATTGAAAATTGAGAATTGAAAATTGACGCTGCGCTTCGAGCCTGCTAACGTTGATTTCATCGACCTCGAACGCGACTCGGCCATCAGAGTGCGAGCACTCATGGCACTCGCTGCTTACTCGGTTCAGCAATAATCAAACGAGCTTGTTATTGCCTTCGCTCAATCGCAGCCTTGACAGTTGAGAGTTGACAGTTGTCTAAAGTCTAAAGTCTAGCGTCTAAAGTCTTTAACCTTTAACCCTTAACCATTAACCGTTATTCTCTCTAAACTATCGGCGAGGCGATTACTCGTCGCCGTCACCGCTGTCGTTGCCTCCAGCGTTTCCGCCACCCGTAGATCCGTTACCCGTGTTTCCACCACCATTGGTGTTACCACCATTGGGGGTATTGTTCCCCGTATTTCCAGCACCGGAGGTGCCATTCATGGCGTTGTCGTGGGTTTCCTCGAAGGTGACGTCCTTCAGCATGGTGATGGCATTGACATACTTCTGCTTTACGGTGCCGTCGTTCTTCTTTTCCTGGCCGACAACTACACGGGTGGTTTCGGGCTGGAAGAGTACACGACGGGTTGTGATGGTCTGGGCGCTGCAGTCCTCTATCTTGGCCACGCCAATAGAGCTGAAACCGACCTTGAAGATGCCGATGCCGTCCAGCTTGATCTTCTGGCCCATCTCGAAGAAGTGCTTGAAGGCTTCGCCCAGCTCCTGGAGCACGGCCTTGATATCACTCTTCTTCACTGAGGCCTGACGCTGGATGAAGTCGGCCAACTCCTCGGTGCCGATAAAATGGCTGTCATACACTGCCTGGGCAAAGTACTTTCCGTATGCCAGGCTCTGGTTGTTCTTGTTTTGCTTTTTAATGAACTTCTGTGACATTGATTAAATTGAAAATTGAAAGTTGAAAATTGAAAATTACGGTTTAAGTTGCGCTACTCACAGAGGGGGGGGGATCTTTGGTTCAAAGAGATAGGCTGAACGAGCTATCCGGATAGTCTTAACGAGTCGTTCGGATAAGGCTTTAGGGGGGTAAGGGATTATCCCGATGAGTTGTTCCCCTAATCCGAACGACTTGTTCAGATAATCCCAATGAGTCAAAGATGACGGGCTTCCGTGTGGTTCACTTACCGAGTGCAAAGTTACGACATCCGGGAGGGGCGTTGGTGGTCTTTGGTGGACATCAGGGGCTGTTAATCATTTTTTTTCTGAATTTTCTTCTGGAATCTCGATACAATAGTCGCTGATGACGAAATTAACGGCCTTTGGGTTCAGTGTCTTTGCCCTGGGGGCCACACCCATTTCTGCCAGAACAGCCCGGTGGGTGTTGAGATAACGGCGGAAGGTATTGGCGCTTACGCCGGCATATCTTGCCAATTCTGATTTATACATTGCTTTCATTG